>Ga0315284_10009945_pt1 | contig 13542 bp, 8 predicted proteins | sample YL17G09_16_MG_FD_203696 | JGI IMG/M metagenome (GOLD analysis project Ga0315284, IMG submission 203696) | Sediment microbial communities from Yellowstone Lake, YNP, Wyoming, USA - YL17G09_16 | ecosystem: Environmental > Aquatic > Freshwater > Lake > Sediment | place: USA: Wyoming | collected...
GCTTTAAAAGACCGATCCAATCTCTATTTTCAGAGTTATGAACAAGTTATGCACCACTTATGCACCACTCGTTTTAAAAAAATTATAGCGATCAGATCGACTTATTCAAAGAAAAAATGCCGAGTTATGCACCACTAACCCCTTCACCTACTATCTTAAGAGAATATATCTATTCTTTTAAGACTATAAAGATAGGCTCTTAATTATTTTTTAAAAAAATCATTTGCATTGAAAAGCCTCTATCTCCTAAAAAAAGCTGTAATTGAGGTTTACTATTGCCAGAAAAAAATAATTGTAATAAGCTTTGGTTATAAGACTTGATAAAGTGCTGACAGCGCCCATTTTTTTTGCTGTGGTAGTCTCTTGTCAAAAAAACGATTATATTTATCGTTATAAAATTTAATTATTTATCATCATTTGAGGTAGCTTGTGAAACTTGCTGACGTAATAGACGAATTAGTTGAAGAGCGTGGATTAGAAAAAGAAGCTTTAGGTGCCGTAGTGTGCGAAGGTATGCTTGCTGCGTATCAACGTAAGTATCCGGATCTTGCCCTAAAAGTAGAAGAAGATTCTGTTACGGGAGATCTTGTTGTTCTTGTTCAAAAAACAGTAGTAGCGGCTGTTGATGATGAATATAGTCAAATTACTTTAAAAAAAGCTCGCAATATAAACAAAGATATTGCTTTAGATGATCAAATATGGCTCCCCTTTGATGGTAAAATTGGACGCGTTGAGGTTTTGAGAGCCCGTCAGGTGATTGCAGGTAGAATCAAGCAAATTGAAGCTCAGATTGTTTATGATCAGTTTAAAGATAAGCAAGGTCACATTATTATTGGCACTATTCATAAGTGTGAGCGAAGTGGTATATCGGTTAAATTTGGCGATATATATGCCTTTCTACCATACTCTCTTGCTATTCCCAATGAAAAATTTGCAGTTGGCTATACCGTTCGAGCATTGTTAAAAGAGGTGCTTATTGAGCCACAAGGTGATAATCAGCTAATTTTAGATCGCGTTTCACCAGAATTTTTAGAAGCTTTGTTTGCTTTGGAAATTCCAGAAGTGTTTGAAAAATTAGTTGAAATTAAAAAAATTGTCCGTTCACCTGGGTATAAATCAAAAGTAGCTGTTTTTTCACATGACAGAAACATTGATCCTGTTGGAACATGCGTTGGTGTTGGTGGTAGCCGTATAAAACCAATATTAAAAGAGCTTGGTGGAGAAACAATTGATGTTTTCCTTTGGAGTGACACCTTGCCATTGTTTGTAAAAAATGCTTTAAAGCCAGCCAATATTGACCGAGTAGAGTTAAGTCCTGATAGCACAATAGCTCGTGTATGGCTTAATGAAGATCAAAGACCATTTGCTATTGGTAAAGGTGGGCAAAATATATCATTAGCCTCCCAAATCACTGGTGTGAGCATTCAGCTTGTTCGTGAAGATGGGCTAAAAAAAGATAGAGAAGATGCTGATGATGAAGTGTTAACCAATGAAGAAGCTTAGAAAAAAGATTGTTAGTTTTTTATTATGCGAATATACGAGTTTGCCCAGCTGAACAATATTTCGAGTAAAGATCTTATAGAAAAATTGCAAACAAATGGCTTTGATGTTAAAAGTCACATGTCTGTTTTAGATGAAAAAGCTCTTTCTTTTCTTGATAAGTTATCGACAAAGGCTAATGAAAGCACAGATAAAGACGTTACATCATTAACAGAATCAAAACCTACTAGCCTGATTGAAAAAAAAGTGACTGAATTATCACATACAACATCTCAGATGACACCAAAAAATTCTGAAGATAACAAAAAACAACCTATTTCTCCAAAAAAAGAATTACCAAACACTGATTCTGATATACAACTTTTTGTTCATCAGATGGGTGTTGCGGAATTTGCTGAAAAAATTAAAAAACCAGTTACTGATGTTATTATTAATCTCCTTAAGTGGGGCATTGTAGCAACAAAAAATCAAATTATTCCTGAATCTGTAGTGCAACGCCTTGCAGGTCATTATGGAATAACTGTTATAAAAACTGCCGCAAAAGAAGAATCAGTTGAAGTAAATAAAAAAACTACAAGTGGTTCTGTTTTAAAAGAAAGACCTCCTGTAATCGTAGTAGTTGGTCATGTTGATCATGGTAAAACAACGCTTCTTGATTACATAAGAAAAACACGTGTAGCCTTTAAAGAAAAAGGTGGAATTACACAGCATTTAGGTGCATACGAAGCAACAACTCCGCATGGTAACATTGTTTTTCTTGATACTCCAGGCCATGAAGCGTTTGTCAAAATTAGACAACGTGGTATAAAAGTTGCAGATATTGTAATTCTTATTGTTGCAGCTGATGATGGTGTTATGCCTCAAACTATTGAAGCAATAAAATATGCTCTTTCTATGAAAGTTCCGGTTGTTGTTGCCATAAATAAGGTTGATAAAGTAGATTCTGCTCGATTAGAAGTAATCAAGCGACAACTTAATCAGCATGGTATTACCGTAGAAGATTGGGGCGGAGATATTATCTGTGTTCCTATTTCTGCAAAGGTTGGTACTGGTGTTGATCGCTTACTCGAAATGGTTGCTTTACAGGCAGAAATGATGGAATTGAGAGCAGAAGTTAATGTTCCAGCAAATGGATACATTTTAGAATCAAGTATAGAAACAGGACGTGGTTGCGTTGCAACAGTCATTGCTCAAAATGGAATATTAAAAGTTGGCGATTACATTTTATGTGGCAATACATCTGCCCATATTAGTTCTTTATTCGATTCATATAGCAAGCGTATAAAGGAGTCTTTACCTTCAATGCCTGCTCAAGCAGCTGGGTTTGATGAAAGACCAGAAGCAGGAGATTTTTTTAGAGTCGTATCAAAAAGTGAATACTTAAAAGCGCGATCAGGCGGAGAAGGTAAAATTTCTCTTGCGGGTAAGCGGTTTATGTATGAAAATGGTATCAATCTTATTGTTAAAACAGATAACCATTCATCACTTGAAGCGATTGTTGAAGGAATTGATCGTCTTTCTAAAAAATTGAAAAAAGGTTTTAATATTTTACGCCAAGAAGTTGGTAATGTAAATGAAGGTGACATTGAATTTGCGTTCAATACGACAGCGCGCATTGTTTGTTTTAACGTAAAAACTGAATCAAATGCTCAGAGCCTTGCTGATCGTAGAAAAGTATCAATTTTATATTATGGTATTATTTATAAGCTTCTTGAAGATTTAGATAAAATTGCTGAAGCAGCAAAAGACATTGAATTTGTTCGTACTAAAATTGGTGAAGCTGTTGTTCTTCGTGTCTTTGATATCAAAAAAATTGGTGTCATTGCTGGTGCAATTATGCGTGATGGTCGTTTTACTCGCGATGGATTTGTTGTTATTTGGCGTGGTAAAACAAAGGTTGGTGAAGGAAAAATTTCAAGTCTACAGCGTGATAAAAAATCAGTCAAAGAAGTGTTTTCTGGTTTTGAATGTGCGTTTATGGTCAATGGTTTTTCTGAATGGGCTGAAGATGATCGCGTTGAATGCTTTATTGATGTTCCAAAAAAATAAGCAATTGCGACTTTTGTTTTGATTAAAAAAATAATTTTTGACGCCGTTTAATACGGCGTCTTTTTTAGTAATGATGATAAAATTAGATAAAAAAAGGTGTTAGTAGAATGAAAGTAGTTTCTGAAGTTTCTGTTTTACTTGAAAAAGTACGTGGTTCTAAGGTGAAATTTATTGTTGTTACTGGTGGTGTTTGTTCATCGATTGGTAAAGGAATACTTATAGCATCTCTTGGGGTTCTTCTGAAAGGTGCCGGTTATACAGTTTCAATTATTAAATGGGATCCTTATTTGAATGTTGATCCTGGTACAATGTCTCCATTGGTTCATGGTGAAGTTTTTGTTACGGCAGATGGTGCTGAAACTGATTTAGATTTAGGTCATTATGAACGATTGGTTGGCCTTAGTTTAGGAAAAGATTCTTCCGTTTCATCAGGGCAAATTTATAAAGAAGTTCTTGATGGAGAACGAGAAGGGCGTTTCTTGGGCAAATGTATTCAACTTGTTCCTCATGTTGTTGATGTTGCTAAAAAACGTCTTTTAGAGTTTGCATTAAAACATGAGGTCGATTTTGTTTTATTAGAAATTGGCGGAACGGTTGGAGATATAGAAGGAGAACTCTTTTTAGAAGCAATTCGTCAGCTTAAAATGGATTTAGGTGAACAACATCTCATGCATGCTCATTTAAGTTTGGTTCCTTTTCTTGCATGGGCTAATGAAATAAAAACAAAACCAACGCAACACAGTGTGATAGAACTAAAAAGAGCAGGGTTAACGCCAGACTGTTTGTTTTTACGTGCTGATAAAACAATTGAACGGCAATCAATTGATAAACTTTCAATGATGTGCGAAGTAAAAAAAGATTATATTTTTCAGGTATTAACGTTTGATCCGGTATATAAAATATTTTTGGAGCTAGAAAGCCAAGGGGTAGGCGAAAAAATTCAAGAATTTTTTCATATTTCATTCATTAAAAAATCAGACATATCTTTATGGAATAAATTTATTGAACACATAGCTCAGAGTAAAAGAACGTTATCAATTGGGCTGATAGCAAAATATGTTGGAAGTAATGATCCTTATATTAGCGTAATTGAGGCAATAAAATCTGCAGCATATAATGTTAATTATTGCGTTAATATCGTTACTATTGAAGCAGAAAAACTTGAAAAAGATTATTATAATCAAGACAATAGCGAATCATGGAAAAGCCTCAAAGAGGTTGAGGGAATTGTAGTTCCCGGTGGTTTTGATTCCCGCGGCGTTGAAGGTAAAATTTTGGCATGCCAATGGGCTCGCGATAAAGGAATTCCTTATTTGGGGCTTTGTCTTGGCATGCAGGTTATGATGATAGAAGCTGCGCGTTCTTTGTTACATCTTGATAAGGCAAATAGTACGGAATTTGACTCACAGACCAAAGATCCTGTTGTGTGTATGATGAGTGAGCAGCAACATATAACAACTAAGGGAGCTAATATGAGATTGGGCTCTTATTTGTGCACACTTGTTAAAGATACTCATGCACATAATGCTTATAAGGCAGATACAGTACTTGAACGGCATAGGCATCGATATGAAGTGAACAAAAATTATAAAGAACGGTTTGAAAAAGTAGGAATTATTTTTTCTGGAATATGCACTACCATGGATTTAGTTGAAATAGCAGAAATGAAGAACCATCCATTTATGGTTGGCGTTCAATTTCATCCAGAATTTCAATCATCACCAATTAGAGTGCATCCTTTATTTAAAAGCTTTATTGAGGCTGTAGCGAAAAAAAGCAACCAAAAATAGGAAACATTTTTTTTGTTGCTTTTTGTTGTTTTTTTAATAAAACAACAACTTTTTTTCAAAATAGTCTCTTCTTATAGCTTTTTTTGTTGTTGCACAAAATCAAAAAAAAAAAAAATTGTTTTTTGTCCATTCATGTTCAAACTTAATAATGCTTTTAAGTATTTTGATTCCTTTTTTATTAGTGGTTAGTTAAAAGGGATGATTGAAAGCACTGTTTTAGTGACGAGATAATGGATTATGTTTTTGGTTATTATACTACAATTTCTTCTTAGCTCACTTTTAAAGATATAATCTATTATCTCAGTTTCTATTTTTCCATTATTGCAGCAACGTTTAATAGCGTTCGCGTTTTACTTGTTAATAGTCCTATTAAAGTTTCCATGTTTTTTTTATCATCATAAAGATCAGCTTTTGGAGTTTCCAGAATTTTAGGAATATCAAAAAAAACTGGATCATTTAATAATAATTCAAAGGCTTTTAGTCCTATTTTGCCTTTGCCAATATCAGTATGGCGATCAACACGAGATCCAATATCTTTTTGTGAATCATTTATATGTATTGCTTTTATCTTATCTATTCCAACTATTGTATCGAATTGTTCCCACATAAGATTGTAAGATTTTTCTGTTCTAAAATCATAACCTGCAGCAAATGCATGGCAGGTGTCAAAGCAAACGCCAACACGATTTTTATGGTCAACATGCTTTATTATCTGAGCAAGATGTTCAAAGGTGTGTCCTACACTACTGCCTTGGCCAGCCATTGTTTCTAGTAAAATGGAGCAATGAAGATTGTTTGCGAGAACCTTATTGATATTATTGCTGATTCGAGCAAGACAAGCACCTTCATCAGTATTGGTGTGTGATCCAGGATGTAATACAAGATAGGGGATATCAAGGGCAGTACATCTATTCAATTCTAGTTCAAGCGCATGGACTGATTTTTTTTCAAGATCCTCATTGGGTGATCCTATATTAATAAGATATGATGCATGAGCAATAATTGATTGTATCGATGAATTTTTCGATGCCCTTTTAAAGGCATTTTCTTCTTCATGAGTAATAGGTTTTGCATGCCATTGACGATTGCTTTTGGTAAATATTTGGATTGCTGAGCATCCGATTGATACACCACGTTTTATGGCTAAGTCCATTTCGCCTGATATCGACATGTGAGCACCGAGTAAAAATGAATGTTCTTTTTTCATTAAAATCCTTTTGCAGATGGGTTAAAAGAGCTTTTTGGGTTGACAAATCAGCCCAATCGAGTACCATTATTTTAGAGTAATCTATTCAATTAAAAATTCGAATGTTTTACATTTCTCTATTTATTTTATAGTTATCCAGGAAACAAAGGAAGACATGCACATTAAGGGATATTTGTTGGCTGCTGTTGCACTACAGCTTTTTTCTGCTGGTTTATTGCAGGCGGAAATGCGATCAACATACAATGATTTTGAGTATATTTGCTCTGGTGTGTTTAGACCAGAAACTTTTTATGGTAGAAATATTAATAATCTTAATAATGATAATGATTTTGATAAAACCTATGTCTCGAAGCATGTATTAGATCTTTCGGTTGATCTATTGTATGGAGCAAAGACGTATGGGGAAAAAGTAGCAGAGTTTCTTTTTCAGCTTCGTAATAAGGGCGTATGGGGAAATCCAGAAAGTATAGCAAGTACAACATTTTCTGATATAAAAATTCTTGATGCTATCAAGGGGACTCATAAGCATGGATTTCCTCGTCATGTATTTTGGATTAGGCAGTTATGGTTACAGTTTAATCTTAATCAAGCAGCAGGGCTGCCTTTTAAGAACGCGCATACATTTACTATTGGATCGTTTCCATTTCAGTTAGGTCGTGGTATAGCTCTTGGCGATGCTTATGCGGTAGGGCCGGAAATTCTTGGTTTTTGGTCTGATGGTTCTATTGATCAATATGCATTTGGTGCAAAATTTTCAGGAGAAATTTTCCCAAAAAATTTATCATATGATCTTTATACCGCGATTTTACAAAACAATAGTACTGGGTTAGGTGATACTGAAAAAAAAGTTTTGGCTCAGGAATTTGGTGGCATTACCAATCCTGAACGTGGCTTTGGTAAAGTAAGTTATATTGTTGCGGGGCGATTTAATTGGAATGTATTTGATAATGCGTGGCTTGGTAGGTTAACGGTTGAACCTTACGGATTATATAATAATGATCCTGAGCAAAAAATTGAATTTCCGGCAGATGCTGCAAGTAAGCTTGGAACAGTTGGATTAGCCGGTGAATATTATGGTAAGCGATTTGAGTGTGGTTTTGACTATGCAACAAACTTTGGTCAACAGAGGGTAAAAGGTTGGGATCGTAATGTTGTTAAAGAAAATAATAAGGGCGGAATTGTAACGTTAATTAATGATAATGTTACTGCAACGTATACCAATTTGAGTAATGTTGTGGTCACTGAACCAGCTCCGTATGTTGTTGATAAAGATGGCAAACCGAGTGATGCCCAAAAGATTATTAATACAACTCCAAGGGCTGAGAGTCAAAATGATCAAGTTATTGGTACGGTACCAACCCTTGGATATTTAACCGATATAACAACAACTCCCATTGTTTTAAAAAATAGCAAAGCACGATTTGGTAATCCTTATACTAATAAGTATGAAGGGTGGATGTTTGTTGCTGATGCGGCGTATTCCTTTTGCGATAAAGATTTATTGTTAGCGGCAGCAGCGGGGATTACTTCAGGGGATGATAATCCTAATTTTGAAACCAAAGATGGTTCTTATGATGGATTTATAGGGTTGCAAGAAGTGTATTCTGGAAAACGCGTAAGAAGCGTATTCTTACTTGGTGGCGCAGGAAGAGTAAAACGACTTCTTTCAACACCAGCAACAACAGATGTTCAAGCTCCAAGCACAAGAGCGCAGCCAATTTCTGGATTTACGAACTTAGTTTTCTGTGGGACTTCATTAAAATGGAAACCAAAATCATGGAAAAAACCATTTGAAATCAATCCTAACGTTCTTGCTTTATGGCAAGAGCATAAAATTGGTAATGCACGAACATTTCTTGGCGTTGAAACAGGATTGTTTATTAATTATAGTTTACTAAAAGACCTTAAGCTTTTCTGGGTATCTTCAATGTTCTTCCCTGGTTCTCATTATACTGATCGTAAGGGGGAATCTCTTCTTACTGATGAAGAAAAAGCATTCTTTAATAATGAAAACCCTACCGGTATTAGACGAGATAGAATTGCTGGTTTGGGAAATAATGTTGCCTATACATTTAATCTTGGATTAATTTATACGTTTTAGGTAATCGATTAATTGAGATATTAAAGTAAAGGGTAACGTCAAAATGATTGGCGCTACCCTTTGTCTTTTGTTGTGATATAATTATTACTATTATTTTACTTAGTAATTTCTTAGCTAAGACTTTTATTTTTAAGGAATGTATATGCAGATGTCTGAACGCACAACCGGATGTGGATTAGTTAACGAAAATTATTTGAATAAGCAAATTTGTCTTTCTGGTTGGGTACATCGTAGGCGTGACCATGGTGGATTAATTTTTATTGATTTGCGTGATCGCAGTGGATTGATGCAGCTTGTTTGTAATCCAGAATTTTCAAAAGAAGTTCATGAAATTGCTCATAAAGTGCGCTCTGAATATGTTATAACGGTGTGTGGTAAGGTTGTAGAACGTGCTTCTGAAACTATTAATAAAGAGTTATCAACAGGAAAATGGGAGTTGCACGTTGAAAGTATTGTAATTTTAAATACTGCCAAAATGTTACCCTTTTCTATTGAAGGCACTGATGCTATTGATGAAGAGTTACGGTTAAAATACAGATATCTTGATCTACGTCGTCCTGAAATGCACCATAATTTTGCATTACGTCATAAAGTTATTTATGCAATGCGAGAATTTTTGAATGGTGAGGAATTCTATGAAATTGAAACTCCTATTTTAACCAAAAATACACCCGAAGGCGCACGTGAATTCTTAGTCCCATCGCGAATTCATCCTGGTTCTTTTTATGCCTTACCACAGTCTCCTCAGTTGTATAAACAGATTCTGATGTGCGGTGGTATGGAAAAGTATTTTCAGGTAGCGCGTTGTTTTCGGGATGAAGATTTACGAGCAGATCGTCAGCCAGAATTTACGCAGCTTGATATTGAAATGTCATTTATTGCAGAAAAAGATATACAGGCTTTGATTGAACGTTTACTAAAACATATTTTTACTAAAGTTCTTGGTAAAAATTTAGAAACACCATTTAAGCGTTTAACATATGATCAAGCTTTTGCATTATATGGTTCAGACAAACCAGATTTACGGTATGATTTAAAAATTAATGATTTTACCTCATTGTTTGCCGATACTGAGCTTAAATTTTTACGTGAAGCTATTGCTCGCGGTGAAAAAATTGGTGGGCTTCATGTTTCTGGTCATTCATTTACTCATTCTGAACTTAATCGTTGGGTAGATAAAGCTCAAAAATTGGGTGCAAAAGGATTGCTATGGATAGACCTTGAAAGTCCTGATAAAATTAGTTCTCCTGTAGCAAAATTTTTACCAGTAGACTTTTTTACTCGCGCAGTTGTTTCATGTGAATCAATTGTCAATGGCAGCGTTCTCTTTCTTGTGGCAGGAGAATATGATACAGCATGGGAAATATTAGGGCGCTTGCGTCAGGAACTTGCAAAAGAGTTGAATATTATTCCGCAAGGCGAATATAATCTTTCATGGGTTACTGATTTTCCATTGCTTGAGTATGATAAAAAAGACAAGCGTTGGAATGCAAAACATCATCCGTTTACTTCTCCAGGTCAAGGTTGGGAAAACCAAGAATTGGTTGATATAAAAGCACGAGCATATGATGTTATTTTGAATGGTATTGAGCTTGGTGGTGGGTCAATCCGTATCCATGATCGCACTATACAGGAAAAAGTATTTGGCCTGCTTGGATTAAGCAAAGAAGAAGTTGAATTAAAATTTGGATTTTTACTTGAAGCTCAAGAACTTGGATTTCCTCCTCATGGAGGGATTGCTCTTGGCCTTGATCGCTTAATTATGTTATTAACAAATTCAGCATCTATTCGTGAAGTAATTGCGTTTCCAAAAACTGCTCGTGGGTGTGATCCTATGATGGAATCACCTACGCCAGCGGAAACAAAACATCTCAAAGAATATGGATTGCAATTAGCACCAGCAAAAAAAGAATAATGTACTAAAAAAGCACCTGGTTCATGCCAGGTGCTTTTTTGTTGTATGATAAAAAAGGAGTGTAGGCACTATGAAGATAAGCACTGTTCGTGCACGGGAAATTTTTGATTCTCGAGGAATACCAACGGTTGAGTGTGATATTGGATTGAGTGATGGCATGATTGTCACCGCATCGGTGCCAGCAGGTATTTCATGCGGTACTCATGAAGCAGTTGAGTTGCGTGATGGAGGCGACCGATTGATGGGTCTTGGTGTGCAAAAAGCAGTGCGTGTTATTGAAGATATTATAGCACCATTATTGATTGATAAAGCACCTGACTTTATAGCATTTGATATTGAGGTGTTGAATCTTGATGAAACAAATAATAAATCTCATCTTGGAGCAAATACTATTCTTGCAACCAGCATTGCTGTATGCAAGGCTCAAGCATATATGGAAGCCTTTGAATTGTATGAATTTATTGCGCACATTTCTCAACGTTCTACTGTTGCTTTACCATGTCCAATGTTTAATCTTTTAGGTGGTGGACTGCATGCAGATAATAATTTTCACATTCAGGAATTACTTATTGTTCCAACAAAAGAACTTTCGTTTCATGACGCTATGAATACTGGAGTTTCTGTTTATCATTCGTTAAAAGAGATTTTACGTGCTAAAGGGAAGACAACTGCCGTTGGGTATGAAGGGGGATTTGTTCCTTCTTTTAACAATACCTATGAAGCGTTTGATATTCTTATGGAAGCGATTGATAAGTCCGGTGCCGCAAGTAATGTCATGATAGCGCTCGATGTTGCGGCCTCTCATCTTCATAATAGTCAAACAGGACTGTATAAATGGCTAGGAAATGAAATTTCATCACATGAACTTATAGCATGGTATAGCGATCTTATTTCTCGCTATCCAATCTATTCCATAGAAGATGGGTTAGGAGAATCAGACTGGAATGGTTGGCGTGATATGAAGCAAGAACTAGGGTCTCGCGTTAAGCTGGTTGGGGATGATTTATTTGTTACTGATCCACAACGCATTTGGTACGGTATAGAAAAAGATAGTGCAACAACGGTACTCATTAAACCAAATCAGATTGGTACAGTGACTGAAACCTTACAGGCTATTCAATTGTGTAAAGAGAATGATTGGGATGTTATTGTTTCTCACCGGTCAGGGGAAACGAATGATTCATTTATTGCAGATCTTGCTGTTGGCGTGAGTGCTGGACTTATTAAAGCAGGAGGTTGTTCACGTGGTGAACGAATGGCAAAATATAATCGATTGCTACGCATAGAACAAATTTTGATGGCAAAATAAAAAATAAAAATATCCCAGTGAATACTGGGATATTTTTATTTAAAGTTATAAGCAGTTATTGTTTACTTATTTGTCCTTGTGTAAGATTACTACTTAATGGATAGCCAGAATCTGATTTTCCTGACATTCCCATAAATGTACCTGTTTGAGGGTATAAATTAGGAGTTTTTGCAGGATTCCATGTGAGATATTTTGTTTTTCCTGGAGCATTAATGCTATAGAAAAAATTAGGTTTAGGTTCTATTTCTCTTGAAAAAGTACCGGTTGATATCTTTGTTTTTTGAGTATAAACACCAAGTTGCATTGGTTGCTTCACATCAATATCTTGTACAAATTTCTGATTTGAAGCAATATCCGCATATTTTAAGAACTTTCCATCCATAAAAACTGTAATGGTAATTGGATTGCTTGATTTATTAAAAACCTCAAAACCAGGCCCTTGCATTTGTTTTAATAATCCAGCAGTTCCGGCGACTGATGATTGTGAAATCAACAATACTATTACAGATACGATCGATACGAATATGTTTTTTATGCTTTTCATAGGTGATTTTCCTTTAATTAAAATAATGAGTTTTACACATACTCCACTATTATATCTTTTTAAAAGTTCAAATTGCAATAGTTTTTTAAACAATTATAAGAAAAACCCCTTTGATTGTGCTCATAATGCATTATCAGAAGGGGTTATGTAATTAAAAACTATGCTCTTAAAAATGGGTTTTGGTCATCAGCAACTATTTTTTTGAGGTTATGTAATTGATTGCTGCTATTTTTTGCAACAAAATCATGAGAAGAATGTGTGAGTATATCAGTGCTATCATCATTCAGTTCAGGCTTAGCTTTAGATGTTTTCTTTGAGGTATCTTTTTTGCGGGTGATTGCATTTTGAGGTAACGTCTCATCTTTTGCAACAAATTTATCTATTGCTTCTACTGAATCAAGCTTTTCAGTAAAGAACCACCGTGTAATAGGGTCTTTAAGAGAGTCAAAGAGGTCATTGCGGGAATCATTTTTTGCAATATTGATATAATCTTGTGTGTAGGCATTGGCTCCATCTCGCAAGCGAGGCTCAATGATTGTTGGTGAAATAAAGACCGTTAAGTTATTTTTAATCACTTCATTGTTTTTCCCCTTAAAGAACCACCCAATTATTGGAATTTTTCCTAATAACGGAACTTCTCGTATTGCGGTAGCGTTAATTGTTCTAATTAATCCTCCAAGGGCAAATATTCCGCCACTTTTTATATTGGCATTTGTTTCAAGTTTTCTAATGCTTTTAGTATTATTAACAGCAGAGCTACTAACAAATTCATTGATATCCACAAGAACTTGTAAGTTGACCGTGCTTGCACTACTGATGCGGGGAGTAATTTTTACGGTAAGGTTAGCAGCAATTGGTTTGAATTGAATTGTTGATGCACCACCATAGTTTACACTCGAAATTTCTTTTACCTTGTCTTTAAGCCATCGCGTTTGTCCTACTTCAACAATTGCTTCTTTGTTATTTCTTGCCATAACATGTGGATGTGAGAGTATTTTTGATGTGGTAAATAGTTGCGTTAACTCCCAAATACTCCAGGTATTACCATCATTATCATTAAGAGAAAGCATTGTTGTGCCAGATGATGCAAAATCAGCAATGTTTTTTGTTGCAGTGGCAGTGGAAAC
>Ga0315284_10009946_pt1 | contig 13541 bp, 8 predicted proteins | sample YL17G09_16_MG_FD_203696 | JGI IMG/M metagenome (GOLD analysis project Ga0315284, IMG submission 203696) | Sediment microbial communities from Yellowstone Lake, YNP, Wyoming, USA - YL17G09_16 | ecosystem: Environmental > Aquatic > Freshwater > Lake > Sediment | place: USA: Wyoming | collected...
TAATTTTTTAACGAATAAAGAATTTAAATGAATGAATTTATTAATTTTTAACGAATAAAGAATTTAAATTATTTTTAACTAAAAGAGCTGTTTTCAAAATTGAGATTTGTCTTTCGCGTATTAATTTTAGGGGAACCAAATTCTACGTACGAGTATGTAGTTAGAGCTTTTCAGAGTTTGGGCGAAAAAGAAATAAAATATTATTACTACGAATGGTATAAAGAAACAAAAGTATTAGAAGATGTTTGCGATTTAGAGATTAATGTTATATCAGATACAATTTCCGCGGACTACGACGCTATATTCCCAACTATTGACGGAATTATTTATTTTATTAATCCTAAAAATCTTCAAGAATTTGAATTATTTGAAATGCAAATGCCAATAATTAACACTGTCAAAAGAAACATACCAATTATTCTTGTTTTTTACGATAAATCCGGAATTCTTCCCATAACTAACGAAGAATTGTTAGAAAGTGCTTGGAGAACTTATCCTGATTATGAATCGTTTATAAATTTATCCCCTCACGAATTTCATCAAGCGATTGAATGCTTATGTCTAGCTATGATTGCTGGAGACGCGCCACTAAATATTGAAAACGCGTGGATGAGATTTCCTATTTTTATTGAATTAGCAAATAAATATTTTACACTAAAACAATATTTTTACGCTGCTCAGGCAATGAAAAAAGCAGCATTAATATCAGAAATTTATAATAACAACGATTTTTACGTTTATTACGAGCAAACAGCTTTCTTATTTTCTCAAGCTAATTTATTTTTAGAAGCTTCAAAAATTTTATCTAAATTCGACCAAAAAAAAGGTATAGATTTTAAGCGATTGTATCACATGGCAATGATTAAAGAAGGAAATTTCCTTTTTAATAAAGAAGAATACGAATCAGCGGGAATTCAATACGAAATTGCAGGGCAATGGGCTTCTATAGAATTAGAAGATAGAAAATTAGTAAACGAATCTTTCAAGCTAGCAGTTAATTCGTGGATTTCTGCTTGTAAAGTAGAAAAGGCGTTTAAAATTCTCGAAAGAATGCCTCACAACGAAGTTGAATTCGTTTTAAAAGAAATTTCTAGCAAAATTTTCGATGCTATAGATTATTTAGTTTCAGAAGATAATTTAGAAGGTGCAAAAGATCAACTGTATTATAGCATTCTCGTTTATCAAAAAGAAGGAATATTTGAAGTGTTGGATAAGTTTGCTTTAAAATTAGTGGATATTTTATCAATTTCATTTGAACAAAAGATTAACGAGAAAGATCTATATTTGGCTAAGAAAATATATGACGAAATAGAGAATTTATGGGATAATTTTAAAATCGAAAAGAAAAATTTAGATAAATTATTAGAAACGCTAATCACGCTCTTTTTAGACGAGTATAATTTTGGGCAATCAACTATATTAATTAATAAATTAAGTTCGCTAGATTTAAAGAAGGAATTAACGGAGCGCAGTCTAAAGGTTGAAGAGAAAACCAAACGAATTAAAAAGAAAGAAATAGAAGAAAATGTAAGAAAAGGCGTAAAAGTATTAGAAAGCTTTGTTAACGATGAACAAAATTTAATTGTCGAAATGAATAAAAGGGTAATCGAAGAATCTGATAAATATATTAAGGAAAATGACTTCGCAAAAGCAGCCAAAATTATTAAAAACCAATCAATTTTTCTGAAAAATATTGGAAAAGAAGATGTTGGAGATCAAATTCTCGCTAAATCTCTTGATATTCTGTGCGATGGATTAGCGTTTGAAACTTTCTTTAAATTCCATAAGGATCTGTCGGAAGTGTTTAAAAAAACCTATTTATTAAGAATCTATCCTAAATTTGTTGAAAAATTAAAAGAATTTAAAAGCGAAAAAGATTTTAATAAAAAAGATAAAATTTTCGAAATCACAATAAAAACTTTTAGAGAGGCTTTACTTTACGACGAATCTAAAGAAATAAGTAAACTATTTATTAAAGAAATTAAAAAAGAAGCGTTAAAAATTGTTAATATTGAAAATAATATTATTGGAATTGAAAAAGCTACCGAGTTAATAAAAAAAATAAACAGCATAATATCTGCTTATTTTGAAGATTTCGCTGTAAATTTTGATAAAATTTACAAAAAAATTGCTGAAATTTATATTAATATGGAGGATTTTTATTCAGCACAAGCTTACAACGATAAAATAGAAAATAAGGAGTTTAAATCAGAAATACACCAAAAATTAGGAAAATTAGAATTAAAAAAAACTTCAATACAAACTAAAAAGGTTGAAAAAACATTAATAGGAGAATCATTAAAAGAAAAGTTATCTTTTATAAAAAAGAAAGGAAGTGACATGAGCCGCGATAAAGACGATGAATTAAAGCAGCGAAAAGCTCTCCAAAGCACGTATTTAAACGAAGCAATCGTTTTTCTAAAAAATAAAAATTATGACGAAGCGATACAATCTTATAAAAATAGTATTTTAAAACTAAGTCAAATTAAAAAATATAATTTGGCAGGCGTTTCTTTTGCTATTGCATGTTTATTACTTCTATATAAAAATAGAACTAACGAAATGATAGCTTTACTTACTGATGTAAAAAAACAATTATCTAGTTCTGAAAAATTGTTTTCAGAAACTTTTCCTGTAATATTAATAGAATATATCATTGATATGAAAAAAGTACAAGAAGAATCTAATCTTGAAGAAGCGCTCTCTTATTTTGAATATTTACCCTTGTTTGAAGAGGAATTAATAGTTCTTTACGATAATTTAGGCAAGAAATTTGAGAAAAAAGAAGAAAAACAAGAAACAAAATTTGATAGCCAAAAATTGACGGAAATTAGAAGCAATGTTATAAATATTGCAAAAGGCATTAAAATAGAGAAACAAGAAATCGCAAAGAGAAAAATAATGCAAAAAGATTATTGGAACGACGCACTAAATTCTTTATCCAATAAAGACTATAATAATGCTTATTTAAAGTATTCAGATGCTATTACTAAACTTGTAAATAAAAACTTTAATCAGCAAGCAGCTCTTGCCCTAATTTTATCGACAATCATTCAAATTAACGAATTAAATCTTAATAGTGCAAAAAAAAGTTTTGAAAATAACTTGAAAATGCTGAAGAAACTTGAAAGTAAGTTAGAAATTCTTCCAGAAATTCAGATAATGGATTATTTATTTTTAGCGAACGAGCATAAAATTAACGAAATAATTGAGTTAATTTTAAATAATTTTTTAGAAAAATTAAATCTTTTTGAAACCGAAGCGAATTATCTTAAGTCTATTTTAGGAGAAAAAAATTCCTTGACTCAAACTGAGAAAGAACAAAAAATTGAAGTAGACGTCAAAAAATCTAAAACTTTTATCGAAATGGACAATAAATTTGATAAATTAAAACAAAAACAGAGGGATCTTAAAGAAGATCTCAAAAGTATGCTAAACAAAAGAAAAGTAATGAAAAAGCGCATGTACGACGAAATTTTAACTATGATAAATAACAATTTATTTGAAGAAGCCTCAAATGGCTATTTAAAAAATGCAGAACAGCTATTAAAGAGAAAAGATTTTGAAAATTGCTCGTTTCATATACTTTTAACTGGTTTATCTGCGTTAAAATCTAAACAACCGCTTGATATAGTAAAAAATAAAATCAAGGAATTTCTTGAAACTTTAGGGTTAAATAAAAAATTAATTGAAGAAACATTTTATGTGTCGTTGATTTTTTTTATATTTGAAGCTAAAAAATTTAATATGGACGAATTCCTTCAAAAAGGAGAAGAATTATTAGAATTATTACCATTATTTGACGAAGAAAAAAAACTTGTTTCTTTAAAAAAATAATCCTAATACACTTTTTTTTTAAAAAAGATCTTTTTATACTAAAATAGTATAAAAATTGAATTGTATAAGAATTGAATTCAAATGATTTAATCAATTATAATTTATTATAATAAATACTGAAAAAATTCGCTTATAAAAATAAAAAACATCTGGTGTGATAATTATTCTTCATATAATTTATTTAATTCATCAAAAGTCTGGTTTATGCTTACTCTCAGAGAACTTCTCTGAAGGTAAAGATAAATTTAATGTTGATTCAGATTTAATGAGCGGTTACCTCGTTGCGTTCAAAGATGTCGGTAAAGAAATGAGCAAAGGCTCAGGAGATTTAAAAGTCATTGATATGGGTTTGTATAATTTTATTCTTATAGTTAAAAAAGACGTTATAATCGTTGGAGTCGCTGATAAATCAGACGATAAAATGATCTTATATCACAATTTAGGCAAATTACAGTCAAAATTCATTAAAAAATTCAATAGTCAAAGCGAATTAGATTATTGGGATGGTCAACTTCTTAAATTTAGAGAGTTTAAGGCCATTATAAGAGAAAATTTAAAAAATGGATTAATCGGGGTAGTCAAAAAAAGCATTCCCATATTCAAAATTTATAAAAAATTTTTCTTAAAATATTTAGGGCAAGAAAAGGAAAAGACATTAGAAATAGACGAAGAAAAATATAAAAAGGCTCTAGAAACTAAAGAAAATTTTCTATGTAATATCGAAAAAGAATTCCCTAAACAACCCATTGCTCAAGGTTATCTCAATATAAATAACTATAAAATAGCACATTTATTAGATGGTTTTCACACCATTGAGGATATTGCCACTGAAAAGAAATTATCAATTGAAGAATTATATAAAAACATTAGAAGATTAAATGAAATGGGTCTATTAGACTTTATAAGAATAAAATAAAATTTAAAATTTGCAATGTGTTTTTACTGTTCTTTCGTCAATCCGAACCCGAAAGGACAACCTAATTCTATTTTTATTTCTTCTACCTTTTTAAAATATTCAATTGAATCTTGATCTTTTCCAATAATATAAGCGATTTTTGAAAGAATAAATAAAATGGTTAGACTAACTTTTCGAAGCTTGTTCTAATAGAGTAGCAATATAATCCCATTTTTTGTTAATTTTATCAGCAGTTCGTAATCGATTGAATATTTTATATTCAAAAGCTCCAATAAGATTATAAGAATTCATAATATGTTTAAATACTTCTGTATTTTCAAAATTCTTTTTAAATTCCGCTATATTATCAGGTTCCCATACGATGGTACTTAAATTTAACTTTTCATCTTTTTTGAGTAGATATTTTAACGTATTTCCAAGTGAATTTGCCCAAAAATCTGCCATAAACATTGAGTAATATAAACCTGATGATCCAAAAGGATCAATGAATCCAGCACTATCGCCAATAAGAATAACTCCTGATTTTGGAATGTAATTATTTGCAAATTTAGCGTTGGGAATGTATGTTAATTCTTCATAATCAATCTGCGCATGTTGGAGAAATATAGAAAATCCCGGATAATTCTTCTTGATCTCCGCCCATTCTTTCATGATTTCTTCATTATTAGGGATTTTAACGCTATTCATTTTCCGAGTCTGACTCATACGTAGCATTAATCCAATTTCTGCTTTTCGTTCTAATAAAGGAAAAAAATATGCTACACATGGTGGAAAGTTTGGAGAAGAGTCCAAATCTCCATTTCCTATGAAATAAAATTGAAGATCGGGTGTTTTTATTATATCAAAATTTGCTTTACTTATTCTACATTTAATTATTGGGCAATTCATTTGCTCATCATAAGGTATATTATACCATCTTCCAATTACGCCAACATGACCACTGCAATCTAAAATGCAATTACCATATACTTCATGAATTTTTCCGGTTTTATTTTTATATTTTACCCCAACACAATAATCTTTATTTTCAATGGATTCTATTACTTCACTATTTAATCTAATTTCCACTTTTAACTCGTTAGCAATTTGAACAAATCTATTTATAAATTCTCTCCATTCGAAAAAATAATGATTATATGAACGACGAGTTTTCGCAATTTGTAAATCTTGAGGGGAGTGCCAAATTCTTCCCCCACTTGATTTTAAACCTATTGAAAGTAAAAAATCTTTTCCAAGGATGTCATCTACTAAAGGAAAGTGACCCATTCCTTCTCCACGCGGTTTAGGAGCACAGATCTCGCCCTTTTCTAATATTAATACTTTTAATCCAAGTCGCTTTGCCACAATCCCGGCAGTTAATCCCGCGGGACCTGCTCCAACGATAATAAAATTATAGAAATCAGTGTTTTTAAAAGACATAGTTTAAAAATAAGGAAATATCTAAAAAAAAGCTTCTTTGAAATTAATTTATTTATAAGCGAATTTTAATAATTAATAATTAAACTTTTATTAATTCTTACGATAAAAGATCATTATTATAATGCAATTTGACTTTTTGGAAAAAAATTATTCTTCTTTTTTTCTTATGTCATTTGTCGTTTTTGCTTCGATCTCTTAGATTTAAAATTGATTTTTTTTTATATTCCAAATTTCATGGAATATTTGCAAATTTTTGCAGATCTTTAACGCGCATGCGTAGTGTGACCTCTGTAACTTGAGCTAGTTTAGAAATTTCTTTTTGCGTTCGATTTTCGTTACAAATTTTCGATCCCAGATATATTCCCGCCGCAGCAATTCCTTTTGGGTCTTTTCCAGCAGTGTTAAATCCGTTTTCTTGTGCAGTTTCTATCAACTTTACTGCGATATTTCTCACTTGCATTGACAAACCTAACTCGTCGTTAAACTTATCCACATACCTATCCGCACTAAAATGCTGAACCTTTAAATTTAATTGAGGTAAAATTTCCATCAAAATTAATCTATAACTTTTAATTACTTTCTTCTTTGGAATTTGCGCGGCCTTTATTACCTCTTCAATAGTTCGCGGAATTCCATGAATTCTTAACGCACAGAAGATCGATGCGGACAACAACGTATCGATACTTCGTCCCATGGTAAGTTTTTTTTTTACAGTTTGCGTGTAAATTCGCAAAGCATCTTCTGCCACTGGGTCTGGAATTCCTAATTTCTTTTGTAAGCGTTGTAGATTAGGTAACGCAATCCATAAGTTTCTTTCGTAGCTTGTAGTTAAGGATCTATGAATTTTCGCTAATCTATTGAACTTGGATTTAAATTTAGGACTTAATAAAGCTCCTCTCGCATCTCTAGTACCTTTAATAATCGTACGAGGCCCGATTGGACTATATACTCTTTCGTTAGTTTTTCTTTTTTGAATCTCTTCTGCTGTAAATGCTCGCCTTGGAGAATCATCAAGAATTCTTGAAAATACCAAGCCACAATTAAGACACACATAAAAACCGTCCTCTTCGCTTATTTTTGGAGAATCGCAACATTTGTCTTTCTCATCAAAAAAGTCGTCTTCTACGAAATTATGTTTTTCGGACGGCATAAGGATTCTTCTGGAGCAAATTAGAAAATAAACAAATATATTGGAAAAGACAGTTTTGTTAGTATTATACTTATAATAAAACAACTATTTAAATTTTAATTATAATTCTAATATAAAAAATTAATAAATAATTAATTAAATGATTTCGTTGTCTTTACTGAATTAGAAATTCCAATGGTTTTATTTGGAATTCAAATATTAAAATATGTGTTAAAAAAAATTAAAAAGAAAATAACCTTATCTATTTATTTATAAGCGAAAAAATCATATAAAAAAAAAATAATATGCCTCAAAACTTCCAAAATGTAATTAAAGTCATTTCAAAATTTTTCGATCCTAAGTTAGCTAGTAACTTGAAATTCGTAAAAAAAGATAAAATAATGGAGATTCAGTCTATAGACGATATTTTGAAATTACCGATAAACGCTTACAAATTTTTTGAAGAATCTGACGCCAAATATTTGGAAGAATTTTTAAATATTCACGATATTGGAGATGTTGCTAAACTAAAAGAACCGAAGGATAGAGAAAATTTTGAAGAAAAAATAAAAGTTCTCAAAGAAAAATATCCTAGAGTTGGAAGCGCTTTAGAAAAAGCAATAACAATTAGTTCTTTAATTGTAAGTATTAAAAAAGAAAGTGAACCAATAGAAAAAAAACATCAGAAGTTAGTCGTAGTAGGGCTTGATAATGCCGGAAAAACAGCAATTCTTACAAAATTTGGTGGAAAATTAGGAATTGGGGCATTATCGAATCTTAAACCAACAAAAGGATTAAAGAGAGAAGTAATAGAAGATTCGGATTTAGAATTGTTTATTTGGGATATGGGTGGTCAAAAACAATATAGAGAAAAGTACTTGAAAAATCCCGATCAATATTTTCTTCAAATAGATCTTCTCATTTACGTAATAGATGTCCAAGATTCTGCTAGATTTGAAGAAACTTTTGAATATTTTGAAAAAATAATAGATATTTTAATTAAATTGGAAGAAAAACCCTACATACTCGTATTTCTACATAAATACGATCCCGACTTGGCAAAGGATCCCACTATTTTATTGAACATTGAGTTTCTTAAAGAAAATTTAAAAGATCTATTTTCTCGTATAAATTACGAACTTGAATACGAAATTTATTTGACTTCAATTTATTCGCTTATTTCCAACGAGCCTAAGTTTTCAAAATATCTAAAGGAAGTTATGAAAGGGCATTCGCTTTCGGATCCAACAGTAAAAAAAGTGGATGGCTTAGGTAATATTATTGAGGATACCTTAAATGTAGTCGTTAAATTATCAGAAAGTATTTCCTTGCAACTTTCAGCTATCGAACATCGTCTTGCTGCTCTTGAGAGCGGTGCTATATTAGCTGCAAGTGCCGGAGAAGCAGTTGAGATTCAGACAGCTGACAATAAATTACCACGAGAAAATGTTAGATCTAACGTTCTAACTGAATTGAAAGATTTATTTGCAAAAAAGAAAAAATTGGACATATAAAATTAAAATAATTAAATTTTAAGCTTTTTTAGATTTAGAATGCCAAAAAAAGAATCTGATAAGTTAAGGTTAATTTCGAAGTTTTTAAACAAAGAATCGTTCGAAAAATTTAATAATTTAAGTAATATCGACGAAATAATTAATTTACCAATTACGGCATTCAAATTCTTTAAAGAGGCAGACGCAAAATTATTAGATAGTTTATTTTCTATCAAAAATGTTGGTCAATTCGCCTACATAGACCAATACAAGCCTTTTGAAGACTTATGTAAATACGATAAATCAAAAAAAGCTAAAATAGACGAAATCTTACAAATTAATCCCGACATCGAAGATAAATTAAAAAAAGCGATCACAATCTCACGAGCAATTCATAAAATAAAAAAAGAATCGATTTCTTTTGTTAAAAAAGAGCAAAAAATAATTGTTGTTGGCTTAGGCAACGCGGGAAAAACGACAATATTAAAGAAGTTTGGCGGAAATATTGGCATAAAAGACCTTGCCAGATTGAAACCAACTAAAGGCGTAGAAAGACAAGAAATTATAACTTCAGATATGGCACTTACAATATGGGATTTTGGAGGACAGGAAGATTATCGTTCTAAATATCTCCAAAATCCCGATAAATATTTTCTTAGCGTAGATCTAGTAATATATGTTATAGATCTCCAAGACCCAGAAAAATACGAAGAAAGTATAGATTATTTCGATAAAATCATTGATATATTAGATAGATTAGAGCAACATCCATATGTTTTAATCTTTCTACATAAATACGACCCAGATTTGCACGAAAAAGACGAGATTTTATTAAATATAGAACTTATTAAAGATATGATAAAAGAAGTCTTTGCAAATAAGAAAATTGAATATGATATTTATTTAAGTTCAATATATTCATTAATTGCCAACGAGCCAAAGTTCTCCAAGTATTTAAAGACTACGATGGAACAAACAGCTACGTTAACAGATCATAAATTAGAAGGAATGTCAACAATTCTGGAAACAACTTTAAATGGAATTATTCGATTATCAGAAAGCGTTTTGAATCAATATAACGATTTAGACGTACGTTTACGAACGATAGAATCAAAATTGTCTATTCCTGTTGGAGCCGAAAAAGGTGAAGGAAAGAAATCAATTTCATTATTTACATCTGAAATTCCCAGTCCTGAATATTCAACAAAACTTCCGACCCCTTTTTTAGTATCCTCCAGTTCGACAGAAAATCAAAAAACTTCGGAACCTCAAATAATAGAAAAAAACTTAAGAGTGACCGTGCTACAAGAATTAAAAGAACTTTTTGCAAAAAGGAAAGCCTAACATAATTTCTGATTTAATTTTATTTTCACGTAAGTTTGTTAAGAAATTTGTACGCTTTCTTCACTTTAGGTATCATACTACGAAAATAATCTATTGTATGACTGTCTGAGCCTACAAAAAATTGAGCACCTTCTTCTCTTAGTTGTATAACAATATTATTATCAGGAAATGTACGAGAAATAGGATATTTGAATCCTGATAAATTATATTCGATCCTTATTTTATTTTTAACGCATAATCTTCCCAATTCTAATACACGCTCTGCTGAAACATCAATATCAGTAGTAGGTTTGATGTCGTTTGGATTAATGTATCTAAATATTGTGTCAAGGTGGCAAATATTTTCGAATATTTTTAATTCAATCATTTTTCGCATTAATTCAAAATACTCGTCAACCACAGATTTTATTTTTTTTTTGCCTAATAACTCTATTAACTTTTCTCTCGTTGTAAATGGGAAACCTATGTCTGTCTCGTGTAGACTACCTGCGATAAAATCGAAGGTTTTTCCGTAATTATCCATAAATTCTTTTAATTCTACTTCTTTATCTAAATAATAGTCTACTTCTAAACCGCTTAAAACAAAATCAAAATTTTCTTTTATTTTATCCATTTGTTCGATATATTGTTCTAATTTGCCATCTCCGTAAAAAGGATAATTTATATTATTTTTAACATGATATAACTCGTAATGATCCAGAAAACAAACGTTAATTTTATTTTTTTCAGCAATGGTTAAATAATCCTCAAAAGCAGGACCATTTTCAGTTATATCCGAAGACCATTTAGTGTGTACGTGAAAATCGGTTATATTAAATTTAGGCGTCATAAAAAAATCGTTATAAATTTACTTTTTAACTTAGAAAAGAGATTTCATAATATAATTCGTGTTCTCCTGGAGGCGGCGTTGTTATTTTCATCTTTCCACCTTTTTTAATAATATCGACCGTTGCTTTATTGTCCATATGAATAGTTCCAAAAAAACCGCGTATCCCTTTTTCTTTAGCAATAATAATAAGGTGATGGTATAAAAACGATGCTATACCTTTTTTTCTCCACTCTTTTCTGACAACAAAACTAAATTCAGCCATGTTATTTTTTGGATTTAAATAATAATTTGCTATTCCTACCATTTTCTCGTTTCCGATATCTCCTACGAATGCACTTATGCTAAAATTATTTTGATAATCTACGTTAACTTCGGATTGTGTTTTAGAATGTGGAAATTCTTTCTTAATTTCAAAGAATCGCAGAAAACGATCGTTTTTATCCAAAGAATAATACAATTCTTTTAGTAACGGCTCGTCAGTAGTTCGAACTGGACGAACAAGAACTTTTTGTTTTTCGGACGTATAGAAAAACGTTTCGTATTTTTTAGGATAAACGCAAATATTTCCCTCCTCGTCGCAAGATAATAACTGATCTGAGTAAATATAATTTAATTTTTTAGCGTAATCCAACAATTCTTTTCTAAATTTAGGGTGTGCGATACATATTAATTCTAACGCTCTTTCACGAATTGATTTTCCATGTAAATATGCTACACCCCATTCAGTAACAATGTAATGAACATCAGGACGAGTCAGTATTATTCCAGTTCCCTCTTTCAAAAGAAATACTATATTAGATTCTTTTCCGTCTATACTAATTGAGCGTAAAACAATTATTGGTTTTCCATCGTTAGAAAGCGCTGCTCCACGCATGAAATCGACGTTATCGCCTATTCCAGAATAAAACGTATATCCTTCAAAAGACGCGTTGATTTGACCTGTTAAATCAATTTGAGTTGCTTCTACAATTGAGACCATCTTGTTATTCATTGCAATGTTATTAGGATTACAGACGTAATCAGACGGGTGAAATTCGATATATGGATTGTCGTTAATGAAATCGTACAATTTTTTAGTTCCTAACGCAAAACTCGTAATTATTTTTTCGGGATGATAATTTTTCTTTCTACACGTTAATACAGTTTTTTCAATGAGTGGAATAATATTATCTGTAATAAAGTGAGAGTGCATTCCCAAATCCTTTTTGTCCATGAGATGCAATAAAACCGCGTTAGGAATATCTCCATGACCTATATGAATGGTTGACTTATTTTCTATTAATTGAGCAACATTTAGCGCAATTCTATTTACGACTTCGTCAGGTTCTTTAAATTTATACTCTAATAACGGTGTACTATTATAGACGTAATAATCTATATCTTTCATGTGAATAAAGCTGTCTCCTAAGGTTTTTGGCATCATTGGATTAATTTCCGCAATGGTAAGATAAGCTGAGTTAGCAATTGGTTTTGCTATATCAACATTTACACCAAAAGAGCAAAAACCAAAATTGTCTGGAGGACTAACTTGAATAAGTGCAACATCAATAAATTTTCTGCCTGAAACAAATAACCTAGGAATTTCGCTAGCATAAATTGGAGTATAATCTGCTTGACCTTTATTAACTTCGTCCCTTAACGTATCTCCAATAAATAACGCATTGTGTCTGAATAAATCCTGCGCTTTATCTTTTTTAAAATACTTTTCTGGAAAGATGGTTAAATAGTGTATTATCTCAGTATCGCTCAAATATAAAGATTGCTTGATTAATTCTGCTGTTAACGCCTGCGGTTCTGAACACGCAGAAGAAACGAAAACTCTGTTACCCGGTATTATATATTGTATTGCCTCTTCGGCAGTAATTTTTTTATTTTTCCATCGTTCCATCATTTGTCCATACACTAAAATATATTATTTCAAAGATTCAATTTTAATTTAATTAATTAAAGATAAAAATAAATTATTCAATTATAAATATATTACTCCTTTAGATTATGAATTTTAATATTATTATTTAATCATCTAAAATTGGTAAACCTTATTTAGTATGTTTTTTAAGAAATCTTTAAAATTTTGAATATATTTCATTGATTAATCTACTTTTGTTATAAAAAATTCAATTCATAAAAAGTTACGAAAAAGTGAAATTATATATATGTCAGAAGAAGAAAAGATTAAAAGCATATTAACAGAAACTAGAGTTTTTGACCCAGCAAAGCTAAATCCGAAATTTGTAAAAACCGGTATTTCTTTTAAAGAATACAAAAAAGCGTGGGAGAAAAGCGTAGATAAGCCAGATAAATTTTGGGACGAGCAAGCAAAAACCCTTGATTGGTTCAAAAAGTACGATAAAGTATGGGAAAAGTCAGATTTATTTCCTGGAAAATGGTTTGTGGGCGGAAAACTTAACGTAAGTTACAATTGCTTAGATAGACACGTAAAAGCCGGTAAAGGAAACAAAGTGGCTATTATATGGGAAGGAGATTCGCCAAACGAAACTAAAAAGATTACTTACAAGCAATTACTTGACGAAGTGTGTAAAGTTGCGAATGGAATGAAAAGATTAGGTATTA
>Ga0315284_10009948_pt1 | contig 13540 bp, 13 predicted proteins | sample YL17G09_16_MG_FD_203696 | JGI IMG/M metagenome (GOLD analysis project Ga0315284, IMG submission 203696) | Sediment microbial communities from Yellowstone Lake, YNP, Wyoming, USA - YL17G09_16 | ecosystem: Environmental > Aquatic > Freshwater > Lake > Sediment | place: USA: Wyoming | collected...
CGCTCGCGGTCCCAGACGCGTTCGATGCCGGCCTCGGCCAGCCGCTCGATCGCGATCGGCGCAGTTATGTCGTTGCCGAGGGCGATGTCCACGTCGGCGTAAACGAACTCGCCCGGCCGCCCTTCGACAGGCTCAGGGCGGCCCCGAGTCCCGACATGGTCGGGATCGAGGGTCCGGACGGCGTCGCGTCCGGCGTGGGCCGCAATGATCTTCTCCGTGATGGTCATCGCCATGGCAACCTCGATTCACTAACGTCGTCTCAACGCAGAGAGCGCAGAGATCGCTGAGAGAAGATTGAGTAACTAAATATGTTGTTTGTCGTTCCCCCCATCTTTGTTGTTCTCTGCGTGCTCTGCGTTCTCTGCGTTGAGAATACCTAGTTGTTTCCAAACGGCAGCCGCCGGCTCGCCTCCCGAAAGAGCGGGTCCTTGACGTAGCGGGCCTGGCACGCCGAGCAAAGGTCGAAGCGGAAGGTCTTGTGAACCTGGTCCTCGAGTTGCTCGGCGTCCATGTCGGCCATCTGCTCCAGGAGTTCCTGGACCTCCTCGCTCTTGTCCTCGGCGAGGTCCGCGTCGGTGATCTCCATCGGGTCGTAGGCCGCGTACACCTCGACCTTGACGACGTAGCGGGTGTCTTCGTCGGCCAGGAGCGGCTTGCCGCACATGTCGCAGGTATAGTGGATCATCGCGCGCCCTCGCTCCGCAATGCCTGGGCCGCGCACCGCAGGTTCTTTCGACGCCGCGGGCCGGCCGACGGACAGGAACCCTCGCCGCCCCTAAGAATACCAGCGCGGCGGGGCGGCGTGCAAAGCGATTCTCATTCGGTTGGGGGAAACACAAGCGGCTTGACAGCCGGGCTCACCACTCGTCATCGGGTCCAAGGACCCGTCCTGGTCTAAGAATGCCGATGTGGCCCGTGAGGGGCCACGGCGAAGGCGAGACACCGGCCTTTGGATCCTTCATAACTTGGATGCCGGGCAACCATCCCCAGACGAAGCGGGAAAAGGGCGCTCCATCCGTCTTGTGGCCGGCCTTGGCGTCTGTCAGAAGATCCCCAACCTTGTGCTTGTTGGCCGTATAAAGATCCGGGAGGCTTATCTCGGTAAGCCACAAATGGTCCGGAGCCGCCGCCAATTCCTCTGGGATCTCCTGAACAGGCCCGCACCCGTTGCTATCCCTCTCACCCGCAAGGTGCCGAAAGTACCTTTCCTTTGTACAGAGAAGTGTTCTACCCACTATCCCCTTGTTAGGCTGGCGGAGCTGCTCCCACAACCTCCCCAACCATTTGTTGCCGGGCGCGCAATTGTAAGATTGGGCCAGCCTTGCCACAAGGGCAACTGATGCCTTTTCCGCGAAATAGGGGGGTACGTCAATCCCTCTTGGCAGAACGGAAAACGCCACCTGCGCCCTCTGTGTCGCGTCATACTGAGGCAGGATTCTATTGCGCAAGTACTGTGGGGGCATGCAGGTATACATTCCGAAATTATCGTCATTTACGATGAAGTGGTCAACCCAAGCCGAGCTTGCGTGATAGGTACCGAATGCCTCCGGGCGATAGGCCAAGTGCGCCTCACAATCCCACTTGTCGGAGTTCATAGTATGGCCCACTACGGCCAGCACATGGCCCCTTGTGTGCGTGGGATTGAATGTGAGAAACACAGGATACCCCGATTCTACAAGCGGATAAATCCACTCTGCATAATCGACTGTGGGCATTTCTAGAAAATTCCCGCCTACCTGGCTGAGGCCAAAGTGGTTAATAACAGACCATACTTGGTCCAAAGTTAGCCCGTCGCCGCCAAACCGTTCCAGGTGATCTATGTCAAGAATAGTGTTAAGCTCGCGATTGGTAACCTTATGTCCCACAAGATCGGCCGTATTCAGGATCATTTTCAGAACCGCATGCGCGCACGCGTGGGTCAATGCGTTCTGTTGGCAAAATAACGAACCCTCAACGTGTAATAGCCTCTGTTCTCCCATCAAGCCCACATAAACATCAAAATTCCTCTGACAATGAACGTAGTAGTTCGTGACACCCCTGAATCCGTATTCCGTACCCTTGGCCAAATACGCGCGCCCAGGGGGTCGGGTCACAGCCTCCAGCAGGTAAGATAATCTCCCCGAAGCGGAAAGATAATCAGGGACGTCGGCGTCTGGGGGGAGATCGGCCGTAAGGGCGATCGCATAACCGAGTAATGAGCTTTCCGGCAGGCTCATCCAGTCTTGGTCCGGGCATGAGGCTGCAAAGAAAGTCAGCCGGTAGGCCTGCGGCGGTTCGATAAACTTTTTTCCGATCCTTGTTTCGATATCTTCAAACTCGTGTATGATCTCCTCGTTTGCTTCTATCTCTTCCTGAATCAGTGTCTTGGCACCCATTTTGCGCATCAGGGAGCAAAGTCTGTGCACGGCCCCGTCGTTTGGACAACCGCGCCATAATTCGGCGATGAGGTTAAAAAAAGAAAAGCCGGGCGTGCCCGGTTCACAGCAGTGCACTTGGAGCCTTCGTGCGTCTAGAATGGACACACAACCCCCCTTTAGGTGAGGGCCCCATCGCCGTCCAAGGCAGAAGAGCGTCTGTGGCTAACACGGCGAGTGGGTCATCTGTGCTATCGGCCCGCCGAGAACGAGGTCGCCGCGTAGAGACCGCTCTTGCCATGCCCACAAACGGACAACTGCCTCCTGTTGGCCTTTGTCAAGGCCATAACCCTCTGCGCCAATACAAGGAGCGGGGGTCGGGGTTGGTGTGCGACCGGCGGGCAGTCGCCGTTTCCGCTTTGGCGCTTCAGCGCGCGCTTTCGCCACAATCGCCTCCTTTCCTATCAAAAATGCGCAGAACGAGCATTTTACACGAGCCTGGACCCTTGTCAACCACAAATCGATTCGATGGGAGATTGCTGGCAACGTCGTAACACCTCACCAGGGAAAGCCACTTGCACCACCCCGCCTGTTGGGCTACAGGAAACCGCAACCGCATTATATGGAGTCTATCGTCTCTCGGGTTAGTTAGGCAAGAGAAAAATTTTTTCCTGCGCCGGTCTTCAGAATGCCTCCGCACAGCCATCCTAGGCCTCCGTACGGCAGATCTCTATTAGCAGGTCCAAAACTCGCTGGGCCGCGCGGCGGGCCACTTCAATCGGCCGAGTGACTCGAGGCAACCAGGGCCTCGAGGGTCCGGCGGGCGGCGCCGGAGTCGACAGCCTCGGCCGCCCGGGCAACGCATTCGGCCGGGGTCCGCGCCAGGCCCGCCACGTAGACGGCGGTTCCCGCGTTTGCGAGGACGACGTCGCGTCTCGGCCCTTTTTCGCCGGCCAGGATCGCGCGGATAATCTCGGCCCCCTGGGCCGGCGTCTCGATGCGCATGTCCCCCAGGTCGCTTTCCGGGAGGCCGAGGTCCGCCGGCGTGACATCGAACTGGCGGATGCGTCCGCCTTTGACCTCCGCGACGTGCGTCGGCCCCGAGAGAGTGATCTCGTCCAGGCCCTCGGAGGAATGGACCACCAGCGCGTGCTCGACCTGGAGGCGGAGCATGACCTCGGCGATCAGACGGACGAGGTCCGGTGCGAAGACGCCCATCACCTGACGCCGCGCCCCCGCCGGATTCGTCAGCGGGCCCAGCACGTTGAAGACGGTCGGGATGCCGATGTCCTTGCGGACGCCCGCGGCGTGCTTCATCGCCCCGTGCAGAAGCGGCGCGAAGAGGAATCCGATTCGCGCCTCGCGAATCGAACGAGCCACCACCTCGGGCGGCGCCTGAACGTTGACGCCGAGCGCCTCCAGCACGTCGCTCGAGCCACACCGGCTCGTCGCGCCCCGGTTGCCGTGCTTCGCGACGTACGCCCCGGCGCCGGCCGCGACGATGGCCGCGCACGTCGAAACGTTGAACGGCTTTCGGCCCGTGCCCCCCGTGCCGCACGTGTCGACGACCGGAAGGTCGCCGACGTCGATGCGCGTGGCCTTCTCGCGCATGACGAGGGCGGCGCCGGCGATTTCGTCGGGCGTCGGGCCCTTGATGGAAAGGGCCACGAGGTAGGCGGCGACCTGGGCGGGGGTCGCCCGGCCCTCCATGATGAGGCGCATCGCCTCGCGCGACTCCTGGAGCGAGAGGTCCTCGCCTCGGGCGAGTTTCTGGATAAGAAGTATCATTGAAGCCCCCATTCAGCTCGCCCCGCACCTGTCCGCCACAGTCCCGGTGCGCCGGGACGACGGCGGAAGCGGGGCGGCTAACCAGGACATGCGCTATTGTTCGACGGCGGCGCCGGCCGCCGCTTCCGACACCCAGATCCGCGGCTCCAGGCCGGACCGCCGTGGGTATTGTTCGAGAACAGCGGCCCGGAGCGGCTCAACCGCCTCCGGCCGCGCGAGCGTCACCGTGCACCCTCCAAATCCTGCGCCCGTCAACCGCGAGCCGAAAACGCCCTCGACGCCGCGCGCAATCTCGACCAGGAGGTCCAACTCCGGCCCGCTGACCGCGTAATCGTCGCGCAACGAGTCGTGGCTGGCATTGAGGAACTCGCCGAAGCGGTCCAGGTCGCCCGCCTTCAGGACCTCGACCGACTCCAGGACCCGCGTGTCCTCGGTCACCACGTGGCGGCAGCGCCGGCGGACGGTCTCGGGCAGGGCGTCGGCGTGGGCCTCGAACACCTCGAGCGACACGTCGCGGAGCTGCTCGATGGCGGGCGCGAACGCCTTGAGGCGTTCCACGCCGTCCTCGCACTGGCTCCGCCGCTCGTTGTACGCCCCGGCCGTCAGTTTCCGCTGGACGCCGGAGTCGATGACTACGATGGCGGCCTCGTCGGCGGGCAGAGGGACGGCCTCGAACGAAAGGTCGCGGCAATCGAGCATGATGGCGTGCCCGGCCTGCCCGTGGATGCTGATGAACTGGTCCATGATGCCGCAACGGACGCCCACGCGATGCTCGGCCGCCTGGCACAGCAGCGCGAGTTTCTGGCTCGTCAGGCCGTGGGCCTCGGCCGCCACAGCCGCCCGGCCGGCGGGAATCTCCGGCTTGGCCGCCACCAGGAGCGCCAGCGCCGACGCCACTTCATAGGCCGCGCTCGACGAAAGGCCCGAGCCGACCGGCACGTCGCCGTCCACGACGGCGCGGAATCCGCGAAGCGCGACGCCCGCCTCCGCGAGGACCTCGGCCACTTTCATCGGGTAGCGGAGCCAGTGCGGCGCTCCGGCAGGCTCCGTCTCGCCAAGACGGAACTCCGCCCGCTCGTCAAACTGGACCGACCAGATCGCAACGACGGGCCGGTCGTGCGGCACGAGGGCGATGCGGACGACCCGGTCGAGCGCCATCGGCATCACGAAGCCGCCGTTGTAGTCCGTGTGCTCGCCGATGAGGTTCACCCGGCCGGGAGCGCGGACCACCCGCACGGGTCCGGAGTCGTCGAAAACATCGCGAAATCTGGCGACCAGATCAGCCATGGAAGTCCCCTAAAGGATAAGAACCGGTGTCGGCGAGTATAGGCGCGGGCCTCGCGGGCTGTCAACGCCAAACTCCACCGGGGCCCCCGGGAAGCGGATTCGCGTAAACCCCGCAGGCCGCACGTGCCGATAATCCCTTGTGGCGAGGTCACCCGTGCTGCGCTCCGGCAGCCAGCGGAGGATTGTGTCCCGTGGCGAAAGCCAGGCAGGCGTACCAGGTTTCCCTGATGAAGGGACGGGAACGGTTTCTCGTGCGTTGCGGCCCGGGGGACGAGGAAGCGGCCATCGCGCAGTTGATGCACTGGGCCGAGAACCCGGACCTGGATTTCGACTGGTTCGACGCCGCCGTCCTCTCGCGCCAAATCAACCAGCATCTGGTCAGCCGTTCGGTCGAAGGCGAGGACCAGACCGAGGATTGAACGCCGAACGATGGTGAATCCCCTATTTCAGAAATTTTTGAGGTACATCGAGCACGAGCGCAATTTCTCGGTGCATACGGTGCGCTGCTACGCGGCTGACCTGGCGCAGTTCGCCGAGTTTCTCTGCAACGGCGCCCCGGAAGACGGCGTCGACGAGCGCGAAGTTTCCGGGCGGATCCGAAAGGTGGCGCCGCTGGACCTGAGGCGGTACCTGGCGGAACTGAAGCGGGCCGACTACAGCCGGGCGACCGTCGCGCGAAAACTCGCGACGCTCCGCTCGTTCTACAAGTTCCTCGCCCGCGAAGGCGAGGTCGCCCGCAACCCCGTCAAACTCATCCGCACGCCGCGACAGGAGCGCCGGCTCCCGAAGTTCCTCCAGCCCGGCGAAGTCGAACGCCTGCTCGCCGCGACGAAGGGCGACGACTTGCTCGCCCTGCGCGACGCGGCGATCCTCGAGGTGCTCTACTCCACCGGCATGCGCGTCTCGGAACTTGTGGCGATGGACCTCGAGCACGTCGATCCGATCGGCGAAGTGGTCCGGGTTCGCGGCAAAGGGAAACGCGAGCGCCTCGCGCCGCTCGGGTCCTACGCCCTGCGGGCGCTCGAGCGATACCTGGCGGCCCGTGCCGACGCCGGGCCCATCGACAAGAAAGCCGTCTTCGTCAACCGCCACGGGCGACGCCTGAGCACCCGGAGCGTCCGGAGAAAACTGGCCAAGTACCTCGCGATCGCCGGTCTCGACCCGAAGGTTTCGCCGCACACCCTCCGCCACTCATTCGCCACCCACATGCTCGAGCGCGGGGCCGACCTGCGGGCCGTCCAGGAACTCCTGGGCCACCGAAGCCTCTCGACGACGCAAATCTACACGCACGTCACGGCCGGCCGGCTGAAGGAGATTTACGAGTCGGCCCACCCAAGGGCGAATTAAGCAAGCCCTCGCCTCTTTGTCCCATTTGCCGCGAACAATGACGAAACACGAAATCCGAATGACGAATGAATTCCGAATAACGAAACCCGAAACACTTGGGTGCGTCTTACCAAGCGGTGAAGGGCGCTGTGCCTGTTTCGTCATTCGGTTTTCGGATTTGATTCGTCATTCGGGCTTCGTCATTCGGACTTTGCCATTGCGGCTCGATTGACAATCCCGCAGCGCTCCGATACAACGTTCTCGATGGCCATCGCCGAGATGCTCAAGCACGTGACGCTGTTTGCGGGGCTCGATAAGACCGCGCGCGAGTCCGTGGCCCGGCTGGCCGTCGAGCGGCGAGTCCCGGCCGGCCAGGTCCTCTTTCGCCAGGGCGAATCGGCCGACGGCTTCTACGTCGTACTGGATGGAAAGGTGAAGGTGTACAAACTCTCGCCGGACGGGCGGCAGCAGATCCTGCACGCGTTCGGGCCGGGCCAGGCGTTCGCCGAAGCGGCAATGTTCGCGGGCGACTCTTTCCCCGCGTTCGCGGAGACGCTCTCCGAGTGCCGGCTGGCCTTCTTCCCGCGGGGGGCGTTCCTAAAGGAACTGGGGCAGAACCCGGCCCTTGCGGCCGGGCTGATCACGTCGCTCGCGCGCCTGTGCCACCAGTTGGCCGGGCTCGTCGAGCAACTCTCCCTCAGCGACGTCTCGGGCCGACTCGCGCGGTACGTGACGGACTTGGCGCGCCGCAAGGGCGTCGCGCTGGAGAAGGGCGCCCAAGTGCGGCTCGACCTGGCGAAGGGGGAACTCGCGCGCCACCTCGGGACCGCCCCGGAAACCCTGAGCCGGGCGCTCGGACGCCTCGCCGCCCTCGACCTCGTGGCGGTCGAGGGGCCGGTCCTCACGCTTCGGAACCCCGAAGGCCTCCAGGCCCTGGCCGGCGGTTTCACGCCCGAGGCCGATTGAGCCGATTGCCCCTTTCCCGTCGGGGAGCCGAAGAAGTCGTGCAGAGTCCGGGGGCTTTGCGCTCCGCCTCTTTTTCTCACGACCACGGCCCGCGCGGAGACCATGCCTTATTAAATTCCTCTTTCTTGGCAATCGCCGAAAGGAGGGGCATCAGGAATTGCTTGAGGTCGCGGATGACTTCGGCCAGAACGGGGGCATCCGCTGAAAGGGCGTGACGGTCAAGGAAGGCGCTCCAATACCGCCCCTTCAGTGGATCCTCCGCGAACTCCGGGGAAAGCGCCAGAGGAACGCTTTCGGGTATGCGCGTTTTCCGGCGGCCAAAGGTCGCGCGAATGGCCTGACTCAGGACTCTGCCATCGAACTCGAACTCGCGCGAAAGGATCCAGGCGTCGTAGAAATCCTTCATGCGGCTGTTCGGAAACCCCAGTCGGACCATTGCCTCCAACTTCTCGGCGATGACCGTCTCGCGCGAATACGCACGCAGCACGGGGGCCGGAAACGTGGCCAACAGCGTGGGGTAAGTCACTTCGGCGGGCGCGGGCGTCACGGCGTCGCCGAAGCCCATGTCAATCTGGAGGCCGGTTTCAGCCGTGTCGAGCCTAGCCACCACTTGGACCCTCAGCCCTCCGTACTCCTGAGCCTCACGAATCTCGGTGACGCGGACCGATTCGGCGTCGAACTCCAAACCGTCCGGCGGGACGGGTGTTCGGCAGACTTGTTTGATGGTCCGCTCAAGGCGCTCCGCCGACCATTCACCGTATGCGAGGAGGTCGAGGTCACGGGTGGGTCTGTAGGTCTGCTTCGCCCAGAGGGTGAAGAGCAGCGCGCCTTTCAGCACAAACTGCTTCGCGAAAGGGCTTTTCGAGAGGCGAAAGAGCCACCGCTCCAAGGCATAGCACGTCAGGACGAGGTTGAAATCTTCCCCGCGTTCCCGGCTCCGGTTCCAGAGGCGTTGACGGACCGACGCGGCGAGGTCTTTCGGCTGGGGCTTGCTCACGTCAGGGATTCCAGGTAGGGGCGCATGACGTTGGCCATGCGGCAAATCTTGGCGTAATGCCAGAGTTCGTCCATGGTGGCGCGGCGCTCGCGCCAGCATTCGCGGAGCGCCTCAAGCGCCACGTCGAGCCCGATCTTGTTGCGGTACTTGAAGCAGTCCGCCACCGTCTTGGCGATGTCGTACATCTTGACCGTCACACCTTCGATGGAGTGCTTCTGAACGCCGGCCGCGAGAGCATTGGGTGGAAACCGTACAATTCGCAGAGACAGTGTATCAGGCCTGGGAAGCCGTGCCTTCTCGTCGAGGGCGAGCCAAACCTGCCGCGGCATCTGCGTCGTCAGGCCGTGGAAACGAAGCGAGGAGAGCAGACACACGACACCGTGCGGCACGCGCTTGCACGCCTCTGCCAGGCTGTGGTGCTCTGTAACGGGGGCATCGTGGGCCACATAGAGCCCGCGACCGATGCGGCGCACAAGTCCCCGGTGGTGCAGTATCCGCAGATATTGCCTCGGAATCCCGCATTCGTCGAGGTCCCGCGGGCGCAGGATTCCAGCCTTCCGGACCATCTTGAGGACACGCTCTGTTCGCGATTGGCTCATTCCACCGTCCTTTACGTAACGTAGGGGATTATCGGCAATTCCCGACGTTTTGTAAAGGCAATTCTCCGGGGCGCGCTTCTCTCCCGCGCCGGGCAAGGCGGAGTCCCCGTTCCGCCCCCCCCCCCCCCCCCCCCCTTGAGACGCCTCCGGGGAAAAAGCGATTGGCTTGACTTGCGTCAAAGCCCGGCGCGGGGGTGGAATGTATGATTAGGGCGGACTGAGGAGCAAAGGAGGCAATCCGGTGGCACAAGCAAAAACGGTGAAACGCAAGATCGTGAAAATTGACGAGCGGCTCTGCAACGGGTGCGGGGTGTGTGTCACGCCGTGCGCCGAGGGGGCGATTGAACTCGTGGACGGGAAGGCTCGCGTCGTCCGCGAGGAGTTGTGCGACGGGGCAGGATTCTGCCTGGGCGTCTGCCCCACCGGTGCCCTCTCGATCGAGGAGCGCGAGGCGCCGGCGTTCGATGCCGAGGCGGCCCACGAGCGCGAGGCTGATCGCGGCAAGCCCATCCTCCAGGAAAAATGTTTCCGCTGCGGCGCGAGCGAGACGGAGGCGGTCCTTTTCCCGTGCCGGACGAACGGCGAATCGAAATGGGTGTGCGTGCGGTGCCTGCCGCCGCTCATCCACGGCCCTTAACGCCCGGGGATGAGTCCCGACACAGTCGGGACGAATCCCCGGGAATGGAGGTTCGACATGCGATGCAGAAACAAGCCTGGTTGCCGCGGCGTGGTCGCGGGGAAGAAGTGCCCGGGCGTTTCGTTGGCGGAGCGGCTCGCCCCGGAGTTCGGCCGGCTCATCGCCGACTATCACGGCCGCATCTGGGGACGCGAGGGCGCGATCCCCTTCAAGTACAAGTATCTCATGGCCCTGGCGACGGCCGTCACGGGACGCGAACCGCAGCGCGCCGTCTTGGAGACGAACAAGGCGCTCGCGCACGGTGCAACGGCCGAGGAGATCCGCGAGACGCTGGAACTGGTGGTCTGGCTGGGCGGGTCGCCGCTGCTTCTGGAGATCGTCGGTCCGGTGCTGCGGTTCCTCGAAGCGCGTCTGGCGCAGCCGCCCGCGTCCTGCTGCCCGCCGTGAGCGCGGTCGCCGAATGGCGATAAGCGTTGACAGGCGCGTCCGGCGGCCTATACTTTGCCCCGCCGCCGGTTTGCGAGATCGGTCGTGCCGGCATCTCGCGAGCGTCGGGCCCGCCCCCCGACCGGTTCCGGTGAAGCGCCGGGCCGCCGGCGTCCGATAAAGGAACTGTGGCCGGATCCGGGCGAGGGGATTCCGAGCCGAACACCGAAGGAGTCTGTCCGTATGCCGAACACCATCTGCAAAGTCCATGCCCGGGAGATCCTGGATTCGCGCGGCACCCCGACCCTGGAAGTGGACGTCGTGCTGGCGGGCGGCGCATTCGGGCGCGCGGCCGTTCCGAGCGGCGCCTCGACGGGCGAACACGAAGCCGTCGAACTCCGCGACGGCGACGACAAGCGCTACCGCGGCAAGGGCGTCACCAAGGCCGTCAGGAACGTCAACGTTCTGCTCGCGCCGAAGGTCGTCGGCATGGACGCGCGCGACCAGGCGGCCATCGACGAAACGATGATCGCGCTGGACGGAACGGCGAACAAGGGCAAACTGGGCGCGAACGCCATACTTGGCATCAGCCTGGCCGTCGCCAAAGCCGCCGCCGACGAGGCCGGACTGCCCCTCTATCGTTACCTCGGCGGGCCGTCGGCCCGCGTGCTGCCCGTTCCGATGTGCAACATCATGAACGGCGGCGCCCACGCCGACTTTGCCATCGACCTTCAGGAATTCATGGTCATGCCGTTCGGCGCGACGTCCTTCCGCGAAGGGCTGCGGATGGCGGTCGAAATCTTCCAGGCCCTCAAGGGCGTCCTGAAGAAGAAGGGCTACGCCACGACAGTCGGCGACGAAGGTGGTTTCGCCCCGTCCCTGAAGGAAGGCAACGAGGAAGCCTGCAAACTGATTCTCGAAGCCATCAAGACGGCCGGTTACCGCGCGGGCAAAGACGTCTGGCTCGCCCTGGACCCGGCCGCCAGCGAAATCTACAAGGCCGGCAAGTACAACCTCTTCAGCGAGAAGCGGAAACTCTCGGCCGAACAAATGGTCGGCTTCTGGGCCGATTGGGTCAAAAAGTATCCCATCCGCAGCCTCGAGGACGGCATGGCCGAGGACGACTGGAAGGGATGGAAGGCCCTGACGGACCGCCTCGGCGACCGCATTCAGTTGGTCGGCGACGACATTTTCGTGACGAACACCGAAATACTTTCGCGCGGCATCCGGGAAGGCGTCGCCAACTCCATCCTCATCAAGGTCAACCAGATCGGGACGCTGACCGAAACGCTGGCGGCCATCGACATGGCCCACCGCGCGGGCTACACGGCGGTCATCAGCCACCGCAGCGGCGAGACCGAGGACACCACCATCGCCGACATCGCCGTTGCGACGAACGCCGGACAGATCAAGACCGGCAGCCTGTGCCGAAGCGACCGCATCGCCAAGTACAACCAACTGCTGCGGATTGAAGAGGAACTGGGCGACGCCGCCCGATACGGCAACTTTTTGTGGAAGAAAACATGACGACCTCCGGCCAGCGGGTTTCGTTTCTGGGGAGCGGCTGGATCTACTGGCCGCTCTGCCTCATCGCGTGCGCCCTGGTGGCCCTGGCGGTCCTCGGCCCCGAGGCCGAGCGCCGGCTGGACCTCGAGCAGCAGTGCGCGCGCATGCAGGCGGAGGTCGGAAGCCTGGCCAAGGCGCGCGACCAACTCCAGGCCGCCCGCGAAGCGCTCCAGGCGGACCCGACCTACGTGGAACAGGTGGCGCGGCACGAGTTGGGTGCGGTGCGGCCTGGCGAAATCCGCCTCCCGCAGCCCGACGAGTTCGCTTCGGTGCGATTCCAGCCGCCCGCCGATCCCGGCGCGCCGGGCGTCGCCTCGGCGAAGCCGGGCTTTGCCCTGGCGGAGCCGGGACCCCCCGCCCCGCCCATCCTCGCATTTCTCGCGTCGTTCGCGGACCCGCAGGTGCGCCTGATGGCACTGGTGGTCGGAGGGATGCTCCTGGCGGTCGCGGTGCTCTTCAGCATTCCGACCTCGCCGCCCAGGCCCGCCCGCGCGTGACCCACCTCTCCCCGCCCGCCGCGCCGTGGTGGAAAATGACCCCAGGGGTCGTTTCCAATTCAGCCCTCTCCCCGTGTTCCAAAAACACGGCTTAACCTCTTACCAGCAAACGGCTTGCAGCAAAATTACCCCAGGGGTAATTTTCTCCCCAAGCACCCGTAACTAAGGGGTTACGGCGCGGCGGCCTGGGAAGGCCGACGCGTAGTGCCACAAAATGCTGGCGCACCCCCGTGGCCGGCGGCACGCCTGCCGTGCCAAGGGAGATCCGCCGCGCAAAACTGAAACCGGTGTCAGGAACCGTTTTCGAGGAGCGTGGCGAAGAGCGTGATGGGGCCGGCGCGGTCGATGCGGACGGTGACGAGTTCGCCCGCCAGGTCCGGCCTGCCCTGTCTTCGACCCTGAGGCTCAGACCCGAAGGGAGCCCCGCCGAAGGGCGGACCGTCGAAAACCACCAGGCGATGGCACGGCGTCCGGCCGCGCCATTGAATCAGGCCCGAGGCTTGAGGCTGGAGGCTGGAGGAACTGCCACGGCCACTGCCGACGGGCGCCGTCTCTTCCCCTCCAGCCACCCTTCGGGTGGCGAGCCGGTCGTTGAGCCGCGGCCGCGGGGCCAGGCCCTCGACGAGAACCTCGCCCCGGCGTCCGACGAACGCTTGGTTTTCCTCGGACGCGATTTCGCTGATAAGGTCGAGGAGTTGCCGGTGGCGTCGCTCCTTTTCTTTTCGCGGCACGTCGTCGGGGTACTTTCGCGCGGCGAGGGTGCCTGGGCGCGGGCTGTACTTGAAAACGAAGCCGCTCGCGAACCGCATGCGGCGCGCGAGGTCAAGCGTCGCCTCGAAGTCCGAGAGCGTCTCGCCGGGGAAGCCGACGATGAAATCCGACGCGACGGCCACTTGGGGAGCGGCCTCGCGGACCATCGCGACGCGCCGGGCGTACTCCGCCGCCGTGTAACCCCGGTTCATCCGCTCCAGGACCGCGTCGGAGCCGGACTGCGCGGGCATGTGCAGGTGGGGGCAGACCGCCGGCACGTCGCGAAAGACCGAGGCGAGGCGCGCGGTCATCGCCTTCGGATGGCTCGTGATGAACCGCAGGCGGCG
>Ga0315284_10009949_pt1 | contig 13540 bp, 15 predicted proteins | sample YL17G09_16_MG_FD_203696 | JGI IMG/M metagenome (GOLD analysis project Ga0315284, IMG submission 203696) | Sediment microbial communities from Yellowstone Lake, YNP, Wyoming, USA - YL17G09_16 | ecosystem: Environmental > Aquatic > Freshwater > Lake > Sediment | place: USA: Wyoming | collected...
CTCGTCCGCGGGGAGGTAGAACTCGTCGCGCATCACGCTGTAGCGGCCGGAGAGCTCGTTGACGCGCGCCGTGCGGTGGCGGATCCACTGCCGCGCGACGAAGATCGGCAGCTTGCAGTGGAACGTCAGCACGACCTGCTCGAAGGGGCTGGTGTGGCCGTTGCGCAGCAGGTACTCGATCAGCGCGCAGTCCTCGCGGGCGGTTTTGGTTCCCGCGCCATAGCTTACGCGCGCCGCGGCGACGATGCGCGAGTCCCCGCCCATGTAGTCCACCAGCCGCACGAAGCCCTTGTCGAGCACACTGATGGGCTGCTCCAGCAGCGCCTCCGCCTCGGGAACCACAATGCGCGCCATGGGGGGATTATACGCGGGCATGGGATAGCGCAGGCCGCCGGCCTGTGCCACTGAGGCTGCGCCTACACCAGTTCTGTCGGCTTCCCCTTCGCCCGTTCCACGATGCGCTTGCGGTTGAGGGCCTTCTTCAGCGCCACCTCGGCGCGGGCCACGTCGATGTCGGCGAAGGAGTGGCTCAAGCGCTCGCGGGCGCGGTCCTCAGCGTGGCTGGCGCGGATCACATCAATCTCTGCCGAGACCTCAGCACTCTCGGCCAGCACGGTTACGCCCTTGCCCGTCACCTCGACGAAGCCCCCGGCGACGGCGATCATCGTCACCACGTGCTCCTCGGGTGTCTTGATCAGCACCGCGCCGATGTCCATCCCGGCGATCAGCGGGCAGTGGCCGCGCCAGACGCCGAAGTAGCCGTCGAGGCCGGGGACGACGACGCTCGTCGCCCGCCCGCGCCAGGCTTCGCCGTCAGGCGTAACCACGCGCATGTCGAACTCGGCGATGGGCATGTCCTAGGCGGCGGCGCCAGCCCCCTCCTGCTTCAGCCGCTCGGCCTTGGCTAGCACGTCGTCAATCCCGCCGACCATGTAGAACGCCTGCTCGGGCAAGTCGTCATGCTTACCGTCCAGCACCTCGCCGAAGCTGCGCACCGTGTCGGCGAGGGGCACGTATTTGCCCGCCTGGTTGGTGAACGCCTCGGCGACGAAGAACGGCTGGCTGAGGAAGCGCTGGATGCGCCGCGCGCGCGCGACGATCACCTTGTCCTCGTCGGCCAGCTCCTCCATGCCCAGGATGGCGATGATGTCCTGCAGGTCCTTGTAGCGCTGCAGCACCTGCTGTACGCCGCGGGCGACGCGGTAGTGCTCGGCGCCGACGATCAGCGGGTCCATGATGCGGCTCGTGCTGGCCAAGGGGTCGACCGCCGGATAGATGCCCAGCTCGGTGAGGCGCCGCTCCAGGTTGGTCGTCGCGTCGAGGTGGCTGAAGGTGTTTGCCGGCGCGGGGTCGGTGTAGTCGTCGGCGGGGACGTAAATCGCCTGAATGGAAGTGATCGAGCCGGTCATCGTGGACGTGATGCGCTCCTGCATCGCGCCCATCTCCACCTGCAGCGTGGGCTGGTAGCCCACGGCGCTGGGCAAGCGGCCCAGCAGCGCGGAGACCTCGCTGCCCGCCTGGGTGAAGCGGAAGATGTTGTCGATGAAGAGGAGGACGTCCTGGCCTTCCTCATCGCGGAAGTACTCGGCCATCGTCAGCGAGCTGAGGGCGACGCGCAGCCGCGCGCCGGGCGGCTCGTTCATCTGGCCGAAGACCATCACCGTCTGCTTGAGCACCCCGGACTCGGTCATTTCGAGGTAGAGGTCGTTGCCCTCGCGGGTGCGCTCGCCCACGCCGCCGAAGACGCTTTTCCCGGCGTGCTTCGTGGCGATGGTGCGGATCAGCTCCTGGATGAGCACTGTCTTGCCCACGCCCGCGCCGCCGAAGAGCCCGATCTTGCCGCCCTTGAGATACGGCGCGAGCAGGTCGACGACCTTGATGCCGGTCTCCAGCACCTCCATCTTGACGTTCTGTTCGACGAGCGTCGGCGGGTCGCGGTGGATGGAATAGTGCGTGGCGCTCTCCACCGGCCCCTTCTCGTCGATCGGCTCGCCGAGCACGTTGAACAGGCGCCCCAGGCAGGCCGGCCCGACGGGGATGGTGATCGGGCGCCCCAGGTCCACCGCGTCGAGCCCGCGCTGCAGCCCGTCGGTGTTGTCCATGCAGATGCACTTGACGATGTTGTTGCCCAGGTGCTGGGCGACCTCGGAGATGATCACCTCGCCGGTCTCCGGGCGTTTGACCTCGATCGCCGTCAGGATTTCGGGCAGGTGCCCTTCGGGAAATTCCACGCTGATCGTCGGGCCGATGATCTCCACGATCTTGCCGGTCACCCGGGTGCTCGCCGTTATCACCGTGCTTGTGTCTACTGCCATCCTGCTCTCCTAACCTGGTTGGTAGCGGCGGCAACCCTGCCGCCGTCCGCGAAGGGCGACCCGCAGCCGCCCCTTCCTACCGCTACGGCTTGGCTCCTTCCTTGCCGGGGCTGGCGGGCTGCTTGTCCTTGGGCATGTTCTTGAGCTGCTCCTCGTACTGCTGCTTCGTCATGGCTAAGGCGTTGTCGAGGACGAAGGCGATCAGCGCGCCGTAGTTGTCGACTTGGTCCTTGGACACGAGGAACTTGAGCATCCAGATCTTGTTGCCCGCCACGCTGGTGAACGTGTAGAGCATCGATCCCTTTCCCCCGGAGTCGGGTGGCGGCGGGACCTCGTAGAAAATGGGCACGAAGTAGGTTTTCGGCCGGGTGGGGGGGCCGTACGGCTTGGCATTGATGTCCGCCGCCTTCGTCAGGCACTTCAACCCGGCCTTGAGGTTGATCCCCAGCTGTTCGTCAAGGAAGTTGCGGAACTGCACCGCCTCGGTCTTATCCTCGGGCTTGGTGTTCTTAGGCAGGTCCTCGAGCAACCCGCGCTTGAAGATGTGAAGCTCGAAGATCAGGTCCGTCGGGTCGCCCTTCTTTGCCACCGGCGCGCGAGAGATGACCGAGTAAACGTTCAGGTCCTCGCGCAGCTTTCCCGTCTTGGGGTCGATCCCCTGCTCGACAAGCTCCCAGCCCCGGGGCAGCACGAACGCCACCACGATGCCGTATTTCTCGGTGATGAGGAACTGCAGGTCCTCGGTCAGCTGTTGCAGGGTGATTGCTCCGGAGCCGACTACCCCCGGCGGCAGCTCGCCCTGCTTATTGGAGTCCTTGTCCTGCGCCAGCGCCGGCGTTGCGGCGAGAGCCAGGATTATCACAAACAGCAGTCTACGCACGTTCTATCCTTTGAGGGCCTCCGCGCCGCCGACAATGTCGAGCAGCTCGAAGGTGATTGCCGCTTGGCGCGCCTTGTTGTACTGCAGGGTCAGCGCGTCAATCATCTCGCCGGCGGCCGTGGTCGCGTTGTCCATCGCCACCATTCGCGCCCCGTTCTCGCTGGTGAAGTTCTCGATCGCCGCCTGGAACAGGATGGTCTGGAAGTAGCGCGGCAGCAACGTGCGCAGCAGCTCCTCCGGGCTTGGCTCTAGGTCATACTCGACGCGCCGCGCCCCGGGCTTCCCGGCCTCGGCCTCAAGAGCCTCAATCGGCAGCAGGCGCAGCACCGTGGGCGCGCTCTTCATCACGTTCACGAACCGCCCGTAGATAAGGTACACCTCGCTCACCTGCTTGGCGAGATAGGCCGAGGTGAGCTGTTCGGTCAGCGGGCGCAAATCGGCGTAGGTCGTCTTGTTGGTGAACCCCAGGTGGAACCCGGCGATCTGCGCCGCCCGCCGCTTGAAGTACGCATTGCCCTTCTTGCCGGCCAGAATTAGCGTCACGTCGCGTCCCATCTGACGCTGCTCGGCGATGAAGTGCTCGGTGCGGCGGATGAGGTGGCTGTTGAACGCGCCGCACAGGCCCTTGTCCCCGGTGAACAGCACGGCGAGCACGTTCCCAATCTCGGGGGCGATGTGGCGCAGGTAAGGATGCTCCAGCTCCGCACCCAGCGCGGAGATGCGGCTGAGCACCTCGCAGACAGTGTCGCTGTACGGGCGGCTGGCCTCGGTGCGGCTTTGGCTCCTCTTCAGCTTGGATGCGGCGACCATTTTCATCGCCTTGGTGATCTGCTGCGTGCTGGATACCGAGCGGATGCGCCGCCGGATGTCCTTACCGCCCTTGGGCATCCTTCACCTCCCCGCTCTTGGGCAGCAGCGCCTTGAAACCGATCTCGGTCTCCTCCACGCTCGTCTGGAACGAGGTGCGGTCAGGGAACTGCAGGATGGTCTGGATGTAAGGCCACATCAGCAGCATGCAGGCGCGGTGCGTGACGGGGGTGCGCTGCTCGGGCGGGATGTAGTTGCCGTCGTCGTCATAGACGGGGATCGTGGTGTAGTTGGGGTTCTCAATCCACAGCCCGAAGCCGTCTATGCCTACCACACGGGCGATGAACTTCTCGCCGTCCACGCCCTGCAGGCCGAGCATCTCGTAGGCCTGGCGGTGCAGGTGGATCAGCACCTTGCTGCCGATCGCATTTTCCATCGTAAGTGGCTGACGGGTGGGCATCGCTTATCGTTCGGCGGCACTACGCTGCTGATACCCGGCGATGAACGCCTGCACCGCCGCCTTGAGCGTATCGCGCACGGCGTCCAGCCGCCCGGTGGTCTTGATGGCGTGCAGTACTTCCGCGTGCTTCTCCTTCACGTATTCGACGAGCGCCGCAGCACAGGGCCGCACCTCCGCCGCAGGCAGCTTGTCGTAGATACCCTGGTTGCCGGCGTAGATCATCACCACCTGCTCTTCCATGGGCATTGGCTGGTACTGGTCCTGCTTGAGCAGCTCGACCATGCGCTCGCCGCGCGTGAGCTGCGCGATCGTCCCCGGGTCGAGGTCGCTCCCGAACTGGGTGAACGCTGCCAGGTCGCGATACTGGGCCAGGTCGAGGCGCAGCGAGCCGGCCACCTCCTTCATCGCCTTGGTCTGGGCGTTGCCGCCCACGCGGCTGACGCTGATGCCCACGTTCACCGCCGGGCGGACGCCCTGGTAGAACAGGTCGCCCTCCAGGTAAATCTGCCCGTCGGTGATCGAGATCACGTTCGTCGGGATGTACGCCGAGACGTCCCCGGCCTGCGTCTCGATCACCGGCAGCGCCGTCAGGCTGCCGCCGCGGGTGACCGCCAAGCCGTGAATGTCGGCGCCGCACACGCCGCACTTGCTGAACACGTCCTGCTCTTCGTAGGGGTGGTTGGGGTTGAACGGGTTGTGTGACTTGCAGCTGGGGCAGGCCTTGTACTCGGCGAGCTTCACCGAGCGTTCCAGCAGGCGGCTGTGCAGGTAGAACACGTCGCCGGGGAAAGCCTCGCGCCCCGGCGGGCGGCGCAGCAGCAGCGACAGCGTGCGGTAGGCGGCGGCCTGCTTGGTAAGGTCGTCGTAGGCGCAGAGCACGTCTTGGCCCTTGTAGAGGAAGTACTCGCCGATCGCGCAGCCGGCGTAGGGTGCGATGTACTGCAGCGGCGCGGGGTCCGAGGCGCAGGCGGCGATGACCGTGGTGTACTCCATCGCGCCGTGCTCTTCGAGCTTGACCACGGTGCGGGCCACCGTGGACTCCTTCTGGCCGATCGCCACGTAGATGCACCACACCGGCGTCTCAGTCTGGTGCGTGGGTTTCTGGTTGATGATCGTGTCCACGATGATCGCGCTCTTGCCCGTCGCGCGGTCGCCGATGATCAGCTCGCGCTGCCCGCGGCCGATGGGGATCATGCTGTCGATGGACTTGAGTCCCGTCTGCAGCGGCTGCTTCACCGGCTGGCGGTAGACCACGCCGTCGGCCTTCTTCTCCAGCGGGCGGTAGGCCGTGGTGTTCACCGGGCCCTTGCCGTCCAGGGGCTGGCCCAGGGGGTTGATCACCCGCCCGATCACTGCCTCGCCCACCGGCACCTGCAGCACGCGGCCGGTGCGGCGCACGTAATCGCCCTCCTTCACCTGCGTGAAGTCGCCCAGCAGCACCACGCCGACGCTCTCCTCCTCCAGGTTTAGCGCCATGCCCATCACGCCGCCGGGGAATTCGAGCATCTCCGCCGACATGCAGTTGCTGATGCCGAAGACGCGGGCGATGCCGTCGCCGACCTGGATCACCGTCCCGCGGTCCTCAAGCCTTAGCTCGCTCTCGTAACCCTCGATCTCCTGCTTGAGGAGGGATGCCACTTCTTCCGAACGTATCGCTGACATTGTTCCTACCTATTGTTCTTATCCCAGTCTCCCATTGCTTCACTAAGGCCCTCAGGCCACCCGCTTTCGTAGGGGCCGCCCGCGGGCGGCCCATCGAGTGCGCCGCGCACGCGCGGCGCCTACTAGGCGCCCACGCCGCGGTGCCGGTAGCGGTAGAGGCGCTCGCGCATCTGCCTGATCCGGCTGGACAGCGTGCCGTCGAGAACGAGGTTCTCGCCGAGCCGCACCTTCACGCCGCCGAGCACGCCGCTGTCCACTTCGTAACGCTCGCGCAGCTCGCCGTAGCTGGAGAAGCGCTTCACGCGGGCGATGATTTGGCTGCGCTGCTCGTCGGTGAGGGGCACGGCGCTGACCACCGTGACCTCCTCCACGCCCAGCCGTTGATCGGTGAGGATGTCGTAGTGGCGCATGATGTCCGGCATGTACGCCATGCGCCGCTTGTCCACGAGCAGCTTGAGCAGGTTCAGCAGCACCCGGTCGATCCTGGCGCCCAGCACCGAGTCCAGCACCCGCTTCTTGTCCGCCGCCGGGATGCGCGGGCTGAGCAGGAAGTCCTTCAGCCGCCGCTCCGCGAACAGCGGGCGGAGCATCTTGGCCTGGTCGTCGATCTCCCGCAGACGCCCGGTCTCGACCGCCAACTCGAAGAGCGCCATGGCGTACCGCTTGGCGACCGCGCCGTGCACTTACTTGACCTCCTTGAGGTCGTCGATGAAGGCGCGCACCAGACGGTCGTGGTGGTCGCGGTCCAGCCCCTCGCGCAGCACCCGCTGGGTGATCGTGAACGACAGGTCGATCGCCGCGTTGCGCAGCTCGGCCAGCGCCTTGTCCTTTTCGCGGGTGATGTCCTCCTGGGTCTTCTCTAGCAGGCGCGCGCGCGTCTCCTCGGCGGCCTGGCGGATCTCCGCCGCCACCTGCGCTCCGCGCTCCACCGCCTCCTGCAGCTTGGCCTGCGCCTCGGCGTTGATCCCGCCGAGCTTCTGCTCGTAGTCCTGCTTCAGCTGCTCGATCTCCAAGCGCGCGTCGTCCACTTCCTGGAACGCCGCCTCGATGCTCTCCCGCCGCTCGTCGATCACCTGCAGCACGGGCTTCCAGAGGAATCTGCGCAGCACGAAGTACAGGACGAGGAACCCGATCAGGCTGGACAGCAGGACCGGCAGGTTGATCAGCTGTGCAAAGGCTTCCACCTGGCGTTACTCCCTATCCATGCCCATCAGGAAATCTTGCCCATCAGCACGAAGCCCATCACCAGCGCGTAGATCGTCAGCGCCTCGATGAACGCCGCGCCGATGAGCATCGCCGTCTGGATCCGGCCCAGCGCTTCCGGCTGGCGGCCCATCGCCTCCATCGCGCCGTTCACCGCGGTGCCGATGCCCATGCCGCAGCCGGCCGCGGCAATGCCCAGGCCGAGCGGAATCGCCAATCCTAAGGTTGCGTGGAAATCCATAAGCCTCTCCTAGATGCCGTTCTCATGCACTTTCCCCCGACAGCTCCCCCGCATTGTGCCCCTCGTGGGGCAGCCAGAGCGTAATGTATACCGCGGTCAGCAGGCTGAAGATCAGCGCCTGAATCGTGCCGAGCAGCAGCCCCAGAAAGAGAAACGGCGTATGCCACGGGAAGCAAATGCCGATCCCGGCATAGCCGATGAGCATCAGGCTCCCGAAGACGCCCAGCAGCGCGTCCTTGCCCAGCACGTTGCCGAACAGCCGCAGGCTCAAGGAAAGCGGCTGGATCAGCGCTTCGAGGACGTGGATGATGATGAAGAGCACGGCCATGAAGCCGATCAGCGGATAGCCGAGGGGCCCCAGGCCCAGCTCCTTGACGGTGGGCAGCGTGCCGGGGTAGTGCTTGAGATACCCCAGCGGGCTGCGGCTCAGGCCGTTGACGTGCACGTAGCAGAACACCAGCAGCGCCATGCCGAAGTTGAAGCTTAAGTTGGCCGTCGGCGCCTTGCCGAGGAAGACCAGCCCGAAGGTGTTGCAGCAGAGGATGTAGATGAACAGCGTGCCGACGAGGGGCAGGTGTCTGCGCACCTCCTTGCGTCCCAGGATCTGGCCGAAGAAGTCGTCGAAGAACACCACGACGATCTCGCTGAACAACGCCCGGCGGGACAGAGGGCCCTCCGCGGGCCCCCGCTTGAGCCGCCGGTAGCCGCTGATGAAGAACGCGCTGAGCAGGATGATCACGATCAGCGCGTAGAGCAAGCCTTCCACCGCCGTGAAGCCGGTGCCCAGCGGGTCGCGGAAGCCCAGGCCGGAGATGAAGTTGTCCAGCGTGTCCATCTGCGCCGGGAAGTACTGCCCGAGCACATGGTGCGCCACGCCGAAGAGATTCGGCAGCTCCGGGATGCGCTGCTCGGCGTGCGCGGCCTGCCCCGCGCCAGCGGCGGCCTCCGCTGCATGCTCTGCCAGCCACAACAGCATCTATGCTGGTCCTGCGCCGGTGCGCTCCGCAATCCGCGCGGCCCAGAGCCCCCTTACAAAAATGACCACCGGGAGGGTGGACAGCCCCACGGTCAGCCCCACCGGCTCCAGATAGTCCGCGCGGTACATCCAGAACAGGATTAGATAGGACGCGGGAATCTTAGCACAGACCACGGCGAAGACGAACAGCCGGGACGGGCGCTCAGGGCTGACCAGCGCGCCGATAACCCAGGCCAGCGCGCTGAAATTCAGCGCCAGCCACAGGCACCCTGCGGCGAATGAGAAAGAGAAGCCCGCGCCCGGATAGAGGCTCAAGGCCACGCCGCCGACTGCCGCGATGAATATGAGGTCGTGGACGACAAGCGTGGCGAATGCTCCCCGCAACTCTAGGACCCCTTGCTCAGCTTGGCGAGCATGTCGATCACCAGCTTCAGGCCGGCGGCGGTGCCGAGGACGATGAGAATCAGCGTCCAGTAGGACGTCCCCAGCGCGCGGTCGAGCGCCGCCCCGGCCAGCCAGCCGGCCAGCGGCCCGGCAAGGAGCGCGGCGGGGATGGACATCCCGATGGCCAGCCCGCGCATGCGCGTAGTCGCGTCCCTCTCGCGCTCCTCCTCATGCTTGGCCTCGTGCTCGTCAGGCCGGTGCCGGCGGAACTTGAAGCGGAAGTCCACGGCGCGATTATACGTTCGCCGTGGGAGGCCGGGCGGGAAAGGTGCGAGAATACCTTCCGGTTGCGGCCACAGGAGGTCAGGGTATGCGGATGCGATGGGTAGCGGCAGCAGCGGCTTTGGCTTGCTGCGCAATGATGTGCGGCTGCGGACGCGGCGGTGGCGGTGGTAGCGCCGGCGTGTTAGATCAGGCTGCGGTACGCCAGGCGCTCACGCTGAACGTCCAGCCGGAGTCGTTTCTCGGCCGCGAGCGTCAGGGCGAGTTTACCCTCAAGACTGAGGAGCATGGCGGCGAGGTCGTGGCCGAGGTGCATGTCGACGGCGCGCGCAGTCTGAAGGCGCTGTACTGCGACGTGCGCTACGACGCCTTGGCGCTGAGCCCGGTGGAAGCCACGGCGGGCGACGCGCTGGGCGCGGCCAGCGACCTGCTAACCCTATCCGTGGCCAAGGTGCCCGGGGTTGTGCACTTCGGCGAGGTGCTCATCCGGCCGCAGGACAAGGCGGGGTTAAGCGGCAGCGGCACGCTGGCGGTGATGCGCTTTGCGCGCGGCGGTGGGCGGTCCCGTGTGGCGAGCGACGGTCCGACGACGAACAATGCGCCGACCTCCGATACCTCGCGGGGGCGGTGCATCTACGACCCGCTGACGCACGACCTGAACTGGTGGTACTCGAACCAGGGGGACTATGACCAGAACACCGTGGTGACCCTGGCCGATCTGACGCCTCTCGCCGTGCGTTTCAGCGAGCGCGGGCCGTTCGAATACTTCAATGCGATCTCGGTGGTCAACGGGGACGGAAACGCGGAGATCAACCTGGGGGATATCACGCCGATCGCGGCCAACTTCGGGCGCAACGTCGGCCAGACGGTGGCCTACGCGCTGTACGGCTCGATGGACCCTGGCGACTACCCCGCGGCCAATGACGAAGCGCAGAAGATCTCGCCTTTCGCCAACGTCGGCTGGGTTACCGTGCTGGGGTGGCTTGGGCATGACCGTTTGTTCTTCGTCTACAACATCCCCGCCCCCCAGGCTAACATGTTCTACTGGGCGCGGCCCCTCGACGCCAACGGCTACGTGGGCACGCCGACGGACATGGTGCTCGGCGACCCGACGATGGTGCCCAGCATATCGCTGACGAATCCGCCCGCGGTCGGCAACGGGACGCTGGGCAACCCCTATGTGCTGGATCTGATGGTGGAATACCAGTTCTACGTGGGCAGCGGGGCGCTGGGCGACCGGACGACGGACCTCGACACGGAGTACTATCTTTCGGACACATCCGCTGGCACGCTGACCAACGCCGATGGCATCCTGCGCCTTAACCCGGCTTTCTGGGGCGAGCTTCTCGTTTGGGCTTCCTGGAACCACGCCACCGCCAACGGGCCGATCTACGCTCAGGTGCCGCCCCCCTTCAGCTTCAACCAGCAGACGGTGGACGCCGGCGGCGGCACAAACGACGTGGGTTCGTTCGCGTCGTTGGCCAATATCGACAACAAGCCCTGCATCGCTTACTACGATGCAACGGATAAAAACCTGAAGTACGCGACGCTGACCGCGCCGTGGACCTGGGACGTCCAGGTAGTGGACTCCCTGGACGACGTCGGCGGGAATTGCTCGATGGTGGAGCTGAACGGCGGCCCGGCGATAGTCTACGAAGACCAGAGCGTCCAGTCGGTGAGGTTCGCCTGGGGCAACGGGCCCGATCCCCTGTCTTGGACCATCCACAACGCGCTGTATGGCACTCAGCTCGGCAGCCGCACGTCCATCTGGGTGATCGGCGGCAAGGCGGCCTTCGTCTTCGGCGACGAGAACACCGGCGCCCTCGTTTACGCGCGCGCCACGGTGGCCCAGCCGGCAGACAGCGTCGACTGGCAGGTGCACGCTGTGGATGGCACGGCGGGTGCTAACTGCGAGCCCTGCCTGCGCAGCGTGAACGGCCTGCCCGGCGTTGTCTACCGCGACGTAGCCAACGGCTACCTGCACTACGCGCGAGCCACCACAGCGGAGCCGTTGACCAACACCGATTGGGTGAGCATGGTCGTGGACTACGGCAGCCCCGGCGATACCGGCCACAGCCCGTCGCTCTATTCCTTTGAGGGGCTGCTGCCGGTTGTGAGCTACTGCGACCACGGGCAGTGGAACCTGATGTACGCGTACGCCGCCGTTGATCCCTCAGCGACCAGCGACTGGCACATCACAAAGGTCGTGACGGACGGCGAGCCGGGCATGGATAGCTCGCTCAACGCGATCAACGGCCGGATGTGCATTGCGTATCTCGACCTGATCAGCAACTCGCTGCACCTAGCCAGGGCGACCAAGCCGTACCCGGATTACCCGGGCGACTGGGCGCACGAGGATGTGGACAATGGGCCGGACGTGGGCGGCTGGTGCTCGCTCGCTCCAGTCGGCGACATTCTCAACGCGCAGGCCGGAGTTGCCTATTGGGACTATGGGCACAGCACACTGGTCTTCGCCTTGGGCAGCTAGGCGGGTTGCTCGCGGCTTTCCGCCGGCGGCTTGTCAGCCGCAGCCTCGAGCGTGCGGGCGAAGTCCGCTGCCTCCGCATCGTGCTCCCGCAGGGTGGCGGCGGGAAGCTGGCCCGTCGGCGATGCCAGCTTGGCGGGCAGCATCTCGGCGAGGGTCGGCGCCACGGGGGCTTGTTCCGGCCCTAGGGCGGGCTTGGCGGTGGCGGGTGGGCTCAGCGCCGGGTTGCCCTGCTCCAGGCGCTTGAGGAACCCCGTCAGCAGGCCGTGGAAGGCGTACTCGAATTCCTCGCGCTCAGCGTGCAGCTGGGCCATGCTGCGCCGCACCCCTTCGGCGTCGAGCTCGGCGGTGCGCACGATGGCGTCGGAGCGCTGGTGGGCGGCGCCGATAAGCTCATCCGCCGTGCGCTGGGCGAGCACGACGGAGCTCTTCAGCAGCTCCTCGCTCTCGCGGTAGCGCGCAAGCTCGCCTTCCAGGGCGGTGATGCGCGCCCTGAGCGACTCGATCAGCGCGAGGTAGTCCTCCAGGGCGCCGACGACGCGGGCGCGGAACTGGTCCACCTCGCCGCGGCTGTAGCCCGAGAGCGCGCCGCGGAAGCGCACGTTGTCGGCGTCAAGCGGTGTGAGCGTCATCAGTGCAGCCCTCCCGCGGCGGCGGCCATGACCAGCCGCTCGAACAGAATGAGAACGATGATGGCGAGCATCGGCGTCAAGTCGAGCATGCCGACGCTAAGTGGCAATGCCCGGAAGAGGTTCATGTAAGGGCTGACCAGGCTTTCGACGAACTGGTACCATTTGTCGTACTTCCACTGCGGGAACCAGCTGCCGAGCACCCAGACGAAGATCAGCAGGATGTAAGCCTGGATAGCGTAGTAGAACATCAGCGCGAGCAGCGGCACGGGCTCATTATAGTCCCCCTGGCTGAATGAGCCTGCCCACAGGGCAACGAGTCAGACATCAAAGTAGTCGTGGCTCGGGGGCGGGGGCAGCGGTGGCTCCTCCTTCTTCTCCACCTTCTCGGCAGTGGCCGCCTCCATCGCCTTCGGTGCGGCTGCGCCGGCGGCGATCGCATCCTTTAGGAACTCGCGGCCCATTACTTCTTCCAGGGCCCGGTGTAGGTCGCGGCGGTAGCGGCTGGCGATCTGCGGGTCGGCGGCCAGTGCGTTCTCAAAGAACCGCACCACCATCGCCGGCGTCTTGTCGGTGAGCTTGTTCAGGATCTCGCGCGCTACCAGGTGGTCCATCGGAACTACGTGGCGCAGCACGAGCAGGGCCGTGCGTTCGCGGCTGGTGAGGATGCAGTACTTGAGGAAGACGGAGATCTTGCGTGGGCTGATGCGTTTGGGGATGGGCAGCCCGTTGAACACGTAGAACATGAAATCCACGTAATCCCGCACGGCGTCCTCGCGGCTGGCGGCGTCTTTCTCCGTGGCCGCTGAGACGTAGGTCATCTTCTTCTTCTCGCCAGTGAACTTCACCGCTGCCTTGGTCTCAATCTCGCCGGCGTACTCGCCCATGAAGCTGCTGCTCACCCGCTCGCCGCGGTAGTTGAATATGTCGCCGCGTGCTAGGTAGTGCCCGTATATCTGCAGCACCGCGATTTCCACGGGCGTCAGAGGCAGCTCCTTTCCTTGGCGCGCCGGCTCGCTGCAGACGAAGCACAGGACGTAGCGGTCGTCCAGCCAGCGCACCGCGCCGACGCCCGGCTCAATGACGATCGGCGGCAGCACCGGCGCCCCCACCGCGTCGTGTGGAAAGCAGTTGGGGTGCAGCGAGTCCACCTTGCGGATCGCCGCCGCGAGGTTGGCTGGTGTGGCATAGCAGTCCTGCAACGGCTCGGTGCTGT
>Ga0315284_10009950_pt1 | contig 13539 bp, 18 predicted proteins | sample YL17G09_16_MG_FD_203696 | JGI IMG/M metagenome (GOLD analysis project Ga0315284, IMG submission 203696) | Sediment microbial communities from Yellowstone Lake, YNP, Wyoming, USA - YL17G09_16 | ecosystem: Environmental > Aquatic > Freshwater > Lake > Sediment | place: USA: Wyoming | collected...
ACCTATTAAGTGTGTCCATTCCCACTTGCCCATTGTAAAGCCCAATCATTATTAGCATGTACATCTGCACCTGCAGCTAACAAGTATTCAACAAAATCTAGTTTTCCATATCCAGCACAATATACTAAGGCATGATTTTTATCGATAAATGGTGCATTTACAGATTCCATCCATAACTTTATCTGGTGCATCATACCAATGTTCATATCAACTATAGGATCTGAATCTTCAGTGAACTTCTCGTTTATCCACTTTTTATATGATTTAAAATTATTCATTTTGAAAATAATTCTTGTGTTGTTGCTTTACTTACAGCTGTACCATCTAAACTGCCTGTTTGCTCTAATTTACTTGTAGTTGCTTTACTTACAGGTGGTTGCTCTAATTCTGTAGTTAATTGTTTTGATAAAATACTTGAAGGTGTAGCTTCTATGATGTTACCTACTTCTATTGTTCTAGTTTTTACACCAGGAGTATTTCCCTTTATTATTTGTGTAGTTTCTAATGTTGATAATTTACTACTTGGTGCTGTTTGTTTTATTCCTGATTCTGATTCTAACGTTGACAATTTGCTACTTGGCGCTGTTTGTTTTATTCCTGATTCTGATTCTAAAGGAATATTAACTTTTGCATTAACTTCTTTCATAGCACCTGTAGGATCTAATGATGAAATTCTGTTACTTGGTTTTTCAGTTGGAATTGTATTAGAAGATTGTTGTAAATCACTCAACAACCCACTTGATTTTACTTGTTTCATACCTCCCTCTGCATTATCTGATAAATGACTTGATGGCGCAACATCTTCAGTAAAAGGTTCTTGACTTGTGTTTCCAGGTAATCTGCTTGATGGTGCATCACCTCTAACAGGACCGCCAGTAACAAAATTATCTGACAAACTACTTGATGGAAGTACATTTCTATCAATAGCATCAGGTTGAACATTTCCTTGTAAATTAGATGATGGAACTGCTCCTCTATTAAGTCCACCTGTTTCAACATCATTTGATAAATTACTTGATGCTTTTCCCATTTTAAGTTCTCCTCCACTAATAACTTGCTCTGTCAAATTAGATGATGGTGCAATACCTCTTTCTAATCCTCCATTTTCCATTGTATCAGATAAATTACTTGAAGCCTTTCCTGTAACAAGATTAGGTTCTTGATTTATAGTTCCAGATACTGCATTAGGTACAACTTTTGGCAATGCTGCATCTTGTAATTTAGCAGTTTTGGATGATTGTTGTTTAACATTTGTTTTATATTGATCAGCACCTTGAAGATTTTTCTTAATATTAACTTCACCTTGTGATACAAGATCTGTTGCTAATGAATAATCCTTTATTTTTTCCCAAATTCCTCTATCTGATAATGCTACATTGGCAGCTTCTTGCAACATTATAGTATCGTTATCAGTTGCTTTAGACTGTGTAAGAGTCACTAAAAATTGTTTGAATGTACCATCAATTATCTCTTGACTTAACAGTTCTGAAGGCATAACATGTTCACTGGCAACCGTTGTCATTGATTTTCTAACTAATCCAAGAGCTCCAACAATATCTTTTGTTTCTAACGCTGTAGTTATTTCTGTAAATGAAAAACCTAACTCAGGAATAGGAGTAATTTTTCCTTTATCGATAAATTTTTTCGCGAGATTTGTAACAAATGCCTTTCCTGTATCTATTGCATTTCCAATCCAAGTTTCAGGTTGAGCTGCATCAAAATCAAGTTTTTCTAATTTCCCGGTTTTAGTATTAAATATAACATCTGCAGTTAGCGCAATATCTTTTGTTGTATCTTTATTTTCTCTTTCAACAAACGGAGTTCCAGATACATGTGTTTTAGATACATTTCCATCTCTATTTTGTGCAATTTGTAATGTTGCTGGATAAATATTTGTTATATTACTATTTTCTTCTCCGCGAACTACATTAAGTTCTTCTTCTTTCGTTCTATTAACAGCATTTAATCGTCTATCATTTAAAAATCTATATTTAAATACTGGATATATTTGAGTTTCTTTAATATTACCTACCTTTATACCAAATTTAAGAGCACCTTGAATTGGATCATTATTTACTGTTAAATTAGTTAAATGATCAAAGTTAATATCACTAATATCAAATTCACACATTTCACATGTAATTTCCCAAGTAGGGAGTATATCATCAAGAATAGTTAAAATTAATGGTGTTTTTTCTCTATTAATATTACCCGCAGGTTCAAAAGTTCCATACGCATTTGCTGTACCATTAATTTTAGGTATGTGAAATGTTCTAAATTCTGATAAATAGATTTTAAGAGTAAAATATCTCATCATATCAGGAAGAATCCACCGTTGATAAACATCATCCCATACAATTTTTCTATAAAGATTCATTAAATAACTCATTCGTAAATCTAATCCTTCTAAACATGTTACAATTATTTTTTTATCACTTAATACTCTTTGCCCTTTAGTTGGATCTATTTTTATAATTTCTGTTACACCATCTATTGCTTGAAAATAATATTGATAATTATTTTCTAATTCTCTAAATTTATCAATGAATTCTTCTAACATTGCAGCTCTTACTGGTTCATTTGCATCTTGTAAATATTTAATAGCAGAATATGTTATAAAATCTTCAATAACTAAATTTTCTTGATTAGCAATTTGCCCGCCTAATCCAGTGTTTTTTCCTGTAACTTTTGCGGGATAAAATAACGGGTGAGGCATAACATCATATGATGCCTGATTATTTGCGAAATTATAATTCTCATCATTATTGTAAGAAAAAACTAATCTAAAAGAAAAATATGTTGGTTCATCAAATCTTTTTCTTATAGAAAAATCTTTTGGAATATCATTAATATTTGAATAAGAAAGTATTTTTCTAAATTGATTATAAATATTCCCGGGTGGATTATAAGTATTACTCATGTTTTTATCTAAATTTTATTTATACTGTCTGTGTTGTTTGTGCTTTTTGTATAGGTTGTATAGGTATAGGAGGCGGCCATTCTCTTCTTGTTAAAATAAATTCTTGTGTAAATGAACTTAAAATTGATTTTCTATTTGAACTTTTCCAATTTAATGTAAACCCTTTAACAAAATACCATCCACTATAAAATAAATCAATTGTATCTTTAAATCCTGTATCAATATTTATTTTCATATTTTCTATAGTATCTAATTTAAATAACACTACAGGTACTTTATCTCCCTTAATTATATTAAAGTTATGTCCATCTACTTGTATATGTAAATTTAACTTATCAAGTTCTTTATTATTAATTAAATTCTGAACTTTTGCAACTTGATAATTTTTATGATGATTACCATCCCATTTTAAATTATCATCATCAGGATTACTAATTGTATATTGAACCCCCAACCAAGGAAATTTTTCATATATCATAGTATAAGGGTAATTTGCTCGTTTTAAATCTTTATCATTTGCAGATACATCTGTAGTACGACCTCTTAACACAATCATTCTATTAAGTTTATTTGTATCATAAGTAGGTTCTTTTGTTACTGCCCAATATTTTGTAGCCTTTGAGTTTGCATAAACATTTTTATTATGTTCAAATAATTCGCATGTCATCTTTGTTCCAATTTGAAATGTTATATTAGAAGATTTATTTATCGGCCACCATGCATATATATAAAAAGCAGTGGTTCTATCACCTGCATAATTTGAAAACACTTTAGCTACTGGTGTTGCATCTTCTTCTTTAACTTTAATACCATAATTCCAGTTTTTATCTATATTTGTTGGTAAAGCAGCAATATCTATTTCAGATTCTAATGACATTAATTGTTTATTTACATTTATGAAATTTAAATTATAATAAATATCTATCCAACATGTGTAAAAAGATGTTTCATCTTTCCATGCTCTATTAATCACATTATTTATATAGATATCACCAGCAATATTTGCTTTTAACCATATTTGTTTATCGTCGGTGTTATTTTCATTACTAGAAAATCCTAATCCATATCTTTTAGCAAAATCTTGAAGTGCTTCAAATGATGTTCCTTCAAATGAAAAATCATTTTTTTGACTTTTTAAACCCGGAATAAAAAGTTCTCCATAAAATGTCATTACTACAGGAGTTCTCATTTCAGTTAAATTAGAAAGTACATGTACTCCTGTTATGACATAATCATTTTTAATTATTTTTAATAAATCACTTTGATTACGTATTACTAATGAAATTATATCTCCATCCTTAGCCATTTCTTTAGCTAAAAACATTTGATCTAAAAAATTAACTGTTAATGTAATTTTAGGTAAAAAATCAGTACAATCAAGAGTCATACTTACAATTTCATCTCTGTTAAAAATATAATCATTTATTTTTATTAAAGGAATTTCTATACTTATTGTATCTATAGTTTGTTGAGTTTTGTCAGGATTACCCGGATTTTCTTCTGTAAAAGATATTTCATCTCTTTCAATAGTTGGTTTAATAGCAGTTTGAAGAATTTGATATTTTATTCCATTTGTTTCTGACGCTTGTTTTATATTAGTTGTAGTATTTGTTGGTGGTGTAATAACATTTATAGGTTTTGAGGATGTTGTTGTAACGATACGTGTTTGATAAGTTTCAGTAACTGGTGAAATAAGAGATTCTGAAGTTGTTTTTGGTTTTTCTGTTTGTGTTTTAGCATCATCAATAGGATCTACAATAGAGACAAAAGAGGTTTTAACTGACATATTTGCTATACCAAAATAATCGTTTTGTAAATCTAATATAGCATTATTCTTTATAACATCATCAGAAAATTCTGACAGATTACTTTTTTGATATATCTTTACATTGTTATTGTAAACTGTAATCTCTTTAAAAATTCCTTGTGGTTTTATTTCATATTCATAATTAAATGTTGCCATTATACTTTACTCTTTATTACGTTAGTTATAAACTCACTAGATGTCATTCCATTTTGTAAACATGTTGCAACGCTTTCTCCAAAATACACTCTTCCATTCCTATGTGTTATTTGTGTTTCACCCTCTTGAGCCATATTTGGAGGAAGTGCACCTTCTTCAGCACCACCCACAATTTGTCTATTTTGAAAAACTGTATTTACTTTAGGTATTTTTAACGGATCAATATATTTATACGTATCTCTAATAAGTTTTGCCCCATCAATATTTGTACCTTTTTGTGCTGATATCATAGTTTGTACAGAATCTAAATTTGGTATTAAAATTAAATCCCCCTCTTTAATTGAAAAGGGATTTGAGATACCATTATACTTTAATATTATTTCAGCATATATTGAGTTATTATAAACTGCTGCTGATATTAAATCGGGTCTCATTGCAAAATCTTTAGAAACTTTATAAATGTTATATTTAACATAATTTGGACTAGTTAAATCAAACATAGAAGAGGTTAAATCTTTAATATCAGTACCATCAGGTTTTGTGAAAATGGGTTTTTTATCTATACTATTTAAAAACATAATAATATAATTATTTTTATTATAATAAAGCTTTTTGAGCAAGCCAATCAGCTGTTCTATATGCAGTTCTAAGTATTTCATTATTTAGTCGCGGTGTAATTTCAGAATTTTCTGAAAATCCAACATGAAAATGTGTTCTATCCCATATACTTACTTGCCCATGTAATTGATTAGGAGAACCTTTAATATCTTTTGGACTAACAAATCTCTTATCTTGTCCTGGAGTATAAATTATACCCATTGTCCCACCTGGCATAGTTCCAACTGCTGTATTTGGTTTAGTTGTTATATCAACAACAGATTGATAATCAGCAGATCCAAGAAATCCATCGGGAAGATTGTATATTCTACCCATCCCTCTATTAAATATAGATTCAATAGCATCTCTATCTCTTGCCATTGCATGTTTTAAATTAACAGTTATTTTTATTTCAGTCGGGAAATCATCAGGACCAAGTTCTTCATTAAACTCTACTACTATATTATCACATATTAAATTTCCTATCATAGCAATTGGATTTAAAGGATTTCCAATTGTAAGATGCCATTCACCTACAGGTTGACCAGTTAAAATAGATTTTAAACCCTGAAGATACGCAATTTGTCCGGATGTTTTTGTAGCAACATAATTATTTGCAAAATTTTTAATTGCCCCAGAATTAAGTATATTATTTCCTCCTGCTTTTAATTTATCGGCAAAAGGAGTACCCTTTTCAAAAAGCGATAATGCAAGATCCCAAAAACCTTTAAGACTGGCTGTAATCTGCGTTTGAAATTCTCGTAAAAGTCCTTGTTCTCCAGTAAAACTTTTCATAGCATCTGTTACATATTCTGGAAGATTACCTGAATATAATTTTTGTTGTTTACCTATAAAAGGTGTTTTAGCAGGATCAATCATAAATCTATGTGAACCTCCAAAAAATACTGCACTTGCAGAACCTATAACTAAAAAATTTCCTAAAATATCTAACAATACAGCCTTTGGATTTATACCTCCTACTGGTCGAGAAACATATTCAAATACAAGACTTAAATTATTTTCATACTTTAATCCAGGATTACGCTTCATTACTTTATCAATTCTATTAATAGGTCCTTGAATTCTATTCTCAAAAGGACCTTGACTATAAGGATCTGGTGGAAGCACACCGCCTGCACCTACAAACTCTGTACTAAAATTACCAGCTCCTACATTTAACATTTCTGCAATTCTACCCAATCCTTTAAATACAGTGCCTAACCCTGATTTAGTATCTGGAGCACCCGTATTAGTAGTAACATTCCATATTTCACCCTGTACTTCTCCCCATTCAACTCCTGTAGTAAATTTAAGTAATGAGTTTAAAGTATTTCCAGTTTCTCCCCCAAAATATGTTACAGCAGAAGCCATAGGTGTAAATGCTTTAATTGCGTTATCAGATCCTACATCACCTCCAGTTGTATTTGAATCTGAAGATCCTGAATCTATATTTCCTGTCATTCCTGGAAATTTTAAATTATCAATTATTGGAGCAGGATATCTTCTTAAAGTTATTAATCTATTATTTGCAATTTTATTCCAATATTTAGAAAAAACAAAATCAGTAAAAAAATAAGGTGTTCGTCCATAAGGATCTCCACTTCCCCAATCTATTAATGTAGATGTTGTGGGTGTACTTGCAAAATTAAATTCTTGATCCGGAGAAACATCTACTTCATACCATCTTCTTTCATTTTTTTGATTAACTAATTTAGAACCACGTCTAGAACCATATAGTAATGTTAAAGCATACGCATTTTGTAAAGCAGGAACACCCCAATGAAATTCATCATTAATTAATTGTTTATATTGATTTTCACGTGATTTTATATAAGATGCCTTATCTGGAGTATTCTCTGGTAAATCTTGTAAATATTCTCTTGATATTAAATAACCAGATGTTGCTACTTCAGCAAAAGCTGAATCAAAAGGAACTAATGTAACTGCTCTTCCTTGAACTACATTTTGTTCTAATCTTTTTAATCTTTTATCGAATGGAGCTGAACCTGTCATAGGATCAAAAGTATCTGCCATTCCAGGTTCTAACGAATTTAAACCTAATCCTGTATTAGGATCAATTAGTATTTTATCTGAACATTGTCTTAAAATACTTAATACATCTATTTGACTATTTGCCCATACTGTATTTACAGCATTAGAAGTTTGTGATTTTGTAATAATCTTTCCATTTTCAATATCTTGGCGTATTGCATCAATTGTACGTTTTTGAGCATCACTTAAATTACTTTCTGATTTTATTTCAAAATATTTTCGTAATGTTGAATTTTTTATACAAGAGACTTCTTCTGCTAATTGTAAAAAACTATCTCTATTTTTTATTCTTGATGTCCACATCTTTAATATTTCATCTGCAGTTTTTCCTGCATATACACTAGTAGCCATATAATATATTTTTTATTTTATATATTCAAATAAAAAAACCTGATCGCTTTGATCAGGTTTTAATATTTAATCCAAGAAATTATATTAAACTTCACTATGCGGATTAAATGTATAATTACTAAGTTTACTTATATTTACTGCTTCAATTAATCTAACTTTTTTGATTGATGGGAAGAATATAATTTCATCAAAATTAGGATATAAATATGTTAATTTAGGAACATTATAATCATCTAATAAAACTATTTCATTTATATTATCTATGTTTGAAATAACATTAAATAAATTTGGAAGCATTTCTTCATTTATTTCTGGATTTGAATATATTATACCTCTTATTCTTTTTGATTTTGCATACATTTTTATAAGACAAGTGATATGATTACTTATTATAAATGAACCATAATCATCTATTGTAGAATATGTATATCCATATTGTTCTAGTATTTCAGGAATATAGATAATTGAAAATAGTTTTAAATTAAGGAATGATCGTTTTAGTTTTTGAACTCCCTCAGATGTAACGTAAAATTTCATATTAAAACAACATCTTTTTATAACCGAAAATAATCATGTTTTGCTTCTTCCATTGCATCTATTATAGGTATTTTTTTTCTTTTAGCGATATCTTCAGCAAGATGGAGAATAGTCTGTGATTCTTTTTCTTCTATATATGCATTTGTTTGTTGTCTAATTTCTTCAGCAACTTCATTTTCTCTTTTTTTACCAGCAATAATATTTTCTCGTATTAATTCAAATTTCTTATTACGAGGTAGTTTTTGTTGATATTGAAGTATGCCTAAACGTTTACTTGTTAATCTTTTTTCTCTTCGGTTCATAAATTTAATTATTAATAAATATTATTGTTTATATGCTTTATTATCTAACGAATTGATATAGAAATAATTGTAAAGCCGTAAAAACGACGCCAATAATAATGTATCATCCGACGTTATTACATATGAACTATCTATCATTTTAAATTTTGCTCTATTTATATCAGCTTCAACATTTTCTGTTTTTATAATTTCTTTAGATGTTAAATCTACACAATATAAATCAGTAGGTGAATCTGAAGTCAACGTATTATATAAACTTCCTAAATACATCCAGTCATCTGCATTTGTAAGATTCATTCCAATAACCTGAAATAATACTCTATTTGCAGCAACTAAATTTGTACCATCATCTTGTGATATAAATCCATTTATAAGAGTATAATCATAATCTTCAAATATGTAATTGTAATCTTTAACAACACCTACTTTGTCCAGAAGTCCGTTTGACGAAATAGTATATGGTAAAACAGCAACACGATGTTTTTTAGAAATAAGATAATAATGTTCATTTATACTTATAACATCTTCAAAGTTTCCTTCAAGTACAATTTTGCGTTCAAGTTGAGGGTTTTCCATCATAATTGATTAATTTTAAATATGTGGGCCATTAAGATTTTCATACATTTTTGTGATAGCGATCTTAAGAGCTTCTTTTATTTCATTAACTGTTATATTTTCTATTATATATTCAACTATTTTTTTCTGTCCCTCATCAAATGATTCTTTTGCAATATTATACAGTGTTTGTGGTGGTAATGATACAGTTATATTCATATCTATTTCAGTATCTATTTTTTTAGATGTAGACATTAAAATATAAATAGGATCCGATGTATCTATTTTTTTTTCAACTGGTTTTTTGATTTCTACATATTTAATAACGGGTTCCAAAATAGTTATGGCACCAAAATTTGATTTGGTTTTAGGTGTAGGTTTAGGTGGAATTAATTTAGTTACTTTACGTCCAGGAATAGCTGGTTGAACACAAACTTTTTCTGTTGGATTTGTTTCATCTCTCCATTCCCATCTTTCTTCTTCTCTACCCACCCATTCATCTTTAAATGACCATGTATTATTTGGACTATCAATTTCTGCCATAAATTTTCCTGTCAGATCTTTCTCATTTATTTCTGCAACAAGTTTTTCATTTATTCGAGAATTATCTTTAAATACAATAAAAATATCAGAGCCCTCAGATTCTATTTTATCAAAAATCATTACTTCACCTTTTCTATCTCCCACAATCCATTGGAAAAATCTAACATTATCATTCATTTTCTTTAATTTTAATCACTATATTCTTAATGTCTTTTATTTTTATTTCATATAACGATGAAATATTTATACTGCTGTCTATATTCATCGACCCAGGGGGCTTCAATCTTTTTTTCTTGCCATGAAATGTAATCTTCTCTAAAACCTTCCAACGTTTCATTAAAAAGTGTCTTATAATCCCCACTACTTAAAAAATCCATTCTTGCAACAGGAATAACAAATGTATGTAATGTTCCTTTAACTCGCCAACAGTATGAAAGTATGTCAAATCTTTCTGCTATTCCATATTCAATATATAAAGGAGAAATCCAACCACTTGGATTAACTTCTATTATTTTAACATTTTCAAGTTTAGAAAAATCAAAATTATTTGGCATTCTTTCATTTCTTTTTAGATATATCTACTATCTCTTCAGAATTTATATCATTATTTTCAGTTCCATTATTACCAAATCTTGGAGCTACTTTTCTTATTCCAAGTAATAATGTTGATGCTGCAACTAATTTTAAAATCTGTCCCATTATTTCAACTGTATTTGGAACATCAAACCAATATCCAAACATTGCTGTTATAAATGCAGCAGCAGAAATTAAGCCCAAAACTACTCCTATAAAACCCGACGCACTTGTTTTTCCATTTGTATTTGTAAATAATTCATGAAACACAAATTTTTGTGAATTAAATTTAGTCATATTAATAATTATATTTTATTTATATATTATTAATATCATAAATTTAACATTATCAATATCATATTTATTCTATAACTTCAATGATATTTAATAAATTTATTGACGTAATTTCATAATCAGACATGCTAAGTTGTTTTGTCATTTTTACTTCAACGTCAGTTGGATTTACTGCTGATACAATATAATTATCTTTACGGGTTTTCATACGTCCTTTAGAATCTTCAAATTCTGATTTAATCGTTACTTTGTAATAATTTTTTTCATTCATAATTTTAATTTTTAATTATTTTATTGTTGTTTGTTTTTTTGCTAATACTTCATCGGGCAATATATTTCCAATATTAAATTCAGTAGGAACTTTACCACATTTTGTGCATACTAACACATCGAGCGGTACCATTTCTTCTTTTCCAGAAGGAGATATAAGTGCAGAAAGTTTTTTAAACACTGTACCATTTTGAAAAAGCATTCCACCACAATCACATGTTAATGTTTTTGATTGTTTAATAATGTCAGGTGTAATTTTAATTTTAGGATTTTCCATTGTTATAAATTAATTATTTTTATTTTTTATTTATATTTAAATCTTTATCTCTATATACTGAAGAAAACGTTCCGAGTTCACCATCTATTTCAAGAAAACTAATATACCATTTATTTGGATCATTATCATATTTAGTTACCATTCCATTTTCATCTATTTTAATATAATATGATTTCGTTATATACATATTCCATGTCGCATCAAGAATTTCTTTTCTTGTAACTTGATATGCTGGTTTAAGAAAATATGATCTTAGACGTTCTTCAAATATATTAATTTTTACAAGGAGGGGATTAGATATTATATTTTCTTTATCTATTTTAGTAGGATCATTTATAGTTATAAGATATAATTTATTTAACATCCTAATATCTGTGATTTTTATATGTTTATGTGTCCAATCAAGAGAATTTTTGTCCATTTTTATAATTATTTACTTATTTTATATTGTATTAAAATCATTTAGTTTTAATATTATTTAAACACCAATCTATTATACTGTTACCTGTTCTGTCAAATTTTATTTCTTTATCTTTTATTACAGGATGAAAAATATTAAAATATGTTGTTTTAAATAAACCGTCTTCATTAATAATAGACTTATTTAATAATGGTGTAGAATAAGGTTCAAATGGTTCTTTTAACATTTGTTCTACTTTTTCATAATCTCTTGCATATAAATGCATTGAGTGTGATGTATGAGTATAAGTTCCTATTTGTAATTCCGGATAATATTCTTTAAGATGCAAATACGCTTGTTGATGTAAAATATTAAAAAATACATAGTCAGTCATAAATCCCAAAATGATATCGTTACTACGCATGTTAAGAGTCATATGAAGTTTTTTTTCTCGTATATGAAATAATGCAACTAACGTACACACTTGATCTTTATTATCATCATATTGATGATCAGGTTTATTAAAATGCATAAATGCCTGTCTACTATCTTTATCTTTTTTAAGAGAAGTTATTGCCCATTCATATTGTGTATATTTATCTTTATTTTCTTCTTTAAAAATTAAATATCCATATGCTGAATTAACTTCATCTTTATCATTTTTAAGATTTGTCCACATTTTTGCATATTTTTCGATAAAATCTACATTTCGTGTTCCTGAAAAATACCATAATAATTCAGCGGCAATATATTTTTCTTTTGAACCTCGTATTTTATTTTTGTATAAATTCATATTAGGTTCTTGTACTTCAATAATACAGTTTAATATTTCTTTCACTTCCATATCACGGGGGTTAGAAATATATTCTGGATTATTCAAAAGATCAGTAAGGATGTCTTTATATAAATCTGCTATATATTTTCCTCTATAAATTTTCATGTATTTAACATTTTAAACGTATATTTATGTTCAGGATTAATTATTTCAAATTCTGATTCATTATATTTATAATATTCATATGTTAATTTAAAAGTTTCACCACCATATAACATTATATTTTTATCTAGTGTCATATACCATTTTTGACCAATGTGATGAGGGTGTTTTAACCAATAAATTTCTAATGGTATACTAACATCTTTCCATAATGGTTCTTCTATTAAATGTATAAATTTTAAAAATTTTATAATTAAATTCATATGTTTTTATTTATTGTATATTCTTCAATATCTAAAGTTTTATACTTTTTTTCTAATTGTTTAATTCGTTGTTCGCTTTTAATTATTTGTTCTTCAGATGTAAAGGGTATAAGTGGAATAATATTATCAAACATTTCTTGAACTTCTTCTATATCTTGCATCATACGATTTGTTAATATCTGAACAAATACTATCCATTTGCCTTTATGATTTTTATATACAAAAGATGCATCGCCTAAAATTTTATCACCACGAGTTTCAATACGAGAATAAGCACATTTTTTTCTATATTCTAAATGTTTAATTGCTTTTTCTTCTGTGTTAAAAACTTTTTTCATTTCATCCTTGTATTCCTTGCCACCCCGTTGAATTAGCCATCAATTTTTTATTGATTCGCTTATAATTTGTAGTAACATCAAATAATGTAGAACAGTTCTTACAATAAAAATATGATGTCATATGTCCTTCAACTACTCCTATTCCTACTGCAGCTGTTCCTGATGAAGTACCATTACGATCATAAGAAACATCTTTAGTACTATTGCAAATTGGACACGCATTTTTAGATTCTAATTTTTTCATTTAAGATGATTAATACAAAACCAAACAAAAAATATTATACCACTAATACATAATATACTAAGTACTGTCATTACTCCGTATATCATTCCATAAATTATAGATAATCTATTTTCGTCTAACCAA
>Ga0315284_10009951_pt1 | contig 13537 bp, 13 predicted proteins | sample YL17G09_16_MG_FD_203696 | JGI IMG/M metagenome (GOLD analysis project Ga0315284, IMG submission 203696) | Sediment microbial communities from Yellowstone Lake, YNP, Wyoming, USA - YL17G09_16 | ecosystem: Environmental > Aquatic > Freshwater > Lake > Sediment | place: USA: Wyoming | collected...
GCCGGGCCTGCGGACGTCAGCGGATCCAGATCCGGGGCACGCCTTCCCGCTTGGTGTTGGCGATGAAGGCGTCGAGCTCTTCCCTGGCCTTGGCTTCGTCCTGCTGGGCTTTGAGCAGCTTTTCATAATTCTCGCTGATCTGCTGCTGGATGCGGTCCCGGGCCGTCATGTCGTCCAGGCTGTAGAACTCCTGCCAGAGCCCGTTCATCTTCATGGTCAGGAGGTCCACCATTTCCTGGGCCCTGTTCCACTGGTCCTCGAGTTCGGTTTTCCTCGCGTTGAACTGCTGATCGGTGAGGACAGGCTCCTGGGAGGCCGGCGGGGCCTCGTCGGAAGGCATTTGTTCGGCGCCGGGAGGAGCCGGAGGCGTCGTGGCCTCGGCGGCTTCGGGGTTCTCGGCTAGGTTCTCTTCGCCGGTCGCGGCAGGCTGGCCCGCGGAAACGGCCGGTTTCTTCTTCACCTTGCTCAGATCGTCGTTGGTCACGACGGTCGTTTTCCCCTTCGCGGCGGCCCGCCTTTCCTTTTCCTTCTTGGAGAGTTCGGCCAGGCTTTGGGCGCTGAGGAAGGACACCATCAAAAGAGGGAGAAAGAGAGCGGCTAAGATCTTCTTGGTCATCATGGTCCTTAAGGATATTATCGGACGACGGAAAGGGTTTGTCAATCTTTCAATTTCCCGGGCGCCCGCGGCTCCCGAACCCCTTGTGCCGCCGTCCGGACACGCAGCCGATCTCCGTCCGTGGAGAATTCGACGGCCCCGTCGAGGTCCGTCCGGAAGACGCGGGCGCCGGTCCGGGCATACCTGTCCAGGACCGCAGGGGCCGGGAGGCCGTAGCGGTTGTCCTCCCCGACCGTGATGACCACATATTCCGGAGAAACTCCCGCCAGGAACGCCGCCGAACTCGAGGAGTCGCTGCCGTGGTGGGGCGCTTTCATCACCAGGCTCTTGATATCAGGGACCGCTGCCAGGACCTCGGCCTCGGCCTTCTGCCCGACGTCTCCGGGCAGGAGGAAGGACGCCCCGCCGAAGGTCAATCTGAGGACGATCGACCGGTCGTTTTCGACGAAGCGGGGGTTGGCGTCTCCGCCCTCCGGCGGGTAAAGGGCCTCGATGACGGCCCCGCCTTCCTTGCGGACGAATCCCCCGGCGACCCTTATCCTGGGAACCCGGGACCCCAGGGCCCCGTCCAGGGCCCGGTACGCTTCGCTGTCCAACGGACTTTCGGCCTCCCAGAACTCGCCGATCCGGAAGTTGCGGGCGACAGCGGGCAGGCCATTGAGGTGATCGGGGTGGGCGTGCGTCAGGACCAGGTCATCGATCCTCTTGATCCCCTTCCTCCACAGGAAGGGGGAGACCACCCTCTCGCCCACGTCGAACGAGCCTTCCGGGAACCCTCCGCCGTCGATGAGCATCTTGCGGCGGCCGGGGAACTCAACCAGGATCGAGTCCCCCTGCCCGACGTCGAGGACGGTGACCTTGAGGTCGGGAGAAGTGGACGGGAAGGGATAGGTGATCAGGACGATGAAGAAGGCCGCGAACCCCGCGAAGACGATGGGCTTCTGGCCCTTGAACCGCTGCGGCGCCAGAAGGAGAAGAAGAAAGGCAAAATAGCCCAGGACGACGATCCAGGAAGGGGTGGGGATCCGATATGAGATGAATCCAACCGGATCGAGGAGATGGCTCAGCCGGGAGAAGATCCGGACGAGCTCGCGAAGGCCGAAAGCCATCGGCTTGGCCAGGAACGGGGCGGCGAAAGAGAGCGGCAGAAAGACGTAGCCCGCCCCCATGACGAAGCCGACGAGGGGGACGGCGGCGTAGTTGAGGATGAGGGACGAAAAGGTCACCCGGTTGAAATCGCCGACAAGAATGGGCAGGACCCCCAGGGAGGCGGTGATGGACATGACCGTCAGCTCGCTTGCCTGAAGGGGGAGTTTGGGAAAGAGCCTGATGAGCCTGGGATAGAAAAGGATGATGGACAGGGTCGCTGCGAACGTCAGCTGGAACCCCAGGTCGAACAGGCTGAACGGGTTGGCCGCGAGGAGGATGAAGGCGCTGAGCGAGATGGTGTTGATGAGATGGACATCCTTCCAGATGAGCTTTCCGGTCAGGAAGCAGAGGGTCATGATGACGGCCCTGAGGACCGAAGGGCTCCCTTCGACGAGCAGGGCGTAAAAAACGAGGCAGGCGATGAGGACCCCGTAGGATATCCTTTGGGGGACCCGGATCAGCTTGAAAAGCGAGAAGAAGAGAAAAGTCACGATGGCGATGTGGGCGCCGGAGATCGCGAACAGATGGTAGAGTCCCGTCTTCTGCAGGGACAGGACGATACCGGGGTCCATGCGTCCGTCGTCTCCCAGGAGCAGGGCCTCGAGGACCGCTCCTTCGGGCGAGATGCCCGCCGGCCTGGGCCGGGGGAAATAGCGCTCGAGCTGCTTCTGGAGGTCCTGGCGGAGGACGGAGACGGCGTGGAACACGGAGGCCTTATTTCCGCCGGCCGTCCTCTCGATGAGCAGGGGGCTCTTGGTGAAGGCGCGGTTATGGATGCCCTGGCTCTTGAGGTAGCGGGCGTAGAATGGGCTGTTGAAGTTATTGAAGTCCTTCGACGCGTAGATTCGGGCCGAGACCTTGATCTTGTCGCCGGTGAAGAGCTCGGGTCTGGGCGGGACCTCCGCGGACCGGGGCGCCATGAGCCGGAGTCTCCCCCGGACCTCTGCCTCCTTGCCGCTGAAACCGACCCTTTCTACGTCGAGGATGAGGGCGTCGCGGTCGATCTCGTGGCTGGGCGACCGGGCGAGGGTCCCGAAGAGATCGACGTAGTCGTTCGTCTTCAAGGCATGAAGGGCGTTGGTCTCGTATTCCTTATCGCGGTAAGCGGTCAATGCGGCTCCGAAAAAGACAGTCGCGGCCAGGGTGAGGACGAAGGCGGCCCGGTTTTTCTTGATGATATAAAAAACCCAGGCCCCAAGAAGGCTCGCGATCAGGGCGGGGGGTGCGGCCGCGGCCGGCAGGACGGGGACGGAAACAGCCACGATCCCGGCGATCAAAGCCAGGGCCAGGAAGAGAAACGGAAAGGGCATCGATCCTAAAGGCTTGCGGGCGGCGGTTCGAGCGGGCTCTGTTTGTCCAGGGAATCGAGGAGGAGGTGACACATCAGCTTGATCCCCACCGCGATGCTCCGTTCGTCGGGGTTGAAGTTCGGGCTATGAAGGGCGGCCGTGGTCGTCTGGAAAGGGCTTTTGACCCCGAGGAAGAAAAAGAACCCGGGGATCCTCCGGGCGTAATAAGCAAAGTCCTCGGCCACCATCTGGGGCGGGAGGGGCAGGACCTTGTCCTTGCCCAGGACGCCGATGAGGGTCGGGAGCATGGTCTGTCCGAACTCGGGATGGTTGGTGACCGGGGGGATGGATGGCCGATAGTCGAATGTCGAGGTCGCGCCGAAGGACTGGGTGATGCCTTTGACGATGCCCTCCATGAGTTGCGGGATCTTCTTCCTATTGGTCTCGCTCAAGGCCCGGACCGTTCCCTCCAGGGTCACCTTCTCGGCGATGATGTTCGAGCGCGTCCCGCCTTCGATCTTGCCGATGGTCAGGACGGCCGGGTCCACGGGGTCGACGGACCGGCTGATCACGGACTGAAGCGTCGTGATGATCTCGGCGGCCAGGACGATGGCGTCGATGCCTTCCTGGGGCCTGGCCCCGTGGGCGCCCTTCCCCTTGATCGTGATCTCGAACCAGTCCGATCCGGCCATGATGTCCCCGGTCGAAAAATTGACCTGGCCGACGTCCTCCGGCCAGACGTGAAGCCCGAAAATGGCCCCGACCGTGGGATCGTCCAGGACGCCTTCCTTGATCATCAGGGCGGCGCCGCCCTCCTCATCCTGGGGCGCCCCCTCCTCGGCCGGCTGGAAGATAAACTTGACGTTTCCCTTGATCCTGTCCTTGATGTTGCTGAGGACCATGGCGACACCCAGGGCGACCGATGTGTGGATGTCATGACCGCAGGCGTGCATCACGCCGGGGTTGAGCGACTTGAAGGGGACGCTCGTCGTCTCCTGGATGGGAAGGGCGTCCATGTCGGCCCGGATGGCCACGGTCGGCCCGGGATGTCCGCCGCGGAGCAGGGCCACGACGCCGGTCCTGGCGACACCCGTTTTGACCTCAAGGTCCAGCGAGATGAGCTTGGCCGCGACCAGCTTGGAGGTTTCGTATTCCCGATTGCTCAGTTCGGGGTTCATGTGGATGAAACGGCGGATCTTGATGATCTCCAGGCTGTGCTTCTCGATCTCCTGGTCGATCTTGAGGGCCGTCCTCGTGTCCACGGCCGTGAGTCCGAGGGGGGAGAGGCCGACGGCCAGGGTCAAAAGGACGACAAGAATCCTATTTCTCATGGTTTCATTATTTTACAGAGATTTCCGGAAAAATTCCAGCCCGCAAAAAGAGTTGTCGGCCAAAAGAATTCACTCCCCGGCGAGATTAACGAAGGGAACCTGATGAACCCGGTTTATTTTTCCGGCTCTTCCGGATATTCAGGGACCTTTTTCGCGTATTCTTCCTTCTTCTTCTCGATGAATTCCTTGATGGCCTCGATGCCCTCGCCCGTCTTCTCTTTGACGATCTTGATCCCTTTCTCGGCTTCCTTGGCGATCTTTTCGTAGCTTTCCATGGCCATTTCCCCCGTTTTGGCGGCCTGGTCCTTGATCTTCTTCCGGGTCTCCTTTCCGCTGGCAGGAGCGAAGAGGATCCCCAGGACGAAACCGGCGGCGGCCCCGGCAAGGAACGTCACCAACGTGTCGGTGAAGTGGGTGTCATGGTTCTCGGACATGTCATTTCTCCTTTCGTTTTTTCAGCTGACGCCAACCCAGATGGATCAGGGGATAAAGGATGGGCCAGTATTTGGAGACCGGGCGGACCACCTTCGTGGTCAGGAAGAGGGTCACTTCGGAAAGGCCGGCGACGGCCTTCTTGGAGGATTCGAGGATCTCCCCGACGTCATCGATCCCGGCGTTCACCCTTTTCTCGATGCCCTTGAGGCCTTCGGCCAGCTCCCTGAGCTCGATGAGCGTCCGCTCACCCTCCCGGGCCGTCCTCCGGATCTGGACCAGGGAGAGGACAAGAAAGACGACGGCGACGACGAAGGCGAATGAGATGACGAGGAACAGGGCTTGGTTAAAAGTCAGCAGCATATTGATTTAACAATAAGACAAATAGCGGCCGTTGTCAATCCAAGCATCTAAGTAAGGGTCAAACCTACAATCTTAACAGAGCTGTTAAGATTGTAGGTTTGACCCTTACTTATATAAGATTTTCCGGATGTCCTTGATATTGTGCGCGTTCTCGATGGTGGTCAGGATCTCCGGATAACGCCCGACTTCGCCGCCGTGGACGGCTTCCTCCCATGCGGCCAGAAACGGGTCGGGGATGAACTCATGCTCCGCCCTTATGGTCCGGTTGATGCCCCGGAGGGCCAGCCACTGCGTGATCATCAGGAGGGCCAGGGCGTAAAAAGCGATGTTGGGGCCGGGGAGGAAGGCGGCCAACGCGCTGATGGGAACGAGGACCGCTTCACCGGCCAGGACAAGAATGTGTGTGGTCCGCTGTTTTTGCAGGAAGAGGGAGAACCGGAGGCGGACCTTGCTTTTGTCGGTGGAACCTGCGTAGACGATCGGCAGGCATCCGTCCTTGAGCCTCAACGCCCGTTCGAAGGCCTGCTCCATGCGGAGCGTCTTGTGCGGGAGGAGCATGAGTTTCTTCTTGGCCAGCTCCCAGACCTCCCGGGACCTCGAGAATTTGACCTGGATCGGCTTCGCGGGGTCCGAAGAAAAATACCGATAGCGGCCTTTATGGTCGCGGACAAAAAAGAATTTCATCTCCGGTCCTTACTTTCTTTTATTCAGCAGATAAATGAAGAAAGGGGCGCCGACGGCGGCCGTGATGACACCGATCGGAAGCTCGGTGGGAAAGAGGAGCGTCCGGGCCAGAAGGTCGCAATAAATAAGGAAAACGCCGCCCGCCAGCGAGGAAAAGACGAACAGATAGCGGTGGTCCGGCCCGATCAGGATGCGGACCCAATGCGGGACAACGAGCCCGACGAACCCGATGATCCCGCTCGCGGAGACCGAGAGGGCTGCAAGCAGCGTCGATAGGGCCAGGAAGATTTTGCGCACCCGGACGACCGGACAGCCGAGGGACTGGGCCGCCTCATCGCCCATGACCAGGAGGTTCATGTCCTTGGCGAGTCCCTGGGCCGCGCCCAGGCACAGAACGACGTAGGGAGCGATGGCGCCGATCTGCCGCCAATCGGCGAGGGCGAAACTGCCCAGCAGCCAGAAAACGGCCTGCTCGAAAGAGTCGGATTTCATGAAGAGCAGGAAGGAGGTCATGGCCGAGGCCATGGCGCCCGCCGCGATCCCCGTCAGAAGGAGGGTTTCCACCCTGTAGAGGTCCTTCCTCCGGGAGAGAACGTAGACAAAGGAAACGAGACCGAACCCGGCGGCGAAGGCGAAGACGCTTTGGCTGGAGAACCCAAGGACGGTGACGTTGATGCCGAAATAGATGCAGACGACGGCCCCGAACGAGGCGCCCGAGGAGGCCCCGACGACAAAGGGGTCTGCCATCGGGTTCTGGAAATATCCCTGGAGGATGGCCCCCGAGAGGGAAAGGGCTGCCCCGACCAGAAAGGCCAGAAGGACCCGGGAAAGCCTGAGCTCGATGAAGATCGTTGAGAAGGCCGAGCTCCGGCCGGTGAGAAGGTCCAGAAGGTCTGCCGCGGTCGTTCGGACGGGGCCCGTGAGCATGGAAGCCAGAAAGCCGGCCACGAGGAGGACGGCCAGAACGGCCAGGAGAAGGCGGCGTTTCGCGGCGGCACTCATGGCTTCTTATCGAACCTCTCGGGGTGGATGTTCCGGGCGGTCTCCTCCAGGGCATCGGCGAGCCGCGGACCGAAACGGCTGGCTACGTTCTCGTCCAGGAAACGGACCCTTGCGGTCCGGACCGCCGCGACCCCTCGGAGCCGCGCATCCTTGAGGAACCGGTCTCGCGCTTGTTCGAACTCAGGGATGGACCGGGCTAAGACGATGATGATCTCGGGGTCGTCTTGGACGAGCTGTTCAAGGCTGTAATGCAGCCAATTCCTGGAGATCCCGCCCGCGACGTTACGGGCCTTGCAACGGGAGATGAGGTCGTTGAGGTAGCTCTCCCGGCCGCACGTCCAGAGCCCCGTTCCATGAAGGGCGAGGAAGACCCTCGGCCAGGTCGTCACGCCGCCGAGACGGTCGTGAACGGCGTCCAGCCGGCCCTTCAGCCGGGAGGCGAGCGCCGCCGCCTCCTTTTCCCGGCGCGTGACTCGGCCGATCTTCTCGAGGAGAGGGAAGAGCGAGCCGAGGTCATTCCCGATGTTCAGGACGAAGACCGGAAGACCGAGCTTTTTGAGTCGCTCCACGGTCCGGAGCGGGTTGCCGCGGAAGGCGATGACAAGGTCCGGGGAAAGGGACTTGATCATCTCCAGGTTCGGATCGACCAACCCGCCGATCTTTTCCTTCCGTTTCGCCGCCTCGGGATAGTCGCAGTAGCGCGTGACCCCGACGATCTCTTTATCCAGGCCCAGGGCGAAAAGGATCTCCGTAACGTTGGGAGCCAGGGACACGATCCGGCGGGGCGGACCTGAAAGAGTGAAGGGGGCGCCCGTGTCGTCGATGACGGTCTCGCTCTGGGCGGAAGCGAAAAGGGAAACGGCGGTGCAGAGGAGCAGGACGCGGGCGGCGCGGAGCATCAGGCTTCCTTCCCGGGACCGGCGACGAGCGAGATCTCCGGGAGCCCGGAACGCAGGTTCTCCCGGATGTCCACGTCGGCGTCGAAGATCCGCTTGATATTGTCCTTCGTGATCAGCTCGGAGGGCCGGCCCTGGCCGCTGATCCTCCCGTCCTTGAGGAAGATCAGCCGCTGGGAATAAAGGGCGGCCAGGTTGATGTTGTGTTCGGCGGCCAGGATGGTCTTCCCCTTTTCTCTCCCGAGCCTCCGGAGGATCTCGTAGATCTCGACCTGGTAGCTGATGTCGAGATGGGAGCTGGGCTCGTCGAGGAAAAGAAGCGGAGTGTCCTGGGCCAGGGCCCGGGCGATAAAGACCCGCTGTCTTTCTCCGCCGCTGAGGTGGGCCATCATCTTGTCCTTGAGATGGGACGTCTGGGTCAGCCGGAGGACCTCCTCCAGGGCCTCTGAGTCCGCGGCCGCGGGGCCGCCGAGGCGTCCTTGGTGAATATAGCGCCCCATGAGGATGATCTCGGCCACCCGGAAATCGAACACGGGGTCGTAGATCTGGGGGACGTAAGCGATCGCGCGAGCCATCCGGCGCCTTCCCCAGCCGGCGATGCCGGCCCCTTCGATCCGGACCTCGCCCCGGACATCCCGGACAAGCTTCTGCAGGGCCTTGATGAGCGTGCTCTTGCCCGAGCCGTTCCGGCCCAGGACCGTGACGAACTCGCCGGGCTCGACGGAGAACGAAACGTCCCGGATGACGGGGCCGTTCCCATATCCGGCGGACAGGTCCTTGACTTCAAGTATGGGCATATTGTTTGAGAATCGATTATATAATAAGTAAGGTAATAAGTAAGGGTCAAACCTACAATCTTAACAGTCTTGTTAAGATTGTAGGTTTGACCCTTACTTGTCGATAAGTCGCTTACTTGTGGCCCCGGCTTGTTGACTTTTCAGGCCGGACACCCTAATATTAATCACTGATTATTGAGGCCTTAACCGGCCCGCCGATACGAACCATCGAGGACGCTGATGAAGGCGAGCTTCAACTTCCAGGAAGTCGAGAGAAAGTGGCAGAAGATCTGGGCCGAGGAGCGCGTTTTCGAGGTCCGTGAGGACCCGTCCAAGCCAAAATACTATCTGCTGGAGATGTATCCCTATCCCTCGGGGCGCATCCACATGGGCCACGTCCGGAACTATTCCATCGGCGATGTCATCGCCCGCTACAAATCGATGAACGGCCTGAACGTCATCCATCCCATCGGCTGGGACGCCCTGGGCATGCCGGCCGAGAACGCGGCCATCAAGCACGGCGTCCATCCCCGGAAGTGGACGCTGGACAACATCGCCGTCATGCGCGACCAGCTCAAGAAGATGGGCTTCGGCTACGACTGGTCCCGCGAAGTGAACACCTGCCTGCCGGATTACTACAAGTGGAACCAGTGGTTCTTCCTCAAGATGTTCGAGCGCGGCCTGGCCTTCCGGAAGGAAAGCTGGGTCAACTGGTGCTCGCAGTGCCGGACCGTCCTGGCCAACGAGCAGGTCGTCGGCGGGGGCTGCTGGCGCTGCGGCACCCCGGTCATCCAGAAGAAGATGGAGCAGTGGTTCCTCAAGATCACGGAATACGCCGAAGAACTTCTCTCCGGCCACGAGAGGCTCGGCAAGTGGCCCGAGCACGTCCTCCTCATGCAGAAGAACTGGATCGGGAAGAGCCGGGGCGCGATGATCGACTTCCCGGTGCCGTCCCTGGCGCGGACGATCGAGGTCTTCACGACCCGGATCGACACGATCTACGGCGCGACCTTCCTGGTGATCTCGCCGGAGCATCCCATGGCGCAGGACCTCATCGCCGCCTCCCCGCGCCGCGAGGAATTCAAGGCCTGGATCGCCAAGGCCGTCGCCGACGCCCGGACCAAAAGGGGCTTTGGGGAAGACGAGAAGGAAGGCATCGACACGGGGGTCCGGGCCGTCAACCCGTTCACGGGCGAGCCGGTTCCCGTCTGGGTCGCAAACTATGTCCTCATGGATTACGGGACCGGGGCCATCATGGCCGTTCCCGCCCACGACCAACGCGACTACGAATTCGCCCAAAAGCATGGGCTTCGGACGAAGCCCGTCATCGTTCCCGCTGAAGGGTCCGCGGAGAAGGCCGAGGAAGGGAAAGCCTTCGAGACGACCGGGCGCCTCCGGGACTCCGGCCCTTTCACCGGGCTGCGGAGCGAAGAGGCCATGGATAAAATGGGGGCCTACGCCGAAGAGAAAAAGATCGGCCGCCGCAGCACGACGTTCCGCCTCCGCGATTGGGGGATCTCCCGTCAACGGTACTGGGGAACGCCCATCCCGGTCGTCACCTGCCCGAAGTGCGGGACCGTGGGCGTCCCTTATGAGGACCTCCCGGTCGAGATCCCGCACGACGCGGTCATCACGGGAGAAGAGGGCTCTCCCCTGGAGCGGCTGGAGAGCTTCGTCCGGACGACCTGCCCCAGGTGCGGCGGCAAGGCCAGGCGCGAGACCGATACCATGGACACGTTCGTCGACTCGTCCTGGTACTTCTTCCGATACACGTCCCCACGGGAAGAAAAGCTCCCGTTCAGGCCGGAAGCGGCGGACTACTGGCTCCCCGTCGACCTCTACATCGGCGGCGTCGAGCACGCCATCCTCCACCTCATCTACTCGCGCTTCTTCACCAAGGTCCTCCGGGACCTCGGCCTGACCAGGGTGAGCGAGCCGTTCCCGCATTACCTGGCCCAGGGGATGGTGATCAAGGACGGGTCGGTCATGTCCAAGTCCAAGGGGAACATCGTCGATCCGGACGAGATCCTGAAAAAATTCGGCGCGGACGCCCTCCGGCTGTTCATCATCTTCGCCTCGCCGCCCGACAGGGAGTTCACGTGGGCGGAAGAGGGGCTGGAAGGGAGCTACCGGTTCCTCGTCCGCGTCTGGACGATCGTCCATGAAAACCTGGATGTCTTCGCGGGCGGGGCGCCGGGACTGCCGAACGACCTCCCGGCGGGGGGGAGCATCGACCGGGTGCTCAGGAAGATGCACCAGACCATAAAAAAGGTCGGCGGGGACATCGAAGTCCGTTTCCACCTGAATACGGCCGTGAGCTCCATCATGGAGCTCTACAACCTGGTCCGGAAGGAAACGGGCGCACTCAGGCAAAGCGCCGAAGGCAAGGCGGTCCTCCGCTCCGCCCTGGAGGCGCTGGTCCAGCTCCTTTCGCCATTCTCCCCGCACATCGCCGAAGAGCTCTGGGAGAAGACGGGCCACGCCGAGATCCTCATTCGCACGCCGTGGCCGGCCTTTGACCCCGCCCTGGCCAGGGAGGAAACGGTGACCATCGTCGTCCAGGTCAACGGGAAGGTCAGGGACAAGTTCGAAGCGGTCCGAGAACTTTCCGATAAGGAACTCGAAAGAGAAGCCCTGCGCCTGCCCAAGGTCCGGGCCGCCCTCGGCGGCAGGCCCGCGCGCAAGGTCATCTGTGTCAAGGACAAGCTGGTCAGTATCGTCATCTGAAGGGATTGAAAAACCGCATGAAAAGATATATCGGACTTCTCGCGGCCTGCCTCCTGGTGCTTTGCTGCGGCTACCGCTTGCGCGGCACGGGAAGCTACCTTCCCCCTCACATCAAGCGGATCAGCATCCCCATGTTCAAGAACCTGACCACGCGGTACGAGCTGGACCTCAAGCTGACCCGGGCGGTCATCAACGAGATGGTGGCTCGGGCCAAGGTGGAGGTCCTGGCCGAGAACGTCAGTGCCGACGCCGTCCTGGTGGGGGAGATCCGGACGTTTACCGTCACCCCCATCGCGTTCTCCGGGGAGGCTTCCGCCGACCGGTACAACATCACCATCGGGGCCAGGATCGTCCTCCGCGACCTCGCCAACCAGAAGGTCCTCTTCTCCAACCCCTCTTTCATCTACGTGAAGCAATACGAAGTGCCCCAGGGGTCCGACTTCCAGTCCCTGGAGACCGAGGCCATCGGAGAGGTGGCGGACGAGTTCGCCCGCACGATCGTGAACAACATCCTGGAAGGATTCTAGCTCTTGTTCAGCCAGGCCCTGGGCGAAAACCTCCGGGAGGAGTCCCTTTCCCCGGGCTATTTTTTCTACGGCGAGGAAACCTATCCCGCCGAGCGGTTCGTCCGCGATCTCCAGGCCCTGCTCATCCCGCCCGACGCCGGGGATTTCCACCCCGATCTGTTCTACCTCGACGAGACGAAATGGGCCGATATCCTCGACACGGCCAGGACCATGCCCTTCCTCTTTTCCCCCTTGCGGATCATCGTCGTCAAAGTCCCCGAGAAGAAGCCGGACTCGGACAAGAGCGGCGAGAAGGAGGCCAAGCTCGTCTCCGAGGCGGAGGAAAAGCTCCTGAAGGCCTATTTCGCCTCCCCGCCTTCCCGGACCTTGATGGTGGTCATCCTGCCCGGCAAGATCAGGAAGGGCCACCCCCTGGTCCGCGTCTTCTCGTCACTTCCGGGCGTCGTCGCGAAGGAGCTTAAATCCCTGAAACCAAACCAGATCCGGCCCTGGATGGAGGAGAAAGCCCGCTCGGTGGGAAAAGCGTTGACCCAGGACGCGGCCCTGAGGCTTCTCGAGATCGTCGGCTGCGACCTGCGGCTCATGGAAAACGAGATCGAAAAGCTGGCCGTCTACGTGGATGACAAGAAGACCATCGATGCGGCCGACGTCAACCGGGCGACGGCCTGGGTTAGGGAATTTGATTCCTACGAACTGGGCAACGCGCTGGAGAAAGCGGACCTTCGGGGGTGTCTTATCGTCCTTGACAATCTGTTCAAGGCCGGGGAGAAGCCCGTGGACCTTCTCCGTCAGATCGTGGGCTTCTTCCGGAATATCCTCATGGCCCAGACGCAGCTTCGGGAAAAGAGCGCTGATAAAAAGACGATCTTCAAGCGGTTCTTCCCTTATATCCAGGAGACCTATCGGAACCTCTACCAGGAGAAATACGCCGGCTTCTTTTCTCTGGTCGAGGGCATTCGGCCATCCGACCTCGCCGCGATCTTCGAAGACCTGGAGAACGTGGACGTCCGCATTAAATCGTCGGACGCCGAGGCGCAGAGATTGTTCGAGGTCTTTCTCTACAAGTACTGCCGGCTGCGGAAAAAAGCGGGGGTCACTTCGAAGGCTTGGGGGTGATCTTCGCTACCTGGAGGCTGAGCCTCGATTTGTATCGGGCCCCCTTGCTGGCGTGGACCGTTCGCTTCTTGATGGTCTTGTCGATGACGGAAAAGGTTTCGGGGAGGAGCTTCCTGGCCCCTTCGGCGTCTTTATTCTTGATCGCTTCCCTGACCTTCTTGACTTGGGAGCGGATCGCGGACTTGTTCTGCTTGTTGACGGCGGCTCGGCGGAGGCTGCGCCGCTCCTGCCGGATCGCGGATTTGTGATGGGCCATCGTTTTCTCCTTTTAAGGGGGATATGATAAACTATTCACCCCTTAAAGTCAACCGATGAAAATCGTCCTGCAGCGCGTGAAGGAGGCCCGGGTCGAGGTGGAGGGCCGGACGGTGGGCCGGAGCGGCCGCGGGCTCTGCCTTCTGGTTGGGATCGAGAAAGGGGACACCGAAGGGGATGCGGAACATCTGGCCCTGAAGGCCGTCGAACTGCGGATTTTTCCTGACGAAGCCGGGAAGATGAACTTGTCCCTGGCCGATGTTGGCGGCGAGGTCCTGGCGGTTTCGCAATTCACTCTCGCCGGATCGGTCAGGAAGGGACGGAGGCCGAGCTTCGACGGCGCCGAAGAACCGGCCCGGGCCGAAGCCCTGTTC
>Ga0315284_10009953_pt1 | contig 13536 bp, 14 predicted proteins | sample YL17G09_16_MG_FD_203696 | JGI IMG/M metagenome (GOLD analysis project Ga0315284, IMG submission 203696) | Sediment microbial communities from Yellowstone Lake, YNP, Wyoming, USA - YL17G09_16 | ecosystem: Environmental > Aquatic > Freshwater > Lake > Sediment | place: USA: Wyoming | collected...
TGCAGCAAGTTCATTGATGCTTAAGTTTACTGGAAATGCCGGTTTTGCTCCAAGCTCAATAATTTTGTTTTCTATTTTTTCTGCAATTTCAAGAAGAAGCATATTTGGTTTTATGATTGATTTTGCGAATTTTTTTACTTGAGATGCAATTTCTCCTACTTGAAGGATTTTTGTTTTTTCCATTTTCTATTTTAATTTTCCCTGCTTTTTAATCTTCTTGATTTTGGTATAAAATTACCTATTTTTTCTGCAGATATTTTTCCAGTACCCAAAAAATCCTCTTTGAATTTCATAACAAAAAATCCTCTTTTATCTGTCTTTATATTTATTTCATTTCCCATCATCCATTGTTCTGCCTGTCTTTCATCCAACTCAAATATATTCTTTGTAATCTGTTCTTTTAAAAATTGGCTTCCTTCAATGCTCAATCTTATTCCGTCTATTTGTTCTTTTGCAAAGTATAAACCAACTCCTTCTATATGTGCAACTCTATCAAGATTTAATATATCTCTGTCAGAAATATTTCCAGAAAAGGCGATAATTCTTTCCTTGCCTAATCTTGCAATCTTGAAAGGTATATCTTCTATTCCAAACTGCTGTTTAAGCTGTTTCAATATTTTTTCTCTTTCATGTTCATTGAAAAATTTTAATGGAATCATTGCACAGACACCCCTAGTTTTTTTCCCCCGAATTCGTGCTCATGACTGATTCTTTTTATTTTCTCCTTGAAAAATATTGGGAGAATTATATCTCCAAGACAGCAGGGAATTATTACTGAAATTGTTGTGATTATTAATATTAAAAATAACATTAATAAATTGAAATTTGTGGAATAGGCAAAAATGTAAAAAAGAGAGGCAAATACAGAAATAAACACATGAATAAAATGGGGGAATTTTGTCTTTTTTGCTGCAATTCCAATTATTGAGCCGAAAATAGAAACACCCAAAATGAACAGTGGATTTTCAACTGCAGGAAGATGAAAGGAGATTGGTATTCCAAAAAGAGAACTTCCTAGATAAGGGAAAAATACATCTGAAATAGAACCGATTATCACAGAAATGAATACTCCGACTAAGATTGACAAGAATATATTTTTTCTATACTTGTAAAATAAAGCAGTGGAAACTATTGCTGAAAAAAATAAATGAAGGGGGTGAAATATATAGAAAACAGAAACTACTGAACTAATTAGATTGCTCTTTATTAACAGGAAACATAAAATTACTGATATGAATGATGCAAGAATGGTGAATGGAATATGTTCTTTTAATTCTTCTAATATTCTTGTGAATAGATGTTTCATTTTATTTATCATTTTCCCTTCCTCAATTTCGCAATGAAAAAACCCTCAACTCGGCACTCTTCATTTGTTATTAATTTTATTTTTATCATTTTATTTTCTTTATTTTTGCAATGAAGAATCCCTCGGTATCATTGTCTTGAGGATAAATTCTGCATGAAAGTTTAACATCTTCTGAATATTTTTCCCCTTCCCATTTTGTGGTTCCCTGTCTGGTTTTTACTGGAAGACTTATTTTTTCTGCTGTGACATTGAAATTCTTCAATGCAAAATCAATCACTCCTTCATTTTCTTCTGGAGCATGAGTGCATGTGCTGTATACAAGTTCTCCATCTGGTTTTAAAACTTCTATTGCAGAAGCTATCAGAGCTTTTTGCAGTTTTGCAAGATTCTCAATTGTTTTTATGTTCCACATTTCCAAGCCTTTTGGTACGCTTCTAAAAGTTCCTTCTCCTGAACAGGGAGCATCTAAAAGTATTTTGTCCAGCAGGAAATTTTCTTCTTTAAAACGCTTGCATAAAGCAATTCCATCTCTTTTTGTTATTAGCATATTCATAACTCCACATCTCTCTGTATTTGCCGATAGGATTTTTATTCTTCCAAATTTAACTTCATTTGCAATTAACAATCCCTTGTTATTCATTCTTGCTGCAATCTGTGTTGTTTTGCTTCCAGGAGAAGCGCACAAATCAAGAACTCTTTCATTTTCACTTGGATCCAGAACAAGAACAGGCAACATGCTTGCAATTTCTTGAATGTAATAATATCCTAACAAATGTTCCAATGCTCTTCCCAATTCTCCTGGCTGAAGATCTGAAATAACAATCATTATCTCTGGAAAATCCTTAAATGGTTGTTTTATTTTCCAGCCTTTTTCTTCTAATTTTTTTTTCAAATCTTCAATAGAAATTTTTAGAGTATTGCAACGCAGAGAACGAACAGGTTCTTTTTTTAAAATTTCCAAATAAGAGTCAAAATCTTTTCCAAGAAGTTCTTTCATTCTTTCCAGGAAAAGGGGCTTTGGTTCGTAGTTTTTATATGTCATGTTAAAACTCACCCAAAGTCATCTGTTTTTTCCCATCTAGAATTACATGAATATCAACATTAAAAACCTGCAGAATATTTTCAACAGCAGGAAGTATTTGGTGCTTCAAATAGTATTCAAGGTTGTACTCCCCATTTTCATCGACAAGTTTTACTTTATCTCTTATTAATTTTGACTTATTCCCTGTTGTTGTTTCTGAGATATAATATTCTATCAAGCTTCCAGCGCTGAATGGAATTTCCCTCTCCTGCATTTTTCTTGCAGCTATAACATGGGGGGTAATTGCCTTATATTCGCTTAATGGCTTTTTCATCTGGGTTCTTATTACCATCTTTTTCAAATCAATTTTTCTTTCTTTGACTTCTTTAACAATTTTTTTTATGTATTCCAATGCATTTTTCTCATTTCCTTCCTTCAATATCATTAACAAGACATTATTCTGCATTTCTCTCGCAAGAGTACACCAGTCTCTTCTAACTGTTTCAAAACCTCTTATCTTTAGTTTTCCCTCTTCGCTTATTAAGGCATATTTCTTTTTTGCTCCAAATTCTCCTGTTCGAGTTGTAACCCAGATTCCCCTCTTGTAAAAATCTTCTAATTCTAATTCCATTATGCCAGGAAGTTCTGAATTTAATTTTTTTAGGAAATCCAGAGTTTTTTGTTTTGAATTTTTGTTTAATGTAAATGCAAAACCATCTGTATCTGCATAGATTACACTGAAGCCAGCATTATTTGTTTTTTCCATTGCTTCTTTTATCGCCCGCCTTGCAAATGAAGCTGTTGCAGCAGCAGCTTCTTCGCAATAATATCTCGCTCCAAAAAATCCTTGATATCCATAACTCGCATTTGCCAACAATTTGAATGCGTTGCTTCTCGCTCTTTTAATCGCATCTGGCTTTTTCTTTAATTCATCTTTGTATATCCTTCTTTTTTCTATAATCTCCTTCAGCATCTGCGGAAAAAAACCAGGAGATTTTGAGAAGTATACTTTTTTGTTAGATATTTCTGTGCTATAACTATTTTCTTCTGGCTTTTCAAGAAAAGTTGATCTTGATAAATTATAAGTTACAATTACGCTCCCATAACTTGAAGTAAAATCAAAGGCAGAAAGATTTTCATATAGCCCTGCCTTTGGCCCCAATACAAAAGCTCCTTCGTATTTTCCCCTCTTTCTTCTTTCGCCTATTTCATCATAAGTAGGACGCTTTTCGGGAATTTCATTGAATTTGCTTAAATTGTGAAGGATATAATCTTCTACATTTCTTGACATACCATTTCTTGAGACATCAAAAACAGGTTCTTGCATAATTCTTGAAAATTCCAATAAATCGGGCCATATTTTTTTAAATAATTTATATGTTAAAACAGAATCATGAAGATTATATTCAAAATATTTTTCCCATTCGTCTCCGCTTATTTTTGAAGAATGTTTGAATTCAAATTCCTTTTTTCTTTCTCCTAGAAATTCGTTTGCAACTTCATTCAGAGAAAGAGTTTCTGAGGACATATATTGAGAATAAGCTGTTTGGATAAAACGCAGCAAGTCTATATGAACAATCCCGTTTATGTGGCTGGTTGTCATTATTCCTTTTGAAAATTTTATTGAACTTCCATCAACTCCAATATTCAGCTTTATTTTGCATTTATCTGCGCGGGATTTTATATAAGGCAAATCAAAACCATCTGAAAAATATCCCGTTATAAAATCTGGAGAAATTTCTTTTACTATTTCTGCAAATCTTTCTAACAATTCTGCCTCATCTTTCACACACTCAACATCAGGAAATTCTTTACCCTTGCATTTTTTCCAAGTTATGACTTTTTTGAAATTTTCTGATACAAGTGAAATCATTAAGATTTCTCCTTCACCTATTTTGAATTCATCTGCTTCAATATCAAATGCAAGAACTTTGGGGGAAAATTCTTCTTTTTTCAGAGGAACAATATTTTCTGCTTTTATGCAGAAATCAACATCAAAGGAGTTAGCAATTCCGTTGAATTCAGTTGTATTATCTATTATATCTCCTTCAATTTTATACCAGCACAAAGGGACAATGTTTTTTTCAATTATGTAATGGCTTATAAAACCTAAATCATATCCTCTTCTTTTCTCTATTTCCGGCATTCCAAGTTTATCTGCAATATCATGTAAATCTTTGTAATTTGTGGCGAAGATTTTTAATGCAGTAATTTCTTTTCCCATAAATTTCTTGCTACATATCTGAATTTTTTCAACCTTTGTTTGTCTTCCCTTTACGTCAAGTTTTATTTTGCTTATTTTTTCTATTAATTTTTCTATTTCTTTTTGTCTTATTTTTTCCTTCAAAATAGCCCAAAAATATACATCACAGGAATCTATCACACAAATTCTCTTGTCTTTTTCAGTCTTACCGATTATTTTTATGTAATTTCTGCCTTCAAAATCAAAATAATCGTAATCTATTGGAATGAACTCGGTTTTCATATAAAAAAGAGATACATAAGCCTTAAATACCTTTTTTTCATGGATTTTTCATGGAATCTTTTCCGAAAGGAAGCATAGAAAGATTAGAGAAAGATAGAATAACCGCTTTAGAAAGACAGGATGCTCTAAACTATTTTGCTCTTTGTGAAGAAATGGGAGTTGCACCGGAAGACAGATTTTTACATGAAAGAGGAATGCTGGAAGATTCTTTAAGAGAAGAAAACGATGAAGTTTATTCTGTTAGAGCAACAGCAAGAAGAAATAATTCAAAATATTCTCAATTTTATCAAGAAGGAGAAATTTATAGAACAGGCGATTTTGCAAAAGATGCTAGTGCAAAAGAAGCACTCTTGTTAAAATATTTTCCAAGAAGATTTGGAACAAAGGGAAAACAATCAATTGAAAGACTTACAGAGATTCAAAAGGGCGCTTTGTTCAAGAAACTTATGGATTATTCAAAAGAGAAAATTTTACAATAACTATTTATATTTAAATGCCCTCTTTAAATCATGGGTTTAAACATACGAGAAATCATACCAAGAAAGGAAATTGAAATATCTGACTTGAAAGGGAAAATTCTTTGCGTAGATGCTTTTAACACTTTATATCAATTTTTGTCAAGCATAAGACAAGTTGATGGAACTCCTTTGATGGATCATAAAAAAAGAGTAACGAGCCATCTTTCTGGAATATTTTATAGGAATATTGCTTTGCTTGAAGATGGAATAAAATTGGTATATGTATTTGATGGGATACCTCCTGAAAATAAGTTCAAAACATTCAGAAAAAGAGAAGAGGGAAGAGATATAGCAAAAAGCAGATATGAAACTGCTAGGGGTGAAGAAGATTTTGAAGCAATGAAGAGGTATAGCAGCCAGTTAATTCGATTGAATGATGAGATGATTAGGGAGAGCAAGGAACTTTTAGAAGCAATGGGGATTGCAACTATTCAAGCACCTGGTGAAGGAGAGGCACAGGCATCACATTTGGCTAAGAGAGGAGGAATTTTTGCTGCTGCAAGCCAGGATTATGACAGCTTGCTTTTTGGAGCTCCCAAGCTAATTAGAAATTTAACCTTGTCAAAAAAGAGAAAAACAATCAGTGGCTGGGTAGAAGTCAAGCCAGAAATTATTGAACTGGAAACTGTTTTTAATTCTTTAGAGATAAACCTTGATCAGTTAATCTGTTTGGGAATACTTGTTGGCACAGATTACAATCCCAAAGGCATTCCAGGAATAGGACAGAAAAGAGCGTTGCAGATTGTTAAGAGATTCAAACAGCCTGTTTTGATTTTCAAAAGTTTAGAAGAACAAATGATGAGTCTGCCTGAAGAAGACAGATTTGACTGGAAAGAAATTTTTGAACTTTTCCACAAGCCAAATGTTTCTAATAGTTTATTTAAATTTGAAAAAATCAATGAGAAGAAAATAAGAGAGATACTTGTTAATGAACATGATTTTTCAGATGATAGAGTTCAGAAGCAATTGGAGAGGCTTAGAGAAATTACAGAAAGAAATAAACAGAAAGGTTTAGATAAGTGGTTTTAAATTAAAATAAATTTATTCGTGTTATCCTGGCCCCCATGCATTTTCTTTTCCGCCTTTTTTTCTTAATAGCAAAAATATTCTTATAATTATTAAAATAGCGCCAATCGCTATAAAAATTAACTTAGCATAAACGAAAAAACTTGCAACTATGAATAAACCTCCGATAGCAAGCAAAGAATTTTCTTTAAGTTTAATAATTAAGAAAATAATTCCTGCAATGATTATCAATGGAACTAATATGCCCAACACACTTGAAGGTATTCCAATATTGATAAGAGAATCCTGCATACTAAATCCACTCTTGCTTATTCCATAAACTATCATGAAAGCAATCACAATAGAAATTATTCCCGACATTGTTGTATTCTCTTTTTTGAATACCTTGTTCAAAGAAAAAAATAAAAGTGAAAAAGCAATTATGAAAACAGCGAATAATAAAATAGTTGATTCATCTATACCATTTAATAATTCACTAAGTCCTTGACTGCTTGCAAAATTCATGGTTGCGAGCAAAATAAATCCAAACAGCATAACCTTTTTCATAAATCACATAAGGAAATTGTTTTTATAAATTTGTTTATTATTCCCCCTTACAAAAAGATTTATAAATAAGAAAGTTCTTTTTTAGTTATGAAGAAAAAAAGGGGCAGGAAAGTAGTCAAGAAAAAAGTTAGTTTCCTGGATAAAGTAAAAAAGTTTTTTTCTCCTAATGGTAAAGTAGCCCCTGTTGTTTTAATGTTTGTTTTTTTAGCCCTTGCAATTTTATTGCCTCTTGTAACTACAGGACACGCTCCAGTAGACATGGTTAGTGGTGGAAGCAGTATTTTAGATAAGCCTGTTTCAATTCAACTTCCTGATGCTATGAGTTGGTTGAGGGCTTGCAGTGCAGATACATGTTCGTGGAAAGAGGTTATTGTTTTCATAATTGTTCTGGCGATAATATTCGTTATTCTTTTAGATATACTCACACTTTTATCTATATTTTCTACTTGGGTTTCAATAGTAATAGCTGTTGGATTTTCAATAATTGGAGTTCTAACCAATGTAATAAGGCAGATTAGCATATGGGTTATAACGATTGCAGCAGGAGCAGGAATAGCGGCGGGTTTTATAGAGATTATAATTTCAATTGTCATATTTGTTGGGTTGGTTTTTGGAAGTTCAAAAATTGCTATATGGGCTGCAAAAAGAAAAGCTCAGAAAGAGGAAATAAGTGCTATTGAAGGTGCAGGGACAGCAGGAGCAGCAATAACCGGTTTAAAGATGATTCAAAAAAAGTTTAAAGCTTAAATCAATTTTTCTGATAACTTTTTAAATTGTATTTTCTATATTTCATTATGAATAAAAAGGTGTTTGTTATTTTTCTTTTGGGTTTGTTTATTTTACCTTTAATTTTAAATTTTATATCTTCTCAAAACGAAAGCCTGAATATTTTTGGAATTACTTCTGAATCGGGAGTAAAGCTAACAGAAAAATGGGAATATCTTGGAACAGAATGGAAAAATATTCTTATGAATAATATTGTTGTTAAGGCGATAGATTCTTTTTTTCAGAAATTAAATGTCGTTTTCTTGGTTGTATTCGGAGTTGAATACTCTTTATCTGTAGCTTTCTTTTTAACAGTTGTTTTATGGGTGTTGCTCTTTCTTACATTTCATAATATTTTAGGCAATGCTATCTTTTCAAAGTTAGTTTCTTCAGTAATCTCTTTTGCCTTGGTTATATTAATTGCTCAAACAAAATTATTTAGATTTCCAGTAAATTGGATTATAGGGCTCTTTTTTGGAGAAAAGCCTTGGTGGTTAAAACTAATTATTGGAGTAGTAATATTTGCAATTATTGCAATTATCTTCATTTTAATAAAAAACTTTGGCAAACAGCTTGCAGCCAATAAAAAGAAAGTTAAAGAAGAAACAGATAGACTGAAATTACATACGGGAGCAAGAGCAGGAGAAGAATTGTCTAAGGCTGTTGGAAAATCCTAACATTTAATAATTCTTTTTCCTTGTTTCTGTTATGAAAGCATATGATAATTTTGGAAATATTGTTGTTGTAAAATTCGAGGAAAAAACTTCTTTGAAAGATAAAAAGAAATTTGCAGAAAAAATTCTGAAAGAACAGAAAAGTGTTAGAACTGTTTTAGAAAAAAAAGAGAAGATAAAAGGAAGACTCAGAAAATTATCTACTAACTATATAGCCGGAGAAAAAACAAATGAGGTTTTATATAAAGAAAATGGATGTACTTTCAGATTCAATATAAATGAAACTTATTTTTCTCCGCGTTTGAGCAATGAAAGAAAAGAAATAGCATCTAAAATAAAAAATGGTGAAACAGTGTTAGTAATGTTTGCAGGAGTTGCTCCTTATAGCATTGTTATCGCTAAATTATCCAAGGCCAAAAAAGTTTTTTCTAATGAAATAAATAGGAAAGCAAATAAATATGCTGAACTTAATATTAAACTGAACAAAGTTAAAGACAAAGTTGAACTGCTTAATGGAGATATTAAGAGAATTGCAAAAAATCTTGGTAAAGAAAAGTTCGAAGTTATTGTTATGCCTCGCCCTCAACTTAAAGAAAGTTTTCTTAATGAAGCATTTATCTTGTCAAAAACAGGAACGAGAATTTATTATTATGACTTTTGTAAAATTGATGAAATTGATTCTATAATTGAAAAAATAAAAGAAGAAGCAAAGAAATGCAAGAAAAAAATAAAAATTTTGAATGTAAAAAGAGCTGGAGAAATAGCCCCCTATAAAATTAGATTGCGAGTAGACTTTCAAATTATATAACTAAAATATATTTTACTCCTTAATTAAATTTATATACTAATTTTTTCTTAGATAAAAAATGAGGAATTTATTTACATCAGAATCTGTTGCAAGAGGACATCCAGACAAGATTTGCGACCAAATTTCAGATGCTGTTCTTGATGATTTATTAAAACAAGATAGAAATTCTAGGGTTGCTGTTGAAACAGCTGTAAAAAATTCAGGAGTTTTTCTTCTTGGAGAAATAACTACAAATGGCTTTTGTAATTTTTCAGATGTTGCAAGAAGAGTTCTGAAGGATATTGGATATACTAATCCCAAATTTGGAATTGACTATGAAGATGCTTTTGTTGCGAGTGCTATTAGCAAACAAAGCCAAGATATCGCATTAGGAGTCAATGGAACAACAAATCATGAACAAGGGGCAGGAGACCAAGGAATGATGTTTGGTTATGCTTGCAGAGAAACACCTCAATTAATGCCTCTTCCCATAATGCTTGCTCATCAATTAGCGCAACAACTTGAGATTGTCAGAAAGGCAGGAACAATTCCTTATTTAGGACCAGATGGAAAATCACAGGTAACAATTGAATATGAACATGGATATCCAAAAAGATTAGAATCAGTAGTGATAGCACAACAGCACACAGATGATATTGATAAAGAAGAAAATCTAAGAAAGATGATAAAGGATTATGTTATTTTTCCTGTTTGCTATAATTATCTTGATGTGGATACAAAATTACATATAAATGCAACAGGAAGATTCATTATTGGCGGACCTGAAGGAGATGCAGGAGTTACAGGAAGAAAAATTATTGTTGATACTTATGGTGGAATGGGGAGGCATGGCGGAGGAGCATTTTCTGGAAAAGACCCTTCAAAAGTAGATAGAAGTGCAGCATACATGGCAAGACATGTTGCGAAGAGCATTGTTGCTTCAGAATTGGCAGATAGATGTGAAGTTCAAATTGCATATTCTATTGGAGTTGCAAAGCCGGTTTCTGTTAGAGTAGAAACTTTTAATTCTGGAATAGCAAATGAGGATGTAATTTCTAAATTAGTAAATGAAAAATTTGATTTAAGGCCAAGAGCAATAATTGAATATTTAGATTTATTGAATCCTAATGCTAGAAATTACGAGAAAACAGCTTTTTACGGACATTTTGGAAGAGAAGAACCTGAATTCAGTTGGGAAAAAGTAAAACATCTTTAAAATAATTTTATTTAAATCATAACTTCAAATAATCTATCTCTTCCTCGTCAAGCTTGAGTTCTTTTTGTACATATGGATTTGATCTTATAATCTGTTTTATTATTGGAAATTCAAACATAGCTCTTTTTTGGCTTACATGAACATATTGAGAATATTTTTGACAGATGGATTTTTTCTGCATTGTCTTTTGATTGTTAAGCCAAATCTGCAATATTCTTGATGGTTTTTTGTAACTCGTAAAACCAATTTTCGCATTCTTTTTTGATGAAGAAATACCATAACTCAAAAAAATGTTTTCATAAACAAGAAATCTCCAATATTGCTGCTTATGTATCCTTCCCCTAAAAACGTCTGTTTTGCTAAGGAGTTCATATGCCCTCGCAAGCTCTTCCCCGCTGTATTCTGCAGGAATATTCTCTTCAATCCACAGAATTATATCATCTATAGACATATTTACAGAATCAAAAATGTTAATCATATCGTTTGCAGGTTTTTCTTTAAATATTCTTCTTAATGAATTAAAAATATCTGTTTCTTTGTTTCTTTCATCAAGAATTATAGAAAAATAATCTTTTAATTTAGAAAGGGTTTGCAAATCGTTTATCGCTGCTCTTAAATCTCCCTTTGCATTTACTGCTAACTGTGTTATAAAATCATTGTCAATTGTAAGCTGCTCTTTTTTTAAAATTTCAGATATAACTTCTTTTATCACATTGTAATTTATTTCTTTTAACTGCAAAATTTCACATTTCTTCCTCAAAGAGCCGAATTTTTTGTTCCAGATATCATTTGCAGTTATTATTATGGGATATGTGCTTGATTCAATTATTTCCAATAACTCGCCTAATCCACCATAGTCATATTTGGATATTCCATCAACTTCATCCACAAGAATTATTTTCTTTTCTTTTTTCAGAGATTTTTGCTCTACTGCTGGCTTGAGAACTTCTTTTAATTTTTCTTTATTTCTTAAATCACTTGCATTGAGTTCAAAAATTTCAGAATTAATTTCATTTGCAATCGCATAAGCCAGACTTGTTTTCCCTGTTCCGGGAGGACCGTAAAGAAGAATTGCTTTTTTCTTTTTCCCAAAATTTCTTAAAAATTCTTTTATGGTAATAATCGCATTATCTTGCCCCTTTATTTCTCCTAACTTTTTTGGCCTATATTTTTCAGTCCATGGCATTGCGCAGACACCTCCGGTTTCTTTCGCTTAATCTTCCCGCTAAATTTGTGCTCATAGCTGATTTTCCATTTATAATTTATCAAACAGTTTATCCCTTGATTCTAGTTCTGACTTATCCCTTACAACCTCCAAAGTTTGTAAGTTTAATTCATAATATTTCTTGCAACTAAGATTATTACTTGGATGGCTGGGAGATATTGGTTCATAATCTATTTTACAATCTTTGCATTCTCCTCTATGTAAACATGTTTTCATTGTAAGACACCTACGGTTTCTTGACACTCAATTTCCCTTTATTTAATTATTGCTTTCCTAAGCCGGCAAGAACAAAACTCGCAAGCAAAGATTGCAATTGAATGAAAGGGTCACTTCCTTCTACTATCCTAAACTCAATTTCTCCTGTTTTTTCTGTTAATTTGACCTTTATTTCTGGTTCTACTGGAAGATTCCAAATTTCTTTTTGGATTGCTTTTATGACATCTTGTCCAGAAATACTTTCTCTTAACATTATATCAAGAAGTTTTTCTTTTGATTTCTGAAAATCTCCTGAAAGAGCATAATCGAGAACAACCTTTATGTCTTTGGGTTTTGTGTTAGAGATTATTGTTGCAATTAATTCTGGAGTTATTGAAGGAGAAATTGAAGCAGTTGACTGCAGGATATTTATACATCTTCTGCAATCTCCCTCACATCCTTCATATAATATCTCAACTGCTTCTGGCTTTATTGTCATATTTTCCTTTTCTACAATCTTCATGATTACTTTTTCTATGTCTTTCTTTTCCAAAAGCTTGAATTTGAATATTGCACATCTTGATTGAATAGGGTCTATAATCTTGCTTGAGTAATTACAGGACAAGAGAAATCTGCATGTTGTTGAATAATTCTCCATTGTTCTTCTCAATGCTTGCTGAGCTTCTGGAGTTAGAGCATCTGCTTCATCAAGAAAGATAATTTTGAATGGGATATTCCCAAGAGATTTTGTCCTTGCAAAATTCTTTACTTTCTCTCTTACGACATTTATTCCCCTCTCATCAGAAGCATTCAATTCAAGATAATTTTCTTTCCAGTTTTCCTTGTATAATTCTTTTACTACAATCAGCGCCAAGGTTGATTTTCCTGTTCCTGCAGGTCCTGCAAATAGCATGTGTGGAATATTCATAGAATTTGTCAACGCTTCAACTCTTTTTACTGAATTATCCTGCCCAACAAGTTCTGAAAATGTGGAAGGACGGTATTTTTCAGTCCATATACTGCTCACCATGGTAAGATATTTCTAATAGAACTTATAAAGATTATGTTGATACAGAGAACAAATATAATATTTTTACTTGGCTCTTTCTTTTCTTAGCTTTCTTTTATGCTTTTCCTTTCTAAGTCGCTTCCTTTGCCACTTCCATCTCATCTGTCTTTTCTTTTTCCATCGCCTTGAGCTTCTTTTCATGAAAGTTGGAAATAAACTTCATTTTTAAAGGTTTTTATTGATTAAACACAACTCTTAAAAACATCTATCACTCTTTTCCTTTATGCAAAAAAGAGGCAAGAAAGGATTATCAACAATCGTCATAACCCTCATCATAATCCTCATTTCTCTTGTTGCAGTGGGAATTATCTGGGTTGTTTTGAGAAATGTTATTCAAAGCGGAACAGAAGGAATTGCTTTGGGACAATTTACTCTTGGAGCAGATATTATTAATGTAAATGTAGACAACAGTTCAAACAATGTAAGCTTGAGTGTAAAGAGAAGTTCTGGAGAAGGAGAAATTACAGGAATCAAGTTTATTTTTTCTGATGATACAGATTCTGAGATTATAACAGAGAAAATTTCTATGGGTAAATTAGAAGAAAAAAGATTTACATTTCACTTGGCTAAACTAACTGTTTCTAAATTAATCAGCATTTCAATTGTTCCTGTTCTTTCTAGTGCTTCTGGGAAAGAAACTCTTGGAAGTGTTCTTAGCAAATATAATGTTCAGGAAGGAACAAGCACAAGTGGAACAACAGGA
>Ga0315284_10009954_pt1 | contig 13535 bp, 9 predicted proteins | sample YL17G09_16_MG_FD_203696 | JGI IMG/M metagenome (GOLD analysis project Ga0315284, IMG submission 203696) | Sediment microbial communities from Yellowstone Lake, YNP, Wyoming, USA - YL17G09_16 | ecosystem: Environmental > Aquatic > Freshwater > Lake > Sediment | place: USA: Wyoming | collected...
AGGGAGGGGAGGAGGTGGATGGGTAGGGGGGAGGGGAAGGTGTTGGGGAAGTTGGTGAGGCAGAGGCCGGGGATGAGGGGGGAATGGGTGCCGCAGTGGTCGGCGAGCCAGGGGGTGGTGTTGTCGGTTATTGCGTGCTGGGGGATGCCGCCGACGGCGGAGGGGGAGCTGGTGCGGTAGCCTTCGTTGTAGGCGAGGATGAGGTCTGGGGCGGCGGAGGCGTGAGGGCCGGTGTAGATGTCCTGGCGGCGGTGGATGGCGGAGAAGATCGGTTGGCTGGTCTGGGGGTCGGTCCATTGCACGAGGGCGGCGGAAAGCCGTTCCTGGAGGAATTCGTATTCGTCGGGGCACTTGACGATGCCGGCGGGTTCGCGGTTGGCCACGTTGAGGTAGACGCCGGCCAGGCCAAGGGCGTAGGCGCGGGTGTTGAACCAGTCGACGTTGGACCATGGGTCGGAAGCGAGGACGGCGGAGGCGTCGGGGGAGTCCCAGCGGGATTTGTCTTTGAGGGCGAGGTAGCCTTTTTGTGCGAGGAAGGTATTGACATTGACGGCGCGGCGGAAGGGTGCGAAGCCGTGGTCGGACATGACGACGAGGCGGGTGTTGGTGTTCTTGATGGCGGAGAGGACTTGGCCGACGATGGCGTCCATGCGTTGGTAGACGGAGACGAGGGGGTGGGCGGGGATGACGGGGGAGCCGGACTGCATGGCGGCGGCGTGGGCGTCGAAGAGCATGTGGTGGGCCTGGTCGGTGGCCTGGATGACGATCATGAGGTTGTCCCAGTCGTTGCGGTGGAGTTGCGAGAGGAGCTGGGCGGTGTTGAGGTCGAGGGCGTGATGGACGTCCTGGAGGTAGGCGTGGTGGTCGATGAGGCGGTCGGAGAGGGCGGCGGATTGGGTGTCCCAGCCGACGGTGTGGTAGGGGCCGATGTCGGCGTGGAGCTGGCGTGCGAAGTCGGGTGGGGAGGAGATGGGGTTATCGTCGGGAGGTGAGGCGGGGTCGAACTCGATGGGGGTGACGTAGATGGAAGTGGCGGAGGGGTCGGGGAGGTAGAAGAAACGGGCGATGGCGCGTATGTGAACGAGGGGGGAAAGGGGAAAGGAGAGGGGGAAGAAATTGGACTTGTCCCCTTTTTTCAGGGTGATGGAGCGGGAGGCGGAGGTGAGGGAGAGGGTGTCGTGGGAGAGGCGGCGGAGGTGGAGGGTGACGAAGGCGGGGGAGGAGGAGTTGAGGGCGTCGGGGCCGGGGATGCGGACGGTGCAGCGGTCGTTGTGCCAGGTGAGGGGGAGGTGGTTGGTTTTTGCGGGGTTTGGGGAGTCGGTGAGGAGGGTGTAGGCGCCTGTGGTGAGGCGGATATCGGGGACGCCGAGGCCGGCGAGGAGGCGGACGTTGGGATGTGCGTGGGCGGGGAAGGTGAGGGGGATGCGGAGGACGATGGAGCGTTGGCCGAGGGTGGCGAGGCGGTCCCACCAGGGCTGGCCGGCGATGTTGGAGCGGAAGGTTTCGGTGCGTGTGGGGAGCCAGCGGGTGAGGGGGAGGCCGAGGGCGGAGGTAGCGAGGAGGCCTGCGGCGAGGGAGGCGGAGGATTTGAGGAGGGTTCGGCGGGAGGGGGCATGTAGCTTTTTATTGCTTGGCGTTGGGGGATCGGTGTCTTGCGGAGCTGGCGTGGTGGGGGGATGGATGTGTGAGGCGGCGGTGTAGGCGGCGAGGGCGGCGAGGAGGCCTGTGGAGGCGGCGGCGGTCCAGCGGCGTGCGAGGGAAGGTGGGACGGGTTGGGCGGAGGAGTGGCAGTCGGAGAGACGTGGGGCGTAGGAGTGGGGGGAACGGGCGACGAAGTCGAAGATGCCGGTGTGGCCGGGGTTCTGGGCCATGGTGAAGCTGGTCCAAGCGACGGCGGATTCGGCGGGGGTGGTGCTGAGGAGTTGTCGGAAGGCGCCTTGGGCGGCGAGGGCGGAGAAGTTGGGGAGGAGGCCAGCGCGCATGAGGACGGCGGTGAGGCGTGCGTCGGCGCCGTCGAAGCCGATGATGATGGTTCGGGGGCGAGGGGGCATTCAGAGCTCCAGTTTGATGAGGCGAGCGAGGGGGAAGCATGTGATGAGGCAGATCAGGAGGAAGTAGAGGAGCCAGCCGTGGGTGAGGCCCCACCAGCGTGCGGGGGGGTAGGGGATGTGGATTTCGAGGCCTTGGGAGTATTGCCATGGGCGAGGGGGGCGTTCGGGGGATTGGATGTTGACGGTGGCGGTGGTGTGGGCGAGGGGAAAGAGGCCGGGGCGAGAGGCGCGGAGACGAGCGAAGATGGTTTTGATGGAGGGGGCGCGGACGCGGGCGGTGGTGAAGAGGTCCGTGGTGTTGGGAAGAGCCGCGAGGGCGGGATTCCAGGCTTCATTGCTCAACGCGTGGAGGCGGATGACAAAGTCGTGGTTGGGGGGGAGCGGGGCGGAAGCATAGCGGTCGGTAAGAGGGTTGTAGAGGATGGCGAAGAGGAAGGAGCCTGCGAGAAGAGTGGGTGTGAGAAGGAGAAGATACTGGAGATTGCGGCAGATGAGGCTGAATTCGCCGCGGATGACGAGACGGACGGAGCGGCGGTAGAGGTAGAGCTGGTAGACATCGGCGAGCATCTGACGGCGTTGGTTGCGGAGGCGGGAGCACAGGCCGAAGCGGCGCATGAAGAGGAAGAGGAGGAGCATGAAGAGGGTGGCGATGAGGGCGAGTTCGAAAGAGGGCGCGAGGAGGTAGCGATCGGGCATGGCGGAGCGGAGGGCGCGGTCGGAGGCGGCGAAGAAAGTGTTGGCGAAAGCGGGCATGGGGGTTGGGGTGTTACTGGAGGTAGCCGAGGCCTTTCATTTTCTGGAGGACTTTTTCCTTGGTGGCCTGTTCCGCGGCGGCTTTGAGTTCGCGTTCGAGGAGGTGGGCGACGAAGTCGTCGAGGGTGGAGTAGCCGAGGTCGGCGGCGCGTCTGGCGGCGGTGTCGTGGAGTTGGGGGTCCAGCTTGATCTTATTCTTGTTGAACATGATGCTCCTAGTAGAGGGGTTTGCCGGTCATTTGGGGGTCAGGTGGGAGGCCGAAGTCTTTGAGGATGGTGATGGTGACGTCTTCGAGGCGTGGGGCGTGGCGGGGTAGTTTGCGGGTGGAGAAGAGGACGCCGGGGACGGCGGAGAAGTCGGCAGCGTGGTTGGCGGCGAAGCTGCGGGGGTCGTGAGAGAGGAGGTTTGGGGTCCAGGTTCCGAGGACGGCGTCGTCGCTGGGTCCGAAGGGTGGGGCGTAGCCGAGGATGAGGTCGGGGGCGTCATTGACGAAGGGGCCGGTGTAGATTTCGGCGGGGCGGTAGACGTTTTTGAAGATGGAGGGATTGTTGAGGGCGAGAAGCTTGGCGCGGATTTCGTCGACGAGGGGGGCATACTGCATGGGGGTGACGATGCCGGTGGCTTCGCGGTGTTGGAGGTTGATGTAGAGGCTTTGGAAGCCGAGGGCGTAGGCGCGGGTTTTTGACCAGTCGACGTCGGCGAAGGAGCGGGAGGTTTTGTTGAGGGCGGAGGGGGTGAAGACGAGGTAGCCTTCGTTGGCGAGGAAGGTGGCGAGGTTGAACTGGCGGTAGACGGGAGCGAAGCCGTGGTCGGAGATGACGTAGAGGACGTCGGTGGGGCGGAGTTGGGCGCGGACGTTGCCGACGAGGGCGTCGAGGCGGATGTAGAGGTCGGCGATGCGGTTGGCGTGGCGTGGGCTTTGGTTTTTGTCGTAGGCGGGGTGTTGGGGGTCGTGGTGTTGCCAGAGGACGTGTGAGGAGAGGTCGAGGGCGGAGATGTAGAAGAAGAGGAGGCCGTGGGATTGGCGTGGGAGGAGGAAGTTGAGGGCCTGGAGTTCTTCGTTGAGGACGAGGTCGGCCTGGGCGAGGTATTCGTCGGTGGAGAAGAGGCCTTGCATGAGGGCTTTGGTTTCCTGGGGCATGCCCTTGGTGGCGTATGGGCCGAGGGCGTCGTAGAGGAGGGCATCGAGGCGAGAGCTGGCGAGGCCGGGTGTTCCTGGGGCGAGGTTGACGGGGGAGATGAAGAGGCGGAGTGAGGGGGAGGCTTGCTGGAGGTAGAAGCGGACGAGGCCGTGTATCGATTTAATATTGGGCAGCAGGTCGAACTGGACAGGGACCCAGGTGCTCCACTGGCCTTGGTTGAGGACGATATCGCGGCCTTGGAGGGAGATGGCGGCGGTTTTTTCGTCGGGGTCGAGGTAGAGGTCGAAGGGGACGTTGGCGCGGCGAGTTTCGGAGGGTTGTTTGGCGGAGAGGAAGGGGTTGATGGGGCCGTGGAGGAAGGGGGCGGTTTGGCCGGAGTGGGTGAGAATGCGGACGATGCCGTTTTCGACGGTGGCTCGGAGGATGCGGCCGCCGGTGAGGGTTTTGGCCCAGTCGTCGGGCTGTGAGGAGAGGTAGGAGAACAAGCCGTAGGAGCCTTCGATGTCTGGGGTGCCCATGCCGGCGAGGATGTGGGAGTTGGAGGGAGAGACGGGGAAGTTAGCGGGGATTTTGTAGATGGTGGCGGGGATTCGGCGGGATTCGAGGATTTGCCAGAGGGGTGTGCCTTTTCGGAGGAGGGTCATTCGTGATTGGGGGGGCCAGGCGTAGGGTGTGAAGGGGAGTGGCCATTCGGCGGCGGTGGGTGGGAGGATGGCGGAGACGGCGTCGTCGGGGAGGAGGTTTGGTCCGACGGCGGCGGGGTCGCGGCGGAGGAAGTCGAAGACGGCGTGGTTGCCGGGGTTGGAGCCGGTGATGAAGTTGGACCAGGCGACGGGGCTGAGGGGCGGCATGCTGGTCTGGAGGGGTAGGAAGGAGCCGTCTTTGGCGAGGTTGGCGAGGTTGGGGAGCTTGCCCTGGTCGAGGAGAGTGCGTGTGAGGGCGAGATCCATGCCGTCGATGCCGAGGACGATGACGCGAGGGGAGGCGGCGTGTGCGAGGGCGGAGAAGAGCGAGAAGGCGAGGGCGAGGAGGAGCTGTATGCGCGCGGCGGTTTGGGCGGCGGCGGGGCTGATGCGACGTACGGGAAAGTTGTTCGGCGTTGCCGACGGCAAGCTATACCCCCTTTTGACAGGGGGTATATTGCAGGAAGACGGGGGAAAAAGCAAGGGGAAGAGGTGGGGCGGCTGGCGGCGCGGCGGGTCATGGCCATGGTTTGGCCTGTTTATCCGTTCCGCAGATGTTGACGTTGATGCCGAGGGCATCGGCCATGGCGGCCTTTGCACGCATGGCGCTGTCGGCGGTGGGGGGGTCGGTGGCGTAGACGACCTGGATGTGGTTGGCCTTGTGCTTGGCCATCATCTGGTCGCGTGTGATGCCGTAGGTGACGGCGTGCATGATAGGCCACTGGGGGGTTGTGGCGTTCCAACGGCGTTGAGTTTCGGCGAGGGGGAGGGCGACGGCGGCGCCGCGGCCGAGGTCCATGTGCAGGCGGCGGTTTTCGATGTAGATGCGGGACCAGACGATTTCGCCGGGTCTGGAGATGCCCTTGAGGGTGCCGCCGCCGAGGCGGAAGTACATAGCGGGCTGGCGTTCGCTGGAGGCATCGGCCCAGCCGCGAGGGAAATGGGCTGGGGGGACGGCGCCGGAGATGAGGAGGACCCAGACGTAGTCGGGGATGCTGCCGGAGCGATCGAGATCGCCCCATCGGAGATCGTGGAGGGTATTTTCGACGGGCTGGCCCATGGCTTTGTGGACGCGGTAGGTCATGAGTCCATCGAGGCCGGCGCACTCGTCAACTTCGTTGAAGTGAGGGAGGGGCTGGCCTTCGTAGAGGATGCGGCGGCCATCGCGCGACCTGACGGGGGGTCGGTCGGCGTTGTTGAGGGCGCCTTCGACGAGATCGGAAGCGGGGAGGAGGTCTTTGAGGCCTTGCTGGTACTGGATTCCAATGCAATGGCAGCCGAAGTCGTCGGCGATGCGGAGGGCGGCGATGTACATTTTACATTGGAGCAAAATCTGGTCATCGGTGAGATCGGTCTGGGGGTTGGGGCCGGTGATGAACTTCATGCCGCGGTCGTCCATCCATTTCCGGACGGCGCGGGCCTCGTCGTCGGCGGTCTGCACGGTTTCGTAGTAGAGAGAGGATTGAGAGAGCCTTTCCTTGAAGACGCCGACGGGGTTGAGCAGCTCGTCGGGGATGATGCCGTTGTACATGCCCATGCAGCCCTCGTCGAAGACGCCCATGATGGCTTTTTCGCGTTGGAGCTGGGCAGCGAGGGCGACGCCGAGTTTGCGTTCAGCGGAGGGGATCCTCACGTTCTTGAGCTTGGCGACGTGGGGCGTTTTGTGCCTGGCGAAGCCCTCGCGCAGCCAGGTCCGGAGGTAGTTTTTGAAGAAATCGTCGATGAAGTTTTCGGACCAGATGGTGGAGTATTTTCTGCCGGCCTTGGTGAGGGAGGCGTTGAGGTTGAGCATGCCGACGAGGCCTGGCCAGGTGCCGGACCAGTTGGCGCAGGTGAGGATGGGGCCCTGGTGGAAGATGAGTCCAGCAAGAACATGATGCGAGTACTGCCAGACGGCCTCGGCGACGATGATGGGGGCCTTGGGGTCGACGTCGCGGAAGACCTCTATGCCCTCTTGTTGTGAGGCAATGAAGCCATGTTTCTGATCTTCCTTGTATGGATGGGCGCGTACGAGGTCGTAGCCTTCGGCGGCGATGGCCTGGCGCAGGGCAAGCTCCATTTTGGCCTGTTCGGGCCAGCACTGTTGATTGGCGGCAAGGCGGAGGTCGCCGCTGGCGACGAGTTGTATCTGTTTCTTCCCAAGCTTGGCGGGTTTGGCGACTTGGGGCATCTGGAAAGCGGCCATCGTGGAGCCTCGGGAGTTAGCCGGAAGAAATCGATTGCACAAGGGGAGACGGCGGCGGAGGTGCCGCGGATCCCCAACGGGGGGATATCTTAGCGGAGCGGGTGGGGGAGGGCAACAGGCGAAAGGCGGCTTGCGGGCGTCGTATTTTTGGGATAAGTTAGGTACGATGGAGCCGGGGCGATCGGGCAGGCGGGTGAGGGCGGGGCAGTCGAGTCAGAAGGGCAGGTGAGCGATGGAGCCAACGGGTGATGAGGCAATTGATGCGGGTCTTGGCGTGCGGCAGCCAGGGTGGATGGAGCTGCGGCTTGTGGTGCGTGATCCGGAGGTGATCGCGGAGCTGAGCCGGCGTGCGGAGGGGGCGGAGCGGGAGGGGTATGCGGCGGCCGCGTTGAGGTTGGGGGTCCTGGCGATCCGGCAAGCTGGGGGTGCGTTGGACGCCACGGCGATCCATCGCGAGGCGGAGCGGATGCTGGCGGAGGTGGACAAGCTGGTTACGGGCAACGCGAGGACGCTGGCCGGGGACATTGCATCGTCGTTGAGCAGGTACTTTGATCCTGGCAGCGGAATGCTGACGGAGCGGCTGGACCGTCTGGTGAAGAAGGACGGGGAGTTGGCGGCAATTCTGGCGGGCAAACTGGAAGGTGAGGGCTCGCCTCTGGCTCAGACGCTGGCGCGATTTGTTGGCGAGAACAGCCCGATATTCAGGATGCTCTCGCCGTCGGAGAAGGAAGGGCTGCTCAGTCGGCTTGAGGCGACGGTGAAGGGGTCGCTCGATGAGCACAAGAAGACGATCGTGGGGCAGTTCTCACTGGACGACCCAGACTCTGCGTTAAGCCGGCTTGTGGAGGGTCTCAGGAAGCAGGTCACGGAGTTGGCAAGTACGAACCAGCAGTTCCACAGCGACCTTCGTGTGACTCTGGAGAGCATGAAGGTGCGGCGTGAGGAGGCGGCGCGGGGGACGCAGCACGGGCTGGAGTTTGAGCAGCTTGTGGGGCAGGTGCTTGCGATGGATGCCCAGCAGGCCGGCGACACATGCGAGTCTACGGGCAATGCACCGGGGCTTGTTCCACGATCGAAGGTGGGGGACTACGTTCTGACGCTGGGGCCCGAGTCGCGGGCCGCTGGCATGCGTATCGCGATCGAGTGCAAGGAGAAGGCCGACTATACGGAGGCCAAGGCGCTGGAGGAGATAGCCGAGGCTCGTCGAAACCGCGGCGCGCAGATCGGCCTGTTCATCTTCTCCAGCCAGAGCGTCCCTTCGGGCTGGCCACCGCTGAGGCGAGTGGGGCAGGACATTGTGTGCGTATGGAACAAGGAGGACCCTCAGAGCGACGTGGTGTTGCGCGCGGCACTTTCGGTGGCCCGCGCGCTGGCGTTTCGCGAGCGCGTTGTCAGGGAGCGAACCAGCACGGACGTGTCTGAGATTGAGGAAGCGGTCAACAAGATCGAGAAGGATGCGAAGGCGCTGGGGGACGTTGTGATGTGGGCGGGGAACATCGCTCGCGACAGCAAGAAGATCCTGGAGTCGGTTGGGCCGATCCAGGGGAGTCTGGAGGCGCAGATCAAGCGACTGCGCGATACGGTAGCGGACCTTAGGCGAGAGGACGGCGAAGGGGGCATGGCGTGAGGGGGACGGCCGGTCGCTCTTGACGGCCATGCGGCAATCGGTACGGTGGAGGTTGGAGGACGAGCAACCAAGGAATGGAGGATACGCGATGCTGAAAGGCCAATTGCTTCAACCGCAGATCATCGGCGCCCTGGCACGGGCGGGGCATTCGAGCAAGGTGCTGATCTCGGACGGGAACTACCCGCACTGGACCAAGCGAGGTCCCAACGCCGAGGTGGTTTTCCTGAATCTGGCACCCGGGCTGGTGACATGCACGGACGTGCTCAAGGCGTTGCTGGCCGCCATCCCGGTCGAGAAGGCCGATGTGATGGACTATGCCAGGACGGGGCCGAATGCGTTGAAGGCGGATCCGCCGGTCTGGAACGAATTCCGGCAGATTCTGCACGCCGCGGGCAACGATATTGAGCTGGACAAGGTCGAGCGTTTCAAGTTTTACGAGCTGGCCGGCGCTCCGGATGTGTGCCTGACGATCGCGACGGGCGAGACGGCGATCTACGCCAACCTGCTGCTGACGATCGGGGTGGTGAAGCCGAAGGCATAGCGTTCGGGAACGAGCAAGGGAAGCCGCGGATCGACACGTCTGGGCGCAGGCCTGGTGAGGGAGGCTGGCTGCGATCAGGGGTGTTGGCCCGCGGTTTTTGTTTTCGGTGGTTTGGCCGGGGGCGTGTGTGGTGGGGGTTGGGGGCGGTGCGATGCTAGAATAGTGGGCGGCGGGTCGCGAGGCATGAGATGTGCGAGAAGAAGGGCAAGGTTGTGGTAGCGATGAGCGGCGGCGTGGACAGCTCGGTGGCCGCGGCCTTGTTGGTGCAGGAGGGCTATGAGGTCATCGGGGTGTTCATGCGGCTGGGCAGCCCGGAGGGGGTGGAGGCTTTGGACGAATCGTCCGGCACCCCAGCGGCCGACTGTGAGCACTCGGTAGCGAGGAAGACGTGCTGTTCGGTTGCGGACGCAGCGGATGCGCGGAAGGTGGCGGGGGTGCTGGGGATTCCTCTGTACATCCTGAATTTCGAGGGCGAGTTTGAGCGAGTGATCGAGTACTTCGTGGCGGAGTACAACCGGGGGCGGACGCCGAACCCATGCGTGCGGTGCAACGAGTGGTTGAAGTTCGGGAAGCTGGCGGAGTATGCGGAGGCGGCGGGCGCGGGGTACGTAGCGACGGGGCACTATGCGAGGATAGAGCGGGACGCGGGGACGGGGTCGGCCAGGCTCTTGCGGGCCGCGGAGCATCGGAAGGACCAGAGCTATGTGCTTTTCGGGATGTCGCGGGAGCTGCTTGGGCGCACGGTTTTCCCTGTGGGCGGGAGCGAGAAGCAGGAGGTACGGGCGATGGCTCTGAGGCTGAGGCTGCCTGTTCATGACAAGCCGGACTCGCAGGAGATCTGCTTTGTTCCGGACGGGGACTACGCGGGGCTGATCCATCGTCGGAGCGGGGAGCGCATGCGTCGGGGTCAGATAGTGGACGTCGGGGGTCGCGTGCTTGGGGCGCACGGTGGGCATCAGCATTTCACGATCGGGCAGAGGCGAGGGCTGGGCGTATCGGCGGGGGAAGCGTTGTACGTTGTGGCGATCGATGGGGAGAGGAATCGAGTGACGGTGGGTCCGAAGCGGGAGGTGATGCGTCGGTCGCTGATGGCACGGGAGGCGAACTGGCTGAGCGACCGCATCGAGGAAGGGGGCGGGCCGATGCGATGTTCGGCAAAGATACGATACAACCATCAGCCGCAGGCGGCGGTTGTCAAGCTGAACGGGCGGGATGAGTTTACGGTGACGTTCGACGAGGCGCAGGCGGCGATAACGCCTGGGCAGGCGGTGGTGCTGTATGACGGCGAGGTTGTGCTTGGGGGCGGGTGGATCGAGGAATCGTTTACATAGGGAAGGCGGATGGATCTGGGGCAGGCCGCGACTCGCACATGATGGTTGGCCGGAACATATTGATTTTCCACCTTGGCGCGCTGGGGGACTTCGTCCTGACGTGGCCGCTGGCGTTGGCTCTGTCGCGTCTGCACCCGCAGAGCCGGGTGATTTACGTGGCGCACGCGCAGAAGGGCGAGCTGGCGGAGCGGGCGCTGGGGGTTGAGTCGACGGACATTGAGCTGGGGTGGCATCACCTTTACGGCGAGGTTGATCGGCTGCCGGCGGCGGCGGGGAGGATGATCGGCGGGGCACACAGCATCTACAGTTTCATAGCCGGCTCCGAGGACGCATGGAGCCAGCACGTTCGGGCGGTGGTCGGGGACGTGGACCTGATGTGTCTTGATCCCAAGCCATCGGGCGGGGCCGGGCATGCGACTGACGGGCTGCTGGGGCAGTTGGCGTCACGGCCGGCGGTGAGGGAGGCGATGCGTCTGATGATCCGATCGATTAACCAGCAGGGCTTGCGGGGGCGTAAGGGGGGCGGTGGCGCGGTGGCGATTCATCCGGGGAGCGGATCGGCGCAGAAGTGTTGGCCGGCGAGCAGTTATCTGGAGTTAGCCCGGCGTGTGCGGGGTTTGGGGCATTCGGTGCGGATTCTGATCGGGGAAGTGGAAGAGGCGCGTTGGCCGGGGTCGCAGATTGATGCTTTCGGGGAGTTTGGCGAGGTTCATCGCCCACGGACGTACGTGGATTTGTATGAGAGGCTGGCGGAGTCGGCGGTGTATGTTGGGAACGACAGCGGTCCGACGCATTTGGCGGGGATGCTGGGTTTGGCGACGGTGAGCATTTTCGGCCCGAGCGACGCGGGGGTATGGCGTCCGCTGGGTCCGCGCGTGGAGGTGATCCAGCGTATGCCGATGGATCGGATCGAGGTGAGGGAGGTTCTGGAGTTGGTGGAGGTTCACCTTCAGTGAATCATGCGCATGTCGCCGAAATTGGGGATGATTCCAGGGACGGTGGATGAGAAGGGGCGGAATCCGGCGGGCCAGTAGACGAAGAAGGCCTTGCCGAGGAGGAATCTTTGGGGGACGCGGCCGTCTCGGACCTGGAGGTTTCCCTCGTTGAGGAGATCGACCCTCTGGGTCCAGTATCTTGCATCGCTGCTGAGGATGGAGTTGTCTCCGAGGACGAAGAATTCATTTTCCATGGCATCGGCGTGGCCGGCCAGACGGATGGGGTGTTCGGGGCTGCCGTGGATGAGTTCGCTGGGTCGGGCGTAGCCTTGGCTGGGGGTGTAGTAGCCATCGCGCCAGAGGCTGAGGTGGGTGATCTGGCAGGCTTGGCGTTCGGCGTCGAGCTGGACGCGCGGGATTCCGAAAACGGAGCGGATCTGCTCGTGGGAGGCGCCGGCCATGTCATTGCGTTGGCGATGGAGCTTCAAGAGGGCGGGGAGGTCGGGCGCATAGTCTTTTGGGGTGGTCCTGATGAGATCTCGCCCGTCGAGGCGGAGGGTGACGCGGTAATCGACGTTCATGAGTTCGACGTTGAGTTCGGCACCTATGGAGGCGTGGATGGGGGCCTCGGCGATGGTTCGGGTGGTGCCGTCAGGGAGGCGATGGATGAGTCGTGCGCGGTCTGGGAGGATCTCGGCGGTGAAGGTGTGCTGGAGCTTGGTGAGGGAGGCTCGCATGGGTCCGTCGCCGGCGTTCCGGCGATAGGCAAAGCGGATCTGGAGATCGCTGACGTACCAGCGTGGGAGGATGTCCATGGCGTAGGTGTTGGCGGCGTAGGCATCGCGTACGGGGGAGCCGGTCTTGAAGGAATGGCTTTCGTTGTAGGGCAGCCAGTCGGTGAGGGGGAAGGCGCCGTCGTTGGCGTCGTTATTGAAGACGAGGGCGCCTGTGCCGGTGCCGGTGCGGTCGTCGAAGCTCAACAGTCGTCGGTCGGCTGTTTTGGCCCAGCCTGGCCCGAGTTGCCAGGGGAAGTTCCATTGTGGGGATCGCCAGGCGGCGTTGCGTGGCTGGTGGTCCTGGTCGTAGACAACTCGCCAGAGGGCGTTCTGGACTTCGCGCGGTTTGGTCTGGACCTTCCAGGGCCACTTTTCGATGTTGAGGGGTTCGCCGTTGATGAGGGGGTCGCCTTTCCAGGAGGATTCGGCGTTGGGGCAGGCGTAGATATCGCCGTCGAGGACCATGAGGGTCTCACCGGGCTTGCCGACGAGTCGTTTGATGAAATTCTGGGCGAAGTTGGGGTCGGAGGGGCTCTTGAAGACGACCACATCCCAGCGTTGGGGTTGCTGGATGAGATAGAGGTACTTGAGGACGAGGATGCGGTCGCCGTAGTAGACGTCGATGGGGGGCGAGTCGGCGGGGCCGGTGCCGTCGCGTTGGACCTTGAATCCGCAGTTGGGGCAGTGCATGGAGAAGACGGCGGGTGCTGTGTCGGGGATTTTGAGGCTGTCGTCGGCGCCGCCGGAGGTCGGGTAATTGACGCTGAAGGGATACCCGCACTCTTTGCACACGAGGCGCATGTGAGCGCCGAGGAGGGTGGGGGCCATGGAGCCGGAGGGGATGACAAACGCTTCGACGACGAAGGCGCGGAATACGAAGGCGAGAATGAACGCGACGAGGATGGATTGGATGGTTTCGGAGAGGGTCTCCTTGTGTTCCTCGCGGCGTGGCGGGGGTTTCGGCGGCGAAGGCTGGGGAGTTGCTGTAGTGTCGTTGGTGGCCGGTTGCTGCATGGGGGGTATGGTAAACGATCGATCGCCGGGCGCATAGGTTGGCTGCACGGAGGGGGGTGGATGCGCAGGGGGTTCAGGTTCTGCGTGGGGGCTGTGGGGCTGTGGGCGAGGCTCGCCATCGGTGGCCGAGGTGTCCGCGGAAATCAGCGCGCCGGGCCTCTTCCTCGATGATGTTGGTGATGTTCTCGCGGAGGCGGCGTGGGGCGGCGGGCTGGCCGAAGAGCCTTCGGAGTGCGGCTTTGAGGGCGCGGTCGCCAAAGAAGTCTGTTTGTGTATCCATGGGGCGGCCAACGGAAGCGCCGGGGGGGGAAGCTCCTGGGACTATTGCGGAGAACAACCTGCACGAACGAGACGGCTCGGCCCTCGGCTCTAGTGGTCCGTCATGGATGATCTGGTGGGTGCCACTGGCGGCTTGTCCGCCAGTGCTCCTCAGCGAGGGCACTGGCAGCAAGCTGCCAGTGGCACCCAGGCCATCAATTCAAGAGTGACGGACCAC
>Ga0315284_10009955_pt1 | contig 13535 bp, 13 predicted proteins | sample YL17G09_16_MG_FD_203696 | JGI IMG/M metagenome (GOLD analysis project Ga0315284, IMG submission 203696) | Sediment microbial communities from Yellowstone Lake, YNP, Wyoming, USA - YL17G09_16 | ecosystem: Environmental > Aquatic > Freshwater > Lake > Sediment | place: USA: Wyoming | collected...
TGCGAGGTATTGGAAGGGGATTACCCTAAATGGTTCATTTGGGTCGGTTGGCATCCACATTGTTTATGTAATGCGATCCCGATAATGATCCCGAGAGATCAGTTCAGGGCATTCCTCAGGGGAGAGGCGCCAATGGGCGCTCAGATGATTGATCAGATGCCGGAACAGTTTACAAAATGGGTCGAATTCAACAGGGGAAGGATCGAACGGGCAAAGTCTCCGCCATATTTCATCCTTGACAATTATAAGGACGGTCAGGTTGCAAACGGACTGATCAGGCCGGGAATACCAAAAACTGTCATCCCGCCACCGAAACCGAAAGTCGCTCAGACATTTGAACAGATTGCGCAACAGGCGCTCAATAATGCAACAACGGTCAATGAGTGTAATGATGCTGCACGGGTGCTGCTCGGAGCGGAAGAGTTCACACATAAGATAACACATCTTGAAACTGTCAAGGCCGTTTATACAAGGCTCTCACAACTAAGGGATCAATTCAAGTGGGGAGGAATAAAACCTTCGTATATTAAGTTTATCGGGAACGAGACCCGGGAGAATGTATGGGCGTCAGCTTCAGGCAATTCATTCAATATGAATCCGAAATATTTTAATAATCCAACAGAGTTCACTCTTGGGATAATAGATTCAGTACAGACATTATTTCATCCTGTTGGATGTCAATCAATAAAGAGCGTGGTGGATCACGAATTCGGCCATATCCTTACAAATGTAGCACTTTGGCTGACAGAAAGAAAGAGGATAGATACCGCCCCATATACAATGAAACAGTTTGGTGTGGCTCTGCGCTCTCTAAAGAGAAGTTATCATTTACAACTGAACAAGATACATAAAGAAATACTTGCAATAATTGAAAGCGAAAAACCTCTCATTAATGCGGGATGGGAGGAACATCCTGCTTGGGCGGTAAGGCCTTCGGGTAAATTGACTCATGCCATGAACAAATACAAAGTCAAGTATGGCTTGCCCGCATATTTCGAGACCGAGGTGGAACAGTCGGCACTCTCGGCAACGGCAAAGGCAAAAATTAAGGAACTATGCCGAGAATACGACAGGTTGAGAATGAGCCGATATGGAGAACGGAATATTGATGAGTTTGCTGCCGAAGGATTTACTTCGGCTATAAATAACCCGGGGGGAAATGAGTTTGCCACAAAAATAATGGGATTAATACAGACAATGCTAAAAGATTACAATGTATGACAACATTTAAGGAACCTGTTTGCTCTAAATGCAAGCATTACAACGTCATGGATTACACTAAATGGAGTTGCACGGCTTTTCCGAGGGGGATACCTGATAAGATATGGGAGCAAGGCACGCATAATGAACCCATTAAGGGACAAAGAAATAAAATTGTGTTCGAGCCGGATATTGATCCTGAATGAAATATCAGTAATAATTTGGATTATAAATAAAAAATGCAGTAACTTTGAAAATCATTTCGACTATGAAAGACAAAATTCTTCAGTATTTGAAAACCCAAATCGGCGCACACGCCGGGGGGATTCAAGAAACCTTCCTGATCGGGGTTGCAGAAAAGTTCAGCAAAACTATCACAGAAGAAGATAAAATACCGACAGAAATCACCTCAAGCGTTTTGGAGACCTTGAAATCAACGTATGATTTTATGCAATCAGAGGTCGGGAGAAGGACGACAGACGCACAAGCAACAGCATTAAAAAATTGGAGAGAGAAACACGGACTCGATGAGAATGGCAAGCCTGTTGAAAAACCGGGCAAGAAGCCAACCGAGAACGTTGGAGGCGATGACGTACCCCCATGGTTCAAAGATTACCAAAAACAGGTATCAGCAGAGACGGCAGAATTAAAGGGCAAAATTGCAACAATGGAGTCAGAGAAAACCCGGGAACAATTACTTGGCAAAGTGCATTCCGCACTGAAAGAGAAGGGGATTCCTGTTTCATTTTTAGGCAAGGTTGCTTCCCGGCATCTGAGTGTTGAATCAGAGGATAAGATAGAGCCGCTTATTGCGGAGATAGTGGGTGATTGGAATTCTTTCACTCAGGATGCCGCTAATAATGGGGTGAATGTGGTTATCCCCAAAAACTCTTCAGGAACTCCCCCGGACGGGGAGGCCAAAGGCAAAGAACTTGCCGCACGGAGAAACGCCGCAGCCACTGAAGGCGTCAAGGCTAAAAAACTTTAATTAAAAACTAAAAGAAAATGCAAATAGTTAAGAACGATCCATTTGGGGGAGGAGCAGTTGTATGGGAACTGATCCTTGAAGAAATCCCCGGGGGAGCGGGACTAAATGTTACACGCTTGGATTATACCAATACTCTCAAGAAGTACATTCCCGCCGGAACTCCGGTTTATTTCGACCCCGCCACCCGTATTGCTGAGGTTGTGAAAACAGCGCTCTGTATTGACGGAGGAGGCTCAACAACGCCAAGAGTACAAAAAACCCACCATTTCAAAGTTGGTGAGATACTGAATGACGGGACAACAGGTGCAACAATAACAGCAGTCAACACAACCTCTTCGGAGGATTATGACATCCTGACTGTAAACACCGCTGTCGTATATGCCGCAGGTACAAAGTTTTATCAGGGCGCTGCAACAGGCTCAGATACATCTAAATATCTGACACCCAACGGCCTTATCAAATCACCGACATACATAGGAGAAGGCAATGCCGATATTCCTGTTGTTGTGATCGGAACAGTTCGTGAGGCTGCTCTTACATACCCGCTCGCTGATGCACTCAAAATATCGCTCAGAGGCGGAACTTCGGGAACAGGTACAAGTTTAATAACCGTAAGATAACTAATCAGACATGAAAACACCGATTGTTGATGGGTTTACAGAAGCCGGATTGGTTTCTTACCTAAGAGAAAGACAATACAACGAACTTTATTGGCCGTTGTTCTTCCCGCTTGTCAACGTGAACACCCTTGACGGGAAAACCCTGATCGGCGAACAGGGATCAAGGATCGCCGCACACATCATTTCTTACGATGCAAAAGCACCGGAAGCAAGCCGCAAGACAATGAAAACCCAACACTTTGATATTCCCAAGATCGCCGTTTCCCGGAGAAAAACCGAGAAGGAGATTCTTGAGCATACCATCACCCGGGCGTACAGGGGCAATGACGCCGTGTTGGAGGACTATTATGCCGATGCTGACTATGTTTTTGATGCTGTCAATGCAAGGATGGAATGGATGGCACTTGTGGCACTCTCAACAGGGAAATTACAACTCACCGTTTCCAATAACCCATTGGGTATTGTGAACGAGACTGTGATTGACTTCGGATTGGAGACTGCAAACAAGAAAACTGTTTCTGTTATATGGAGCGAGATAAATGCCGCAACCATGAAGCCGATCACCGACTTTAAAAAGGTTGTGAAAGCCGCAAGGGACAAAGGAGTAAGGATAGGAAGGGTGCTCATGCACCCGGATGCTCTTGACCTGATAATTGGTTGCTCGGATTTTCAGGACGCCGCAAAATCAATGATAATCGGTCAGCAGAACGTCCTCGGGTATGTAGGCCTTGACACCGTGAACCTGATATTCCGTGCGCTCGGACTTCCTGAGATTTCGATAATCGAGACCTCAATCGGCATTGCCGGGAAGGACGGCGTTGCAACAGAAACAAACCCATGGAGTACAAGCCATGTTCTTTTTGTTCCTCAACCCGCCGTTGGAGGCTTCTTCAATGCGCCGATAGCTGAGGAAATTGAGAAACCGGAGAATGTTGTTCAGGCAAAAAGGAGCAACGTGCTTATTTCTGTTAAAAGGGATTTCGACCCTGTTAGCGTACTGACCAAAGGTGAAGCCAACTGCTTCCCGTCTTGGCCGACAGTTGACAGGTGTTTCAATCTCTATACGGCACACGCAAGCACTTGGGCATAACACTTTTTTGCTATGACAAATTCAGAGGCATTGCTCGCAAAGGTCGGGTATCCTCTCACTGACAATGCTATTAAACTTGCACTGGAAGGAAGAGAACTTGATCACGCTGATATTTATGCTGCCCTTCAGAATGTTCAGGCATTTGATCTCGCCTATGCTGACGCATTAGTGATGTTGATCACACAGCCGAACAGTATTTCAGAGGGAGGTTATTCCGTTAGCGCCGGGGATCGCAAGACCCTCGCAGAGATGGCTAACAAGATTTATCTCAAGTACGGAAAGGCTTCCCCGCTTGAAAATCCGAAACCAAAGGCAACATTTGTTCAGCGATGGTAACGCAATACCCACATACCATAGTGATTACGACTGTCACAGACCCTGTTCAGGACGAAAATACCGGACTGTTCAGCGAGGGAACGCCAACACAATATTCTTTCAAATGCCGTGCGGAACGTAACGGCGGAGCAGGGAGAATTATCGGGAGTGACGGAACGGAGATCATTTATTCACACTCCGTTTACCTTCCCCGGATGACAACTGTTATTCCTGTGGATTCGGGATTCATCCTGACCATGGGTAATGAAACGATCCGGGGAAAGGTGAAAGGAGGAAGTAACGGTCAATTAAACTCAAGGCTATGGGTCTGACACCGAAATTTAATGCCGAAGAGATTGAGGCAGAATTTAACCGCAAACTGATTGCCACTGATGAACAGATCATTTTGGCATTCAGCAGGGCAGGAGACGACTTCGTTACAGAAGCCACTTTGCAGCCGGGCGGGGAGGATGCGCATTCTCTCGGGTTCTATAAGGATCAGACAACAGCACTGAGAAAATCCATTGGCTATTATATTTTCAGGGATGGTGAATTGGTATTTTTCAAAGAGACAGCGATGCCACCTGAAGCAAAAGCGGAGGTACAGGCACTTGTGATCAAGAAAGGCTATCAGATAATAGGTATCGCCGGAATGGCATACGCCTCTTATGTTGAGGCTAAGGGTTACAATGTGATCTCCAATCAGGCCGAGATGGCAATAATGAACCTCAGGGAGTATATCAATGACCTTGCAGAATTTGTTAAAAAGGATTGAGATGGCAAACTTTGTGACAACGGATTATATTATAGGGATTGTTTATGGACTGCTTTCTTCAATTAATGTGAAGAAATACAGGATTACAAAACCCCCGCTTAAAGTGGGACAAATACCGGAGTCAGAATATATCGTCATCAATAGTCTGCCGATTCCCGCAGATGTCATGCAAAAAGTGTTTGTCAATGTAAATTATCATGTTTTAGATTTGGCCTCCGGTGTTCCCGACAGTGAGAAACTTTTAACCGGGTCGAATCGAATACTTGCCGTCCTTAAAAAGGTAACAGGGGCAAACTACATGATTGATTTTGAACAACAGGAAACCCACAGGGAAGAATCTTTGGGCGAAAGTTTCTCTAATTTACGATTCAGTTTCAAATACATTAATAATTAAATCATTATGGCTGTATATATTTATTCCGTCACAAAAATAGAGTACGGGACAACAACAGGACTGGCGACCCTCGGATCGCTAACTGCCTTACCTGATACTGTAAAAGGATCAATCGCAATCGAGGAGACCGAAGGCGCAAGTGTAAAATTCTATGTGGATCAGAAGAAAGAGCCGATCAAGGTTGTTAAGACCGAAGAAGGTGAAATGGCCGTTACTGCTCAGTTCTATGATATGACAGGAACAGCGCTTGCCGCATTCAAGGGAGGAACAGGTGCATCAGGAGCAGGGTTCACCCCGTCAACAGGTTACACGACTGTTGAGAAAGGGATCAAAATAACATTTGATTCAGGGCAGACAATGGAGATGTATAATGCCGCTTGTATGGCAAGATACACAGGAGGGGGAGGCCGTGACAAGATGCTTGCATGGGAACTGAAAATGATCCCACAGGTAACAACTGATGGCCTTGGAAGCTATAAGGTATTATAAAATGGAGGCTCACCATGAGCCTCCCTTTTACTTATGAAGGAAGCTGAAGCTGCAAACTTAATCCTCGGGGAAGCCGGGGAAGGCGACAAGTTTACCTTAAAATACGGACTCCTCAAATTCAGGCTCTCCATCCGTCCTTTGACGGCAAGGGGAGTTATCAGGGTAAGCCGGGAGGTGTGTCGTATTGATGGTGAGTTTGACATGGAAGCCACAATGTTCCCACAGATGACAACACAGGCTGAGGGAATAAGGTATGTTTGCCGCTCGATAGCGATAGCAACCGGGACAAGATTTGTCAGGATAGTCACAAGAGCCATTTCAGACTTGCCGCTCAAGGATATTTTCACTCTTTGGAACATTGTTGTTAAACAAAGTGATCCGAGTAGCTTTTTTTTTATTATAATTTCGGCCAAGGGTATGAATATGATGAAGAAGATAACGCCAAAACAGGAGAAGCAAGAGGAGGCGAAACAATCTTCGGACGTATCGCCCTGATGCGGACAAGGCTTCATTTGACAGACAAGGAACTGCTTGATAAATCATGGATTGCGCTTAGTCTTGAGATGCAAGATTTCCCGTGGTATGATTACAAGGCGAAGAAGGTCGTTGCTGATAAGCAGGAGACCGATATGTTTCTTGAAAAACTGAAAATGAAAAGTCATGGCCTCGATTAATTTTGACGCAAACCTCGATACCTCCAAACTTGACAAGAGCATAGAGGACAACAAGAAGAAACTCGCCGAATGGCTTGCTGCTGCACAGGAATTGGGTGGCGAATTTGATAAGATATTTGACAAATTAGGCGAGGCCAAGGAGATTAATTTCAAGACAAATAAAGATGGCGCCATAGATGAGATAAATGATCTCAATACAGCCATTAAAAATACCACGCCCACGGCAGAGATTAATGTTGAGGTTAAAAACCTTGATGCTGCCGCCCAGAGCGTCTCCGCTTATGTCGGGAAGGTAAGGGGCGAATTCCTGAAGATTGATCAAGCGTACTGGAAGAATAACGAGGCGTCCAAGGATGCAATCCAACAACAAATAACAAGCCTCGATGAATTGGCCGCCAAGGCCGCTGATCTCGAGAAGCAGATAGCCGGAGAGGGAGGCATACAACTCGATACCGAGAAGTTGGCCGCTGTAAAAGCGGAACTCACACAGACGAAAGAGCAGATGGTGGAACAGGCGAAGAGCCTTGTTAATGAATTTGATAAGATATTTGCCGATCCTAAATTGATAGATATTGGCGTCAATACCGAGACTGCTATTAATCAAATCAATACACTCAACACAGAACTGGAAGGAAGGATAGGGACGGCCAAGGTTGATGTAGAAGTTTCAGGAATGGAACAGGCGCAGGCCGTGATGAGAAGCTATTTGGAGAGTTTGGTCGCTGATTTTTCTCAAATTGACGAAGCGTACTGGCAGAATAATCAGTCAGCGGCAGCCTCGATAAATGCACAGAAAGAACTCGTTGAAGGCTTGATCAAGCAGGTAGAGGAATATGAGGCCGCCCTCAACCAAGCAAATCAGCCGGGCGGTCTTGAAATGAGCGCCGCACAGGTGAAGGATACAGAGGATGCGCTTGCATTCACAAAAGGACGATTAGCAAAAGAATCTGACCGGCTCACCGTCTCCATGGAGAAAGAGGTGGCTAAATTCGGTCAGGCAGGGAAAGCCGGCGAGAAATTAGACCTATCTTTAAAATCAGTAGGGGCGGGACTCCTGAAAATGGTATCTTGGACAGCCGCAGCAGGTGTGGCGATGAAGATATTTCAGGGAGCGATTGCCTCGGGCGGAAATGCCGCAGATGCGCTTAAAGCTAATATTGAAGGCCTTCAGGGAGCGCTCGGTCAGTTTTTTACACAGGTACGACAGGGTGATTTTAACTCCCTGATAGAAAACATGATTAAGGCGGCGAAGGCGGCGAAAGAATTTGCAGAAGCACAGGAGTATTACAATAAGTCAGTAGCGGCAGGGGAGATATTAAACACCGAGGATGCTGCTGCACTCAATAAACTTGAGGCAATATACCGGAATTCAAACTCCGGTTTTGAAGCAAGGAACGAAGCACTTCAGAAATGGAAGAAAATCAAAATAGATTCAGCCAAGCAGGATGTTGAAAATGCAGAGCAATTAATTACCGCATTTGAGACAAAGATAAAGTCAATGCCCGGACTCTCTTGGGTCAAGCCTGAGGATTTAAGGCTCATGGAGACAATCTATTATGAGAGTGGCAACCTTATGAAGCTGTATGATGAATTAATGAATCAGACAAAAGGGATGTCAGTCGCTAATTTTCTCGATGAAGATTCAAAGAAATGGAGCCGCTATACAAAAGAGGTACAGGAGCAGAGAGCAAAACTGACGTTATTGGCATCAAGCAAGGGTATTTCCATAAAAGACCTGATTGCCGTTGACGCCCTTGAAAACGAACTCAGCAAAAAAAGTATAACAGGACTTGGCGATGCCTATGAGATGCTTGGACAGAAAAAGGCCAAAATCCCGGGGGTCAATGCCGAGATTGCCCGCACGGAACAGATGGTTCAGAATAGTTATGTTGGCGAGATTGGATCAATCGGGAAGCTGTCAGAGCATATCTCCAAACTCGAAAAAATAAAGAAAGAGTCAGCAAACCCTGAGTTGGCATCTCAGTATCAGGGTATCATTGAAGCGCATAAGGTTGAACTTGAAATTCTCGAATCAAAATACTCAGGAGCAAGGACAAAGGCTCAGGAGATTGTTGCTCAGAATGAGATCGCAAGGAAGGAACTCAAGCAGGGGGTTGACATCCGCAAGGCTGCAATGGAGAAGGAACTCGCCACAATCAAGGATGAATATGACAAGCAGAGAAACCTTATTGCCACACAGGTCAACGAGCCGCTGAGGAAAGCACTCGAAGAGAAATATCAGATAGATACCGCAAGAGTCAAACAGAAGTACCGGGATGAGGATATAAAACGTCAGGCGGAGTTTGATAAGGAGATGGCGAGACAGCGGGAGGATGACGAACTTGAGATACAGGGGAAACTCATTGAGATACAGAAAGAGGGCGCTGTTAAACAACGGGCGCAAGCACTTCTTGATTATCGCAAATCAATTTCTGAACTCAACCGCAAGCGGGAGGACACCATTGAGGCACAAAATAAACAGTCAGGCGGCCTGATAGAGACAACGCAGGGACTCAAACCCACGGCTGAGTATAAGGATTATCTTGTAGGACGGGCGGCGGAAGTGGATGCCAAGCAACGGGAGGCTATTGAGAAAAAATTACAGGCAAACCTTGTGCAGATACGGAAGAACACCGCCGAACAACTGGAAAGGATTGACGATGAGATGACAGCGGCGTTCCGCAGCACATATCAAAAGAACATAGAGTCAATTAAGGAGAAATACAAGAAGCTGTATGATGAGTTGAGGGCAGCCGCAGCACCGGCATGGATGTTCCTTCAGCTTGTCAATGCCCAAATGGATGAACTCACAAATGCCGACAAGGATAACGCAACGGAGCGACAGGCGATAATGAATGAGGCCACAGCCATATTTCTCAACAACACAGAGCAGGAAGTTCAGGCAATCAACAGTAAATATGACAATTACAAGAATCAACTGATTGAGACAGATGCCACTGCCGAGGAACTGGAGGAGAATGAACGTGCGAGACGAAAAGAGATTAAAAACGCCACATCACTGCTCACCCCGGCGATTATGAGTGCCGCTGATGCCGCTCAATACCTTGCCGGTTTATTCGCTCAATCAAACGAGGAACTTGCGGGAATGCTCTCCGCATTGGGTAATTTAGGAACACAGATCAATGATTGGATACAGAAAGGGTATTTTGACCTGATGGATGGAAAGAAAATGTCCAAAGGGGAGGCATTTTCAAATATTGTCGGAGGGGCAACTGAATTGGCAGGAATATTTATCCGTCAGGCGGAAGAGAACAAAAAGAAGGTCAAAGAATATTACCTGTACGTCAAACAGCAACAGCAGGAATATAACTTCCTGCTATATGAGCAAATACGCATTCAATCAGAGGAGGGCGGCAGTGTATTCATAAACGACTATATTGGAAGGATCACCGATGGCGTCAAGGCTTATGACTTCGCTATGACGAACTATCGTAAGAGCCTCGAGTTACTTGGAGATGCACAGGCTAAGGCAGGATTTAAGGGCGCTGTGTCGGGCAAAAACGTCTTGGAAGGGGCGGGAGCGGGAGCGGCACTCGGAGCGGGAGTCGGCACAATGATCATGCCGGGGATTGGCACACTGATCGGGGCGGGAGTCGGAGCGATTGGAGGAGCGATTGCAGGACTGTTCGCTAAGAAGAAGAAAGATATTTTCAAGCCTATACTTGAGGTCTATCCTGACCTTATCAAGGCTAATGGGGATTTTAATGCCTCTTTGGCTCAGACACTTATAGATCAAAACTTGTTAAAAGAGGGGTCAGAAGCGATCCTCCAGAATATTATTGATTGGCAGAAAGCCGCTGATGAGGCACAAAAGCAGATCGAAGGCGTCATTTCTGATCTTGCCGGATCAATCGGGTCAGACCTGAGCAATGCGCTTGTTGATGCCTTCACCAATGGCACTGATTCAGCCGTGGCGTTCGGGAAGGTAGTTGACAATATCCTGAGCAATATTATGGCTCAACTTGTATTCAATGCTGTTTTTGGTGCGGGACTTGCGAAACTCGAACAGGCGATGAAGGACAGCTATGATCCCAAGAGCAAAGATTTTGATCAGAGTTGGATGGACGATTTCACTGAGTGGGCAAAGGGCGCAAAAGAAAGCATACCGCTCTATAATGATACAATGCGAGCCATTCAGACAGAGGCCGCAACACAAGGCGTCAACCTATGGAAGCCTGAGTCATCAGGAGGGGGAGGACTTTCAGGTGTCATACAAAGGCAGATAACGGAAGAGACAGGGACGGAACTTGCGGGACTGATGCGAATGATAGCGGAGGACGTCAGATCGAACCGGGATGTTAATCTGCTCAATGCTGACTATCTTTTCACGGTGTCACAGAACACATACCTGACGGTTGCTGAATTACAGGCTGTCAGGGGAGCAATCTTGGGTATCGCCCCGGGAGAGAAAGTAACACCTGTTCAGATAATACCCGCAGAACAATCAGCGCTGCCGCCACAGACGGTAAATCCTAATCTGCCTGTTGCAAATCTTGATGACCTGACTGTGATATTCAGGGCGATTAAGGATACAGAGAAACTTTCTGCTGATTACAACAAGGCCGCCGTGGATCACCTTGTTATGATTGAGGCACATACATACAACACCGTGGAAGAACTGAAACTTGCGGTTACTGAACTGAAGGTTATTTCGAGGAACACACAAAAAGAATATTCGGGAGCGCTTGTTGGATAATTTACTAATTTATTAAAAAGAATAAAAACATAGCATAGTGGCTCATTCTTTCAATAATATTGACCTTACGACTTACGGGATTGAGGCATCAAAAATCTCAGGGAGTAATATAACTATCAAAGGAGGGTTTGACCTCCCGGCACGGTTAGGGAAAACAGGCTATCGTTGGGACGATGAACATGGCGTTGAGGCCTATGTTGAAGCTGATGAGATATTCTTCGGGGGGAGGGATATTGAGTTCCATGGGGTTCTTACAGGCACAAAAGCAGAAATATTCAGCGGGATCAGTGCATTCAATACAGCCGCCAATGCTGTCTCCGGGACGAATGTATTTGCAACACCATACGGAAACTTCAATGTTTACGTCAAGAAGGTTGATCCAAAGATGTACGCAATAGGCGCTGAGGTCAGGGTGATATTCAGGGAGCCTGCACCGAGTCTGACGGGTGGCTCGATTCCTTCAACAGCATTGGGGGCGTATCAGATTGACGGGATACCCTTTGCAAGTTTCGGACTCTATTGCGCTCCGGTGGAGAGTATCAATGAACTTCCCGGGATGAAAGAGATGTATTTCACAAAAATCGAGGCAGAGGGATGGAGGAACGCATTCAGAAAAGAGATGGAATTCGATCTTGAGGCCGTGATCATCGGGACAACGCTTGTGAACTTCCAAGCGAAAGTAAAGAACCTATATGCAATCTTCATGTCTCCGGGGATCAGGACAATCAACCTGAACAATGAAATATCTGTTTTAGGCTATGCGGCTGATGGATTCAGCATCTCAAATATTTACCGAGGTAATATAGGATGGACGCTCGGGGGAGTTGCACTGGATACTATGATAGGAAAGTTCAAATGTAGGATAACACGGACAGAATGAATACTCTGACAATATACAGGTCAGCCGCTCCGATTGCGGTTGTGAACATTGATGAAAAAACAGTGTTCAAACGCAAACTAATGGGAGAACACCGCATAACATCGGTTTTTATTTGGCCGTCAGTACTTGGCCTGACTATCGGTGATTATGTCACGCATGACCTTGAGAATTATTATATCAACAGGCTCCCGGGAGTCAAGAAGATAAACAATACCGCTTATGAGTACACCATTGACTTTGAGGCTGTTGGATACGACCTATGTAAGAAGTTGTTTATAAGCATTGATGGACTCGCCGAGTTCGGGCAGACAGGAAATGCCGCTAACTTCATTGGCCGGATAGTGGCAAACATGAACACGAATGATTCAGGATGGACGAGTGGAACCGTGGATTCAACAGATGAGAAAACAATAGTCTTTTCAAATCAGTTCTGTGATCAGGTTCTTATGAAGGTAGCAGAGACGTTCAAACTTGAATTTCGTATCACAGGGAAGTCAATCTCTATGGTGAAATCGGTTGGGAGTAATACTGCATACAGTTTCACTTATGGGAAAGGCCTTGGTCTGTATAACCTGACAAGGCAGCAGGTCAATGATATGAATATTGTCACGAAAGTTTATGGGTTCGGCTCAATGCAGAATATCCCTTATACCTACCGCAGCAGGGCAAAAAGGCTGATATTTGGCACGGATCGGGGATACACATCTCCGCCCGTGGGTTACGGCGGAGGAGATCGTTTTCTGACAAAAAACACCGAATTATATGGGATAATAGAAGGACAATACACAAACGATGATATATTCCCTAACAGGACATCAACTGTCACCAATGTCAGTATGAGTTTCCCGGGAGGCGTCTATAATCCGACAAGCAGCTATATTGAAGATTCAACCCTCAATTTTGATCTTAATTCTTACAGGGTTGATGGGGCGGAATGGACGGTGGTATTCAAATCCGGGTATCTCTCAGGGAAAGAGTATATCATCTCCCGTTATGAGAACGCAACTAAAAGGATTTACCTGAACGCCAATTCCGAGGAAGATGGTTATACAACACCGAATGTCGGGGTCACAGGACAACCTGCTATCAGCGACCAATATACTATCGTGAACATATCACTTCCACAGGAATATATTGATGACGCAGAAGAGGCCTTGCTTGATGCAACAAAACAATGGTTGGATGAGAATTCAATACCTCAGGTAGTTTACACGGTTGAGATTGATCCCAAGTTTGCTAAAACAGAGGCGATCCATCTTGCCGCAGGAGATAGGGTGACGATTGTGGACGCCGCTCTCGGTGTCAATAGCCTTATAAGAATTTCCGCTATTGAATACCCGTTGAGCAACCTGTATGAGATAAGGGCGACTATCGCAGATTCAGTTCCTTATAC
>Ga0315284_10009956_pt1 | contig 13535 bp, 21 predicted proteins | sample YL17G09_16_MG_FD_203696 | JGI IMG/M metagenome (GOLD analysis project Ga0315284, IMG submission 203696) | Sediment microbial communities from Yellowstone Lake, YNP, Wyoming, USA - YL17G09_16 | ecosystem: Environmental > Aquatic > Freshwater > Lake > Sediment | place: USA: Wyoming | collected...
GTCCTTCTTTTAGCAGGTCCTCAAAAGCGCTTATAATTTTTGGGAGATTTGTCCATGTACGAGATCCACAGCATAGTACTTTCATTCCTCTTCTCCTTCTTCTTTTCTTATTTTAGGATTAATAGGTCTGGGTTTATACTTAGATAGCTCTACTGCTTTCTCTATTTGTCTGTCTCTATCTGTCTTCCAGAGTTTTTCCTTATAGGTTTTCTTACTCATATACCTGACCTAAATAATTGTCCAAAGAAATCATTTATAATTATTAGTGCTAGAATTATTACCATTATTAAAGCTATTAGCATTCCCCAGTTAACTGTCATTTATTTTACCTCCTAGTTTATAAGTTCGGGATAGGCTTCAGTGGTTAGTAAGTGAGGAGATATGTACCAATAAGATGGAATGTAGTCTGCATATGTTACTGGTCTTATCTGTTTGTATATAAAGATATTATTTATGTCTTTACTTCTCCACTCTTCAAAGTAGACTTTAGAGTTATTTATCCTCCACCTAGCTTCTTGAGGTAGGTATATATTAGAACCTATTACTTGATTAGGGTGGAACTCAACATAAGCTCCTCTACCTCCTATAACAACTCTTAGGTAGCCTTCTGCTATAGGTTCCCCTCTTATTATTTTTCTATTAACTTTAGGACCAGATATATTGGCTGTATAAAAGGTTAGGTCCTCTCCTTGAAGAGGTAGTATTATATTATCTCTCATAATGCTGCTGCACTTTTATGGATAACCCAGAATTTTGGTTTGGTTACAGGAATTGCTACTTCTTTATTTATTATACTTTTATTAGTAGCACTTATGACTCTTAAGTGGTGTACTCCCCAGCATTCATCTAGTCTTTCTTTAAGACCTCTATTACCTAAGATAAAGGTACCATCCTCAAATATTGCTTCTAGTATCATTTTAGTTTCCTACCTTTGAGTATACTACTATCTTTTCTGGATTGTCTATATAGATTAGTATAGGAGTCATTTTTAAGGAGTCCTTACTAAAAGCTTCTAGACTAGGACTTAGGTCTTGGATAGAGTTTATTATTCCTATCTCTTCATACCTTTTATACTTAAAACTAACTTTATCCATTCTTGTGCCTCCTAGATTTCTTACAGTCTTTACATATAAACATAATGGTTTTAGTCTGTGGATCTTTTTGTAGTACCTTGTCTATCTCTACTACTTTTAATTTCTTACAATAGTCACAGTAACCTTTACTCATCTTTAAGTCTCCTTAGATGTATGTAGTCCACTGTTCTATGTTCTGTAGTAAACCTTTTTTGGTTAGTAGCATAAAATTCATAAGACTCATCGTGTCCACTAACTCCAAAGGGTTCCCAGCCTTGTTCTAAGTATTTCTGTTCTTCTCCTTTTCTTACTGATATAGTCTCCCACATTTATTTATTCTCCATTTCTTTTTCAATATTAGTACGGGAGTCAACTTTTATGCTTACTTCGTTACTAGGTTTCTCTTTTGACATTGCCCAATTATACCCATAATCAAATTCCCAGATAAAAGGGAGTTGACCTCCTGTAACTTCTAATGTAAAATCCTCTAATTCTTTTTTAATCTCAGGTAGAATGTCTGGAGTTGGTCCACTCATTGTAATTGAGTCATGGACAGGCCAGAAAGGCCATATACCCCATTTTTCCTTTATTTCCCAAAGATGTAGCATAGCTAATAACATAACATCAGATCCACTTGACTGTATGGGAAAGTTTACTGCCTGCTTTTCTATAGAGTGGATACTGTCAGGTGTTATTAAACCAAATCTTCTTTTTCTTCCAAAGTAGGATTCAAGGTAACCTTGGGCTCTTACTTGTTTAATAATGGTTTTGTAGTAAGAGGTTATACCTGGTACTCTAGTGTTTACTGCTGCTATAACATCATCTACTACTTCTTCTCCAAATTGTCTAGCCATAGAAGCTCTTGATCTTTGATATATTTGTCCAAATACCCCTGCTTTAACTGCTGTTCTAAAGTGGGAGTCTCTTGCCATAGCCTCATCACCTTTTGCTGCTATAAGTGCAACTTGATAGTGGGTATCAAATTCATCTAGTTCTTCTTTTGTAGCTCCTCTTTGTCTGGCAGCATAATCCTTTCTAAAGTTATCTAGTACATATTCATCTTGTCCTATTAATCCATACCATCTTAGTTCATTTCCTTTTATATCTCCATAGAGCATTACCTGGTCAGCATCAGGAAGGAAGACCTCCTTTAAGCTACTATTTGCTTTTATATTCATAATAGAAGGGTTCTCACTAGCAAGTCTTCCTGTTACTGCTTTGAAGAGGTTTATCTGTGGGTGTATTCTAAAGTTCTTGTCTACAAACTTTACAAAGCCTTCTACATAGGTTCCTAGAAGTTTCTTATGTTGTCTAAATTCTAGTATTCTTCCAATTATAGGATCATCTCTATAGGGTTCTAAAGCTTCCTTGCCTGTACTCATACCAAAGAAGTGGTCTACTGGTATTCCTAGTTTATTATATACAAGTTCTTTTATTTGGGTAGATGAATTAGGATTAATCCATTCTCCTGTTAGTTCTTGTAACTCAAGTTCTATTTTACCTAGCTCTGCCTCAAGTACAGGGGCCATATTCATTAGTTTATTAGCATCTACTCTCATACCTTTATGTTCTATTTCTATAAACATTCTAGCTCCAGGCATTAGTAAGGTATCAAAGACCTTTCTGTTAAGTTCCTTATCTAGTATGTACTTTAATTGTAGTGTGTAGGTTACATCTTTTGCAAGGTAGGCATATCTTACCTCTGTAGGAATTACCTCATAGCTTACAGACTTGCTTTTTCTTTTAGGTATCCATTGATCTAGACCTCTCTCCCAATCATCTACTCCTAGGTAGATTCTTGCTGTTTTCTTTAAACCATGAGAGTGGCTTCTCTCATCCATGGTGTAGTGAGCTAACATTCCGTCAAAGAAGACATTAGCTTTTATTCCTTCTTGGGTTAGAAAGGCAGCATCAAATTGAGCATTCCAGTATATACCCTTTTTAGTTTCTAGTAGTTCCTTAAATTCATGGATTAGATATTTAGGTACTATATAGGCATGGTTTGGTTCTGCTGCTATTCCCATTTCTAGAAGATGGTTTGGTTCCCATCCATAGGCATGGAAGCCAGTAGTTTCTGTATCTATTGCTAGTTCATCGTATCTATCTAGTTTGTTTCTTACCTCGTCTAGATTGTCTGGAGTTACTATAGTGAAGGTAGGATCATCTCCCTGTCTATACTCTCCCTTCAAAAATCTAGGACCACTTCTCATACACTCAAAGAAATCAAAAATATCATCTGGCCTTCTCCAATAGTATGCAGGATGTGTAACAGGTAGGAAAGGTCCAACTAGGCTAGGTATTACTCTACCCTGTACTTCTGTTATAGAGTAGGGGACTTCAGGTGCAAGTTTTTTTAGTGGCATATCCCCTAGTCCTATTACTAGTTTAGGTTTTCTTTCAAGTATCTCTTTTATTACTCTATCCCCACAACATTCCACTGCTTTAGCTGGATCATCCCCTTCTTCTAATTGGCATAGTAGAATATTACATAGGTAGTACTCAGTTATACCCATATTTTTTAGAGTACCTTTAAGAATCTTTCCAGAGGCCCCTACTAGTACTCTACCTTGTTCAACTTCTTCTCTAGCAGGAGCCATACCAACTATTATTATATCATACTGTCCAGTATTATCTCTTTCATGGATTACCCTTTTACCTATTTGGATACCTTCACTATCATAGAAAGGTTCTTGGGTTTCTTTTATAATCCGGGAGCCTTCTCCATATATTTTCTGTTTAGCCTTTAAAGGGCAATTTTCACAATCCATCAGTCCTTACCTCTTTAACTTAGTTAGTATTTCATAGTTCTTTAACCATTTTTCTTGTCCAGGCATATGTGTATACTTTCCTAGTAATCCACAAACTATACATTTTAGAGTAAAAGGGTTTGTACCCTATTCTGGGTAGCTGAACCATTTATCTCCTCCACCTTCTTCTATTCTATTGTGTGGACATACTTTCTGTCTGTCTCTTTCTAGGAATCCCTTTTGGGTTTCTAGTTCTATTATGGATAATTGTATCTTACCAATTTCTTTAGAGAGTTTCTCAAACTGAACTTCTTTGGGTATCTTACAGATATGTAGTTCAGGGTGGCTACATTCTATTGTATTACCACAGGTGTTACATTTATAGTAAAGAGTATTATCATATAGAGTATCAGTCATTTATTTCTTACCTCTCTAATTAATTGCTCTAATAGATTTTATTATCTGGTCTAATTTTTGGGTAGAAGTATTCCATCTACTTCTCTTGCTGTATATTTATATAGATTTATCATATATGTATTTTAACATATAATTTAGCGTTAATCAACTAAGTCTTATGGATTTTACCAAGCTTTCTATGGAGTTAAATGCTACTAGTTTAATCCCGGGAGGGATTCCAACTCCCCAAATTTCTATTCTATCTTGGAAGGCTTTTATTGCATATTTTCCATCTGATAGTATAGCTCTTGGCTTTTCTTTTTCTATAGTTATAGTTTGTTCTATAGGAAGACTTAGTTGGGTTTCTTTAATTTTATTGTGTCCATAGATATCATCTTTTGGGCAAGGATTATGTTCCCCAGGAGTACCTATTAATTCTTCTCCACATTTATAGCACTTACTCATTCAGCTTCTCCTTTTCTTAGTAAGTCTACTAAATCATCTAGGCAGTTAAACTCATATATCTTTGTGTGAGCTCTTGGGAATTGGTCCCAGACTTCTATAGTACCAAAGTTATAGACTATTTTATAGTGGCCACTTTCTATTTTTATATATTCTTTATTCAATTTCTACCTCCTCTTCTTTCTTATAATGATTTATTAAATCTTCTATATTTTTTTCTATTACAGACTCAAATCTTTCCTCTTCTAGATAGAAGTTTAATGTTGATGAGGTTGTAGGTCCTAGAGAATTTAGCCTACCCTCAAAGCCTAGTCTTATAGGCATACTTGTTAGTAGTATGCCTTTACCATTAGGGATTTCATAAGGATCGTTTCTATTCTCAAGAAAGTAACCTCTTGGAGCTTTTAACATTTTCCTTGTAACTATGTACATATGGGAGGGTATTGCTAGTTTGTACCCTGTCCAGAAGTCCTGGTATCTAAGGACTTCTAATTCATTAGTTCCTTCTAGGCAAGCTATTAGTTTTCTTGTTGATTTCCAAGGGTGTATATAGTTAAGATTTAGGAACTCTTCTTGGATTATTAAAGTCTTACTTAGGGAATAAGCATTAGAAGGCATTATTATTAATGTTGGTTTAAATTTTTCTAGTACCTCTTTTAGTATACTCTGACTTATAGGTTTTTTAATAGGGTCCATAGTTCTACAATCTAGTATTACCCTTTCTTCACCTACAAGGCAGGAGGAGTAGAAATCAAAGTACTCTTTTGAGTCTAGTAATAATTCTGGTAAGCAGTATTGTACTCTGGTTATACAGTATCTATTAAGAAATTTTATTGGTGCTATTATTCCTATATCCATTTACCTTCCTCTAATAGTTCTACTAATATATCTCCATGGCAGGCTTTTGGTTTGCAGAAGCATCCGAGTATCTCATTTTTTAGCTGGGGAAGCATTTCTAGTAGTTCTGGCTTTTTTAGAATGTATTGTTTATACTTTTGTAGTACTTGTTCTCTAGTTCCATCTTTTCCTATCTCAAAAGGGTTACCCCATTTACTAGGTCTTCCTATATATGTAGTGTATTTCTCCTTATATAGATTTACTACCTTTGTCATTTGTATCCTGGTTGTGTATAGATTAGTATAGTTATTACTATAAGTAGCATTATTACATAGGCTACTACTGAAGCAGCTAACCAGTCTATCTTAGTATTTTTTCTTTTAGTAACCACCATGCTATTTTAAAACCATCCTTATATTTTAGTTTAGATTCTTCTCCTTCTCTTTTTCTATAAACTATGGGTACCTCAGTTACTATTAAATTGTTTCTGTCTATTTCAGTATATATATTAGCTTCTAATTCAAAGAAGTTAGCTCTTAAACTTAGTTTAGATATTGCTTCTTTTGTAAATCCCCAGTACCCAGTACATAGATCAGATATGGGGGTATTAAATAGTTTGTTTGCTATGTAGGTAAGACCTATATTCCCTATGAAGTGAGACTCTGACATTGCTCCGGGGCTTATTATACCTTTTAGTCTAGTTCCTATTACTACATCTGCTCTATCGTATTCTAGGTCTTGTAGCATTATTGGTATATAGATAGGGGGGTAGGTAAAGTCGGAGTCAAGCATAAAGAGATAGTTACATTCATACTTTAGTATTTCTATAGCTTCTCTTACTGTTCTACCTTTTCCCCTCTTAGATTGTATAACTCTTATACCTAAGTCTCTTACTGTCTTTTGGGTTCCATCTGTACTACCACTATCTGCTACTATTATCTCAGGGGTAAAACCTCTTGATTTAAGTTCTCTAAGTGGAACCTCTTTTATTGTTTTAACTATACCATCATTCTCATTCAAGGCGGGTAATAGTATTATAACCTTTTCAGACACCTTTTTATAACCTCCACTACATATTCCACCTGGTTATCTGTCATTTTTGGATATAAGGGTAATGTTATTGTTCCATTTCCTATTGCTTCTGCTTCTGGTAATTCACCCTCCTTATATTTTAATTTTTTCTTATAGAATTCTAAGGTATGTACTTCTCTAAAGTTTACTGCTACTCCTACCCCTTCTTCTTGGATGAGATTAAGTAACTTATCTCTTTTATCTGGTTTAGTTATTATGGTAAACATTAGTTTTGAACTACCTGGGTTAGTTTCTAGGAGCCTACATCCTATTATATTTTCTTGGTAGTATTTGTGTATCTCCTTTCGTCTTTCTAGGTACTTTCCCATCTTCTCAAATTGAGGTAGAAGTAGAGAGGCTTGGATATTGGTCATATTATATTTGTACCCTAGTTCGGTCATATCCCAATGTTGGTAAGTTCCTAGATACCTTTTCCAAGCTCCCTTATCCATACCATGGAGTCTCAGCTTTTTTACTAATTCTAGTTTTTCTTCAGATAATAAAGATATTGCACCTCCTTCTCCACTTGTTATACTTTTTGTTGGATAGAAGCTAAAACAGGAGGAACCCCATAGACCTACTCCATTAGTTTCAAGAGCATGAGCAGCATCTTCTATTATAGGTACTCCCAAGTTATCTATTTGGTCTACATCACAAAGTAGTCCATAAAGATGAACTACAAGAATAGCTTTTGTTTTATTTGTTATTTTCTTTTGTACCTCTTTGGGGTCTATACATCCTGTTCTGGGATCTACATCAGCAAATACTGGTTTAGCACCTGTATAGATTATAGAGTTTATAGTTGCTATAAAAGTCATAGGAGTTGTTATAACTTCATCTCCTTTACCTATACCTTCTGCAAGGAGTGCTAGATGTAAGGCAGCAGTACAGCTACTAACACCCAGAACTTTTATAGTATGACCATAGGTTAGGAATCTTTCTAACTTACTCTCAAATTCTTCTACTAAAGCTCCTGTTGATAGAAAAGGACCTTCTAATGTCTTTAGTAGAAGTTCTGTATCTTCTTTCTCAATATTATGTATATGGAATGGGACGGTTAATTTATCCATATAATTCTACTACCTTAAATTTATTTGATTTTAGATTCTCCTCTAGAATAGGTTTTACTATTTTCCATTGAAGACCTCCATTACCACATCCAGGTCTTGGTAAGTAGATGTCTTGGGTACTTCCTTCGGTAGCGTCTATTATCTTACAGATATCTATTAGTTCTAGACAGCTCTTCTTTATTAGGTCTATATCTGCTATTTGGTGCCATTGATGCTTTACTGGAAAGGCTATAAGTTTTACCATAGAGAAGCAGTGGACCTTAAGTCCTTTCTTTTTTAGTTTCTCCCCTAGAAGGAATGGAAGATTGGGGTAGAGCCTGGCTGCATCTAGAGCTACTCCTCTACCCATTACACAGGCTCCGTTAGATTTTATAGTTCCATTAGTAGTTATTGTTACCCATTTACCCTCTTTATGGAAGGACCATAAATCCCCTCTTAGTTCAATCAACTTGCCTCCTTATCCCTTTTCTCAAAGACTTTTATATTATAGAACTCATCTAGATTTAGATCTACTCCTTCTAGTCTTTCAAGGACAGAACAGACTGTATTATCTATTGAGTGGTAGGCTTGAAAGTTTAGTTCTTTTAGAGCTTTATCTCCACTTGCTTTATAGTTTCTAAGGTCTGGAACATCATGAACTTCTAGGTCTACTTCTATCTTTTTCTTCTTGAGGGTCTTTACTACTAGCTCTCCTATATCCTTTATTTGGAAGTTACCTTGAACTATATTATATACTCCATAGAAGTCACCCTCTAAAGTTTTTTGGTAAGCCCTAACTACATCTCTTATATCTATTAAAGGTCTCCATAAGGATTTATTTTTAACTATAACTTTCCCTGTTTGGAGTGCTGTCTTTACCATTGTGTTTATAATAAGATCCAGTCTCATTCTAAAGGCTGCTCCTCCTATTGTTCCCTTTCTAAGTATAGTTATTGGAAAGTAGGAGTCCATTAAAGAAAATAGACCTTGTTCTGCCATTATTTTTGAGATACCATAAGGAAATTTAGGGGAGGGGGAATCTTCCTCTCTTGAGATAGTTCTATCTGCTACAAATCCATATACGGAACAGGAGCTAGCAAATATAAATTTCCCTACCTTAGCCTCTTTTGCTCTTTGAGCAAGTAGTACAGTATCTGCTGCATTTAGTCTGTAATTAAGTTGGGGGTTAAATTCTGCTGTGGGGTCATTGGATACTCCTGCTAGGTGAATAATAGCACCTAGGTTTTTAAGATGGGTTTTATCTATATTATTAAAGTCATCTTTAAGTATAGCCAAACTTTTATTATCTAAAAGATTTACACCAAATAGTTGGGTATCTACTACTGTTACATAATGACCGTCTTTTAGTAAGGCTGGTACTAATTCAGATCCAACATATCCACACCCACCTGTTACTAGTATATTCATATTATGGAGTCTCCAAAATGGAGGTTGTCTTTTCTTATTTTTACTATCTTGCCTTGTTCTATGGCTTTATTACACTTTGGACAAATCCATACTTTATCTGAGAAGTTATCTTTAAAGTTTAGTATTAGGTCTACCTCCTTTGCAAGTGAGCCTTTTAAGTAACCTCCACAGGTATGGCATTCTACTATTGAGCCGGAGAAGTCAAAGTCTGTATAATTTATTCCATCTGACATATTAAGCCTCCTTTATACCTAATTTTTCTTTTATTGCTTCTAGGTCTCTTCTTAAGTGTTCTTGGGTTTCCTTTATTTGGTCCAGATCTTCCTTAATGGGACTTTCATGGGCATACTCTTGTTGGTTCCTAAAGGCTACTCTGCTAGGGTAAACTAGCTTGTACTCAAAGACCATTACTGTAGCTATTATAAGTCCTAGAGTAGCTAAAAAGATCCAGATACTAAACCAGGGGAAAAGTGAGATTGTGTATTCTCTAGTTACTGTATAAGTTGTAATTGCCATCATTAAGAAGTTTACTAAGCTCATCCAGAACATAGTAAAAGCCAAGGTATCTACAAAACCTCCTAATTTTATATTTCCTTTTAGTTGTCTGTTAATCTTGGTCCGTACAGTCTTGCTGAACCACATTCTTTAATTAAACTCCTATTTTCTAATTCTTTAGCTAGTTTACATTCTACAAAGTCTATATTTATCCTTTTACCTATTCCTACCCAGTAACAAACTGTTAGGGTTTCTGTGTTTCTTTCCCTTAGGAAGATATAAGAATCAGCAGGAACCTCAGTACAACTAGAAGGTAGGTATCTTACATTCTCTGCAAACTTGTCTGCTAGGAAGGTGAACCCCCATTGATCTGCATAGGTTATTTTACCTGTAAAGTTATTCTCTTCCATATAGTTTCTTATTAAGTTATCATTACTTGAGTTTATTGTGCTAAGATCCATTCTATACCCACTTAGTCCATAGGAGTATGGAAGGCTTAGTGTATTGGCTGTATCTACTTTAAAAACTTCATAAGGTACTCCAGAAGTAAATAAAAGGTAAGGGATAAGTACTATAAGGCTTAGTTGAGTCTTACTCTTAAATATTAGTGAAAAGGAAGGGGCAATAAATAAGAGTGCCATATGATAGAATCTTGAGGCATTAAGTATAGCAGAGAAACCTGGAAAAAATATAGTTAGGCCTAGTATACCCCATCCAAGAATAAAGAAGGTTGTATAGATCCAATTCTCTTTGAACTTCTTGCTAAGAAAGAAATAGAAGAGGCCTAGTATCATTAATAGTTGTGTTAAGTATTGTAGTATTCTAAAAGATTTACCTAAAGGACCTTGATCTAGAAAGTCTAGACCTATGGCCCCTTTTAGTGTTGGTTCTAAGTTGAAGATATATTTATCTAAGGGGGTTTTTAAGTTTGGGCCTGCAGGTACTATAGTTTTGATTGCTTGGCCTTCTTCCTTGTAGAATTTTACCCATTGTTCTCCTAGAGTTGCAGGTACTACTGTATCCCTCTCAACTGCATCTCTTTTTAGTTCTATACTGGTAGAATCAATATTTAGCATAGCTTGAACTTTTATTACTTGGTTGAGAGCATGTGCTTCTAGTATTTTTACTATAACCCCTTTAGAGACTATGCTATAGTACACTCCTCCTAGTAGTAGGCAAGCCAGTAAGACAGGTATTATGGGTTTTAATGAAATTTTAATATCCTGCTTGAATATGTATTTTATACCTAACAAAATCAACGTAGCGCCTGAAATATAAAGGATTAATATAGAACCCATTGAATAATGGGTCATTATTGTTAGACCCCCTAAAATTAAGGCGAGAACCCCCCTTTTGACGTTTGATAATTTTGAGAAAAATAGGGTATAGAGAGTTAGTATAAGTAGGAGTTCTCCTACCATTTGTTTACCTATACCAGTAATTTCAAGAAAGAAGGTAGGAACACTAATTAGAAAGATGGCTGAAAGGAAGGAGATAGTACTAGTAAAGTTCTTCTTAAAGACATAGTAGCAAACTACTGGAACACAAGCAAGACATACAGGTAGTAGTACTTTAAAGAAGAATTCTAAAGGGATATTAGTTACTTTACTAATTAGTGGAATTATAGCGCTAGTTAATATTGAAGAGTTGTAAGGATGGGGTATACTTAGATCCCATCCAGTTTTTAGAGCTGAGTAGGAAAAGTAATACTCTCCATGGATATCAGTACCTACTAGAAAGTCTGTAATAAGAGTGTTCTGTAATAGTAGGGAAAGACCTATACAGAAGATAAGAAAGAAGTCAGTTTCTTTTCTTAGGACACCAAAAGCTCTTAAAAGTATTAGTAGTATTATGGAAACTATGGATGCATATATAAAAGGTTCACTAGGGAATCTTGTTCCAACAATCATAAGTATTAGGGGGATAAGAGAGTAGAGGAATCCGTAAATTAATGAGGGTAACATTAGTAGCTCATCTCCGCATCTACAAATCCAGTTGAATTCCATAGTCTATTGAATTCCTTACTGAAGTCAAAGACCATTTCTGAACTTTTTATAACTACTAGGACTTCATCATTGTTCTCTTGGGCATTCTTGGAATAATTGAAGCTTCCTGTTGTTAGTATCTTGTTATCTATTATACTTACTTTAAGATGCATTAATCCAGAATGTTTATTTATCCTTACTGGTATGCCTACCCCCAGAAGATTATTTATTGCCTGCTTTTGGGTTACTCCTGCTGATTGTATTTTATCTGATATAATTCTTACTGTAACTCCTCTAGCTTTTGCATCTTTTATAGCTTGTACTATGCTTGGGTAGGTTAAACTATAGATTGCTATATCTAATGTTTGGGTACTAGAGTTGTATAGGTTTATTAGTATAATGGGGCAGTTAGTGTTTCTTTGAGGCCAGTACCAATAAACTGAGTCTACTGTTGCTTCTACTGAGGCTGTTTGTATAGGGATTTGAGTAGAAGGTATTAGATAGGAAGTACATCCTACTAGTAGTACTAGTAAACACCATCCCCAAAAGGTTATTAGCCATTTATTCTCCTGAAGAAATTTTTTCATAATCTAACACCTCAAATATTTTTACGTCACCATTATCATAGACTAGTTTATAACCATCTACACCCTTTTTATAGAGCTGTACTACCATTGCTTTTTCGTACCACTTAGATACATCTTTTATGTTATACCCTTGTCTTACTACTATAGCATAGAATTTACCAGTTACCATAGCCTCATCTATCATTATATACTTTACTTTAAGGCCTTTAAGATAAGCTTTTGCGTCTGTAGTATTTTGGGCTGTAAAGAATTGGGAGTCTGAGTTATTTTCTATTACTTGGATAGTAGGGGAAGTTAGGGGGACTCTTTGTCCTATTCTAATAATCCAATGTCCATAATCCCACCAAGAGGAGACTGTATATTTGGGTTGTCCTGGATTAGTATCTAAGTAAGCCTTTGTATCTGAAAAAGGTTGTGGGGTATTTATATTAAGCCATATTAAAGCTTGACCCCAGGCAGGGCCTAAAAGAGGGGGACTTGTGACCATTTGAATATTACCCTTTATACTAGGGATTAGTAGCATTAGAATAGCTACTGTATAGATGGGAGCTTTAAAGTCTTTAGTAACTTGTTGACTAAGCCAGTAAAGAAAATAGGAACACATTATTGCTATTGAAAGTATTAAGTAATAGGACCATCTTATCTGGAATATAGATAATGTAAAGAGGAATAATGTAAGTATAAGAAAAAAGGCTGAGTTTCTATTTTTTGTATAAAAGTATAAGCCTGGAAAAACTAGTACTGCTGCTACATTATAGATACTAAAGTAAGTATACAGATCCATAGGAGAGGCTTCTCCTATTGTAGAGATAAAGCTACCTAGGGCATACTTAGATAGATCTAGTATATTTTTAAGAAGACCTATATTATAAGTTAATACTAGTACTGCTAGGAAGGATATTGATAGTATAGAAATATAGTATTTCTTAGGTAAGTAAGCTATTAAGCCTAATAAAGTGGTCATACCCACTAATCCAATAAAAGAGTATAGGAATAATGAGATATCTGGGAGGGAGTCTTTTATTAAGAGGAGGGGTAGAAAGGTTGAGATTAGAAGTATTAGGATACCTATATGGAATTTTAGTGACTTTTGGTTTTGGAAGTATATTTTAAGGCTTGTTAAAAGAATCCAAGTAGCTAAGGGTACTAGCATCATTAAGCTTCCCCACCAGTTCATAAAGTACAGTGTTATAGAAAATCCAGATAATACAGCATATATTATTCTATACTTTTCTGAGAATTTTATTATGAATAGTGTTGCCAGAAAAAGAAAGAGGGCTTCTAGTATGTGGTGGTCTGTATTTCCTAGAACAGACCTTTGAAGAAATTGTGAGGGTAGTATAGAAGCAATTAGTGCTGCTCCTAGTCCTACCCAATTAGACTTAAAGAGTGATAAGCCTATAAG
>Ga0315284_10009957_pt1 | contig 13533 bp, 4 predicted proteins | sample YL17G09_16_MG_FD_203696 | JGI IMG/M metagenome (GOLD analysis project Ga0315284, IMG submission 203696) | Sediment microbial communities from Yellowstone Lake, YNP, Wyoming, USA - YL17G09_16 | ecosystem: Environmental > Aquatic > Freshwater > Lake > Sediment | place: USA: Wyoming | collected...
ACTAAAGCTTTAGAAAGCGTAATGAAAAGCCAAAAAGAGATGGAACTTGCTGGAATTAGTCATGTCTTTAAAAATGACATACAAGCAGCAGAAACCTACGGCGAAGCCCTAACTGGCGTTAAAGGAATACAGGAAGATTTTGGCCAAGCTCTATCAACAGCTGCCATGACTGGTGGTGGAGTTAGTGAAGCTTTTGATATGATGACTGGGAAAATATCACAAGAAGAAATTATGAACAAAGCTATGAAAGAAGTAGCTCGTGGCACAACTGGCCGTGATCAACTTATGACAAGAGAAGAAGCTGAAGCTGGTGGAGAAGGTGGTAAGACACTTTACATACAAGAAGCTCAAAAGCTTGCCTCTAAGCTGCATATAGGTACAACTCAAGCAATGGGAATGATGGATATGTCTAAAGACATAATAAGAGGAAACAAAGAAGCAATCGCTGCTGGCAAGAATTTACTCACTGGCAAAGATGCTACAGGTAAGGCTATTGCTGCCCAAGCTACTCCAACTGAAGGTGCCACAGCAATAAATAAAACTTTAGCTGTACAGGAAAAAGCTTGGCCTGAATTGCTTACAACACAAGAGCAGCTGGCAGGATTAAGTACTAAGGCAAATCTTATTATGGGAACAATGGGTAGAGACGTTTCAGGGAAACTTATACCAACAACTATGAGTATTGCTGACTCTCTTATGAAAATGGGTCTAGGTGAAAAAGCAGCTAAAGAATTAGAAAGTAAATTTTCTGTAAGAGGATACGAAGAGGCTAAATCAAAAGGCAAAGATGCCGCCGCCAAATTTCTTGAACCTCTTGCTAAAACACTTAATGCACCTATAGAGCAAATAAAAGAATTTGCTGACAATAAATTAGGGATGAAAACCGATCAAGCCGACCTAGATAAAAAATATCCTTCAGCACCAACTAAAGCTAATTCAACTCCAGCAACAAAATCAACTGCTCCAGCAACCTCAGCGTTACCAGCAGAACCTATTATGCCCTCAGCTCCGACGGCGACAAGTCCAAAGCCTCCTACTGCAGCTACTACTCCTCCTACAACTACTCCCGCTGTAGCCGCAGCTAAAGTTCCTACTACGGCTGCCGCTGGCTTAGCTCCTACTACTATATCTAAGGTAGTGCCCGAAGTTTCTGATCAATCAAAAGTAACTCTTGGTTCTAATCTTGATCCAACTAAGAACGAGGTACTTGATGGTGCAGGTACGGGCAGTGTTGCTCGCCGCCGCAACGCTCTACATCTTGGGGCGATAACAACAGGTGCAACAGCTTCTATGGGAAATCTTGGAGCAATGTTAGATCAAAAGAAGTCCGCTGCAACTTCAGCAACTAAGCCAGCAGATGTTGCTGTCAATAATACTATGAAAAAAGATGCTGCAACTCAAGCAACTACTTTATCTGCAAATAAGCCCGCACCAGCTCCAGCAGCTACTGCCGCTCCCACTTCCAATAATGCGCAAACACAATCGTCTACATCGCAAACACAATATGTTGGTAAAGCAGACATAAGCATAATACTCGACGGACATAAAATAGCATCGGCAGTTGCTAAGCATTTAGCATTCCAGCCGCTAGCAGCTAATGAAGCTCAACAAAAAGGTAAGGCAACATAATGACTCTATCGCATGCAAATGAAAAAGTTAGAACACTTATAGTCTGGGAAATAGCAGCTGTTGGATCTCCTGCATTTGTTGAAATGTATGTTAATCCAACTAGTATTGCAACAAGTGATCAAAAACTTTTAAGTACACAAAAAACAAAAGGTGGATACATTCTCCAGTACTGGGGTGAAGCGCTTACAGAGATTACTATTCAAGGAAAAACTGGAGCCGGCGGTGTAGAAGCCTTAAATGTTATTCGAGATATTTATAGAGGTGAGCAGATTGCGTTACAGAAAATTCTACAAAGCAGAGGCGCAAGTTCAAAGCGCAGACAATCTTTAGCTCAACTAGCTGCCTCAGTAGTAATGTGGTATCAAGGTCAAGGATACCGAGGATTTTTTAAGACATTTAATTCAACTGAATCTGCTGACCAACTTGGCATATTTGACTATACACTGACATTTTCAGTAACAGACGTACTAGGAGGCTCAAGAAAAAACTTTCTACCTTGGCAGCGCAAGCCATGGTCTACAGTCGACCAGCCGTCTTATGAAGATGGCCGCGGAAGTACTACTGGAGGAGCATACGGAACTGGATTTAAAATGGGCGAACTTAGTGCTCCTGTTATCAATGATGTTGCAGGAGTACTTTCAGACCCTGAGTTTACGTCTACAACTGGTATTACCATTAATCCTGGAACTAGTCAAGGAAAAACTCTTCAAGCAAATCTCTCTGAGAATGCTAACCCTCTTACTCCATCAAATCTCTTTGCCAATAAATAAAGTAGGATAGGCATGACAGATAATATTAAACCTAGAAAAAATATTACTCTAAATCCATTAGATTTAGCAAGAACTTATACTGATAGTACTTTTAACCAAGGCTCTCTCAATGTATCTAGTATCATTGGAAATGCAAGCTTAGGTGGAGGAGTTACTAGTACTTTTAGTGTACCTCCATTTGATCCAGGCGCCCTAGGCGGCCGCACAACTCCAGGTGACGCCGGTTTTGCATATGCTCATACACCAGAAGCTACAGTATACATTCAAAAGAAACAATGGGTAGAGCAAGAGTGGTCATATATTACAACCACTAATAAGGAACGAAAAGGCAAAAACCAAGAGCTTCTTACTCAAATTGCTCTTTCTAATTTAATAACTCGAAAGCTAGATTTATTAAATAATCATGAGCTTTTTACCAAATTCTCTGAACTAAATGCAGTTTCTGCCGGAATACAGCAAACACAAGCTGGCAGTCTTAGTTTTGATATAAATGATCAGAATCTAGTATTTGATCCAAAAGCAGTTGCAGATATACTAACACTTGCAGGTAATCCTACTACTAAGTATTATACAGAAACTGTAACCATTACAACTCCTCCTCCAGATTCTCCTGCTCCAACATCATCATCTTCTCCTGCCCCCGCTTCTGCATCTCCTCCCGCAGTAACACCTAAAAGAGAAGTCTTAAAATATAAGGTTCAAGTAGCCACTACTGTAAAAGTTATTACAAAATCAGACGACCCATATGCTTCAAGATTAAGAATTTGGCCAACACCTAGTGCCGGCACAATTCCTCTCGGTGGCATTATAAAAGGTAAAATTGTAAAAACAATCGGCCCTACTTCACAAGCTGAAGCAGATCAAGCATTAAAGAATGGTGCTCTACAGAACGTTGATTCAATTCCAACAAATCTTCCTTCAGATAAGGTTGGTACTTTTCCTATTGCTGAGTGGTGGGTCATTGATCTCAAAGCACTAACAGCTGATCAAGTACTTTTTAAAGGTACAGATCAATGCCAGAGCTTATCAGAATTAATGGCTGCAACAGATCAAGGCGTTGGATATATTGCAAAGCTACCTATAGGAAGCGCAAACACAATTGGAAATACAGAAGGAACAGTTAGTATCTCTGATACTGATCCTCGTGTACTCGCTAAGGCTCAAACTACTATAGCAATTGATGAAGAAAAAGATCTTGGACCTTCGTCTACTAATCAAGCACCAGTACAAAGCCCAACTACAAGTTCAAGCTCAACAAGTTCAAGCTCAACAAGTTCAACTATAAACGTAACACCTCAACAACTTAAAAATGTATTCAATGGTGTTATTGAATTGGCAAATATTTCCAGCATTACTACTAGTATTGCTAATAAGACAAGCCCAGGAACAGCAACAGTAACATTAGAGAATCCCAACAACGTCCTAATGATATCTGAAGATGATATTGAAATTGCACTTGGAACAAGAACAATAGATGATGAGGTTGTTTCAGCAGACGGAGATGAGATCGTCACAACAGATCCAATTACTGGCCAAGAGCGAACATTGTATTATTATGATGGAAAATATTATACAGCTACTGCATATAATTTAGTTTCTAATACAGCTCTTGGATCAATTGGCAACTTTTCTACCTCAAGTTCTATTGAAAAATTAAAACAAAGTCTTTCAAAACTTCAGCAAGATACAAAAAATGTGCAAATTTATCAAGGAACAGGCTTAGTAACGGAAGATATCAAAAATTCCTTAAGTGTTATTTATTCACAACAAGATAAAGCTGAAGGTAGTCTCACTACCCTTCCAAAAGTAGATCAAAAAGTAAGTATAGGCATACTGGTTAATGGATATGATATAGCATTCTTATCTAATGGTAAAGAAGTTACTAATAGACTTAAGCAATTACAAGAAAGAGTTCAAGCAACTAATATAGCAATTAAGCAATTAATGCAGCATTCTCCTTTAAGTAAAGAGAATGCTAAAGATACTAATTCAGACTACATAAGATCTCAAATGCGTAAATATTTTCAAAATAAAACTATATTCGAGGTATACGACCGCATCTTTATATGGATGAGCTCTCCTAGTAGAACTACAAATCGTCTTGAAGACGGAACGCTTGTTGCTGAAGCATCAAATGCAAATGCTGATGTTCAAATTTTTCTACAAAGGATTCAAGAGATAATCAGTCTACTCGAACAGATTGATGTTACTATACAGCTCTATGCTCAACAAGTAAAGACACAAATTCCAATACAATTTACCAAAGCAACACTCAATACAATAAATGAAGAATTGTTTGCATCAGGTAATTCAAAAACTTTAAATAGGCTTTTGAAGGGGCAAACTGATGCACAAAAGGAATTAGTTAAGCAAGATACAAAAGAAGCTGAGGCAACCGCCGATGCAGCAGCAACCGCTGCTGCTGAGGCCACTATTGCCGCTGATCAACTTGCTGTTGCTGAAACTGCTCAAGGAGTCACCGAACAAGCTCTTATTGACAGTATCGAAGTTGTTACTAATGCTCAAGCAAAAGTTGATAACCAAGAAAAGGTTATTAAGAATATTGAAGATAATATAAAGCAACTACAAAACGATCAAGCAAACGATCCTCAAAATCCTGTTTTTCAAGTTGAGATAGATAAAGCTAATGCTGATCTTCAAGAGCAGCAAGCACAACTAGCAAAAGATCAAGCAGATCTTGCAAAAGCTCAAGAAGCACAAACAAAAGCAGACGACGCCAATAATGCTGCTACAGATAAGGTCAAGGCTGCTCAAGATACTAGTGATACCGCTACCGAAGCTTCTAATACTGCTGCTCAAGAGTTTGATACTGCAAGTAAGAGTTTAAAAAAAGCTATGAATGCTAGGGGTGGAATTGCATCAGCATTTAAGGCTGAGCCTACAATAAGTATTTTAGTTAAAACTATCCAAGTTAAAATTAAAGATCTTCAAATATTTGTTAAAGGAGCAAATACTACGGCGACTGCTCATGGTATTTCCGCTTTTCAAAATGCAACTAGCACTGATGGATCAATTCAAGGGCTAAGTCCTGCAACAATACTTAAACCAGACTCCTTAGCTGGAGTATCTGAACAACAGTTTCAAGTATTTCAAGGTGTTATTACAAATATTTCAAGAGATTTTAATGATGGTAAATTTACTATTACTCTACAATGTGCAGATAATTTAGATTTTCTACGTCGTTCAAGATACACCTCAATTCCAGCAATGCAAACTGTATCTCCGGCCGGCATCGGCCGAGCCTATCTAAACGATCCTATTTGGAGAGACAATGATCTAACTAAGCAATTATTTTCTGCATCAAATCTTGCCGACGTCGTCGGTAGATGGAAAACTGGTGCTTTAGCGCTATCTTTTGAAACAGTAAGTAAGCAAATGAATAGTCTAAACAATAATAAGCAAGGGCAAGGAAAAGTAATCGACTCAACCTCACTACCTGATTCTAGTGCTAATCAAATTGTCTCCCCAGTTCTAAATGCTTGGGATGAACCATTTCAGGGCGATGACGTAGCTACTATTCTGAGTAAGCTAATTACAGGCCAACCATTCGATCCATTAGTTTTTCTTCAAAATGCTCTATTTACAGGTGGTATGAATGTACCAACTGTTGATCCCACCGGACAGATAAAGTCTGATGAAAAGCAAATAATTAGCTTTGGCGAAACTGTCCGTCAAAATATTATGCAAGGAACTAAAAAATATGGAGATTTTCAGCCATACCTGCATATGCAAGGTCCTACCTATACAGAGCAAGATAGAAATGCAGCTAACTTAGCTTGTGCTATTAAGCTAGGAGCAGCCATAAGTCGCTTTGTTAAACAATACGTAGCAAATAGAGCTGACCTCTTTAATAGTGCTAAGGCCGGCATTTTAGCACAGGAGAAAGCCAACAGTACTGGCATATTCGCTAATTTAGATAAAAATAATATAAATAATATGCTTAATTTTAGCTTAGAACAATTCCCACTTACAGTAGGAGCTATTACTCTCGTTCCAAATGCAGTATTGGATTCACGTCTTCAATTCCTTACTACTTCAGCTTTCAGAAGTGGTTCAGTAATTATGATCAATGGGCTTCTTAGTAAGCTAACAACTGCCGCTAATGATCAAGCAAAATTTGCTGCTATAGTTAGTGAAACTTCTTCTGATACAGCAGCACAATTTTTGCAAGGCTTAAAGTCAGGAACTACTCCAGCTCAAATATATTCTATCTCATCAGAAGAAGCTCCAGCTTACAATGATATTATCTCAGCAGCAATAGCTTGGGTTAATGCTGGAACATTCTTTTCTATTGCTTTTAAGAATGGAAGACCTAATAATGAAATTACTCAACCTTCTACTTCAAAGACAAATGCATTTGCTTTAAATCTATTTAAGCAGATTGCTGCACTTCGAGGAGTAACAATGGATGCTAAGGGAACAAAAGTCCTTAGTGGCAATGCACTACAAGCTACAAGAGCTTCTATTCTTTTTAAACAAAAACCAAACTTCTTTGTTGTATCAGATGAATATCTTAAGAATCCTGATTTAGTAGATTATGCTCAATCTCAAAGCTCATCTGCAACAACAAGTCAAACAAATCAGTATAAAACAGTACTTGAAAGATGTTCTGAAGTAACAAAACAATTAGATTGGGAAATATATGCAGATACGCAAGGTCATATTGTATTTAAGCCACCAACCTATAATAGAACTCTTTTAAGGCATATTGCTGATCTTAGCCGTGTCGAAACATTATTTCAATCTCCATTCCTTAAATTATTTGATAATGTAGGATTATTAGTTCCTATCCAATTACTTACATATCAAAAATATCAAGGTCTTTTACAAAAACAAAAGCAAGCAGCCTTAGATCAAATTAATAATTATCTTATACAAGCCGCCCATTTAAAAATTGAGCAAGCAGCATTTAGTGCTACCGCCACCTTTGGCTTATCGGCACCACTCACTATCTATGATTATCTTATTGGCGAAGGTCAGTCTGGATTTGCACCACCTCTTATTACTAAGAATAGATTGCGTGAAATTAAAGCGCTACTACAAGCTCCTCCAACAGCTCTAGTTACAATTAATGGCACAACTGTTTTTGCAGCTACAATAGATCCGGGCGCAGCTATGTCGGATATCGACTCAGAAGCTAAAGCTAAAGGAAATACCGCAGATAATCAAACAACCATTAATCCAAAAGAAGGTCAATTTGCAGGCTATCTAGATAATATTTTTCATGATAGTGCAATTACAGATGCCAATGATGAAATAAAGGCCTATATAGAAGGTTTAGAAATTAACACAGTTACTGCTGCTAATCCTATTCTTTCAACAGCTAGTTCTATTCTTTTTGGCAATGCCACTGATCCAGATGGAACTGCAAAAGCAATAAATAAAGCTATTGAGATCTGTATTAGTATTGCTAAGTTCTGTTCTGATGTAATTACAAGAGTAAATAGTGCTCAAGCAAGCCTACAGGCTGATTTTGCTGCTCCTTTGCAGATAATATCTGACGAACAGTACATACATATCATACCAAGTGCTATTATTTTAAAAGAAACCTACGAGGAATCTCCTCCTGATTTCAATCAACTGAATGTATATGCTCCTCTACTTCTTGCAAATGTTTCAGGAACTCAATCTGAGCAAGAAAATACAATTTGGGCTGGCGCAACTGACTTTGATTTATGGAGACTTTATGGATTTATTGCATCAAATGACATACAAGCTCATTTCCTTCAAGGCCAAGCGCAAGCTCTTATTTATGCTCAACTACTAATAGCAAGACAATATGGTAAAATTCTTCATGGAAGGATTGATGTTATTGGAGATAGTAAGTACCAAATTGGTGATACTATCTTTATTGAAGATGAGGCAATGTATTATTATATCACAGCAATCTCTCATAATTTTGGCTATGGTCAAAATTATACTACAACACTAACACTTGAGTATGGTCGTAGAATAGGTCAATATATACCTTATCCATTTGACTTTCTTGGTGGTAAAATCACTGAGTCTACAGCTAGTTTGTATTCCACTGATGGAATAGACTTAGCTCAATTCTTCAAAGCCTTTAAACAAGATCAAACAGCTCTTGCAGCACAGCAAGGAACAACTTAATGAGTTTAAGAAAAGCTAGAATCATCTCTATAGATAACTTAACTGGCCTCGCCGAAATTTTGTATCATGGTGAAAGCCAAAATCAAAAACAAACAAGCGTAAAGATATCTCAACCTTATGTTGGACTTGGTTGGGGTATTCGCGCCGGCATTGAAACTGGCACAGTTGTTATTACAGAAGAAACAGCTAAAGGTAAGCCCAACATCTTAGCATATCTTGCCGACGATGATTTTTCTCCAGATAGCGCAGATAAGCTTACCACTTTAAATGCAACTGCTAAGTTCAAAGCCCTACAAGAAGGTGAATTAGTTCTTCAAAGTAGAGCTAATTCTATGATGTTTCTTGATGCTGCAGGGAGAATTGCTCTTTCTACAGCTGATGGTAATCTGTTTGAAATTAATAAATCAACTGACTCTATTAATCAAATAAGCGTCAATCAAAATATAATAACAGAAGCAGTTCAGCTCAGAAATGGTCTTGTTAGAAGAGATATCAGAACGGATCAAGAAAAGACTGACGATTTATTTATTTCGAGCCTATTAACTTTTGATTTTACTTATCAAGAAAACTACGATATAGTTGGTGTAGATTCCCAACACAGCATTCCAGATACTGCAGGAAACTTAGTAGGAACTTTTGATCCAGAAGCAGGTCAGACCTCCATATTAGATCTGTCTGGTATTACTGGAACTCCAAATGCAAATAAAATTGTACAGCCTATTAAGAATCCAGCTCTTACAGAATATCGACTTGATATCAATGAATTCTCCGATAGTATTACCGGTCTAAGTATTACTAAAACTCCAGATGATCTAAAAGCAGGTCGCCTTCCTCTTAATCTAGCTTCTAGACTTATATTAGGAACATCTGTAGATGAGAATGGTCGTCTTCCTAGATTTGATTATGTATTTGGCTCAGGCACTCCAATTGGTCATGGTACTATTTGGAAACTTCCTGGAATTAATGATACAAACATATCAGTTGATAATAAGATAGATCCTACTCAGTCCATTAAGACTCCAACTATTCTTGGTCATTCTACTCAATGGATTTCTTCAGGCATTAGTAAATTTAATACTGCTACAGCTTTTCAACTACTTTTAAATACAAGAGGAGCTGATAACAGTGGAAAGGTTCCAGACAAAACTCATCTTGGAAGCCATTGGAATCTTCAAGTAGATAAAGAAGGCTTAACAAAGTGGAACATTCCAGCCTCAACCCCACTTGGTGAACCATTTAGAAATTCAAGAAGCCTACTATGGAATATGGATGGAAGCTTAACTCAATCTATAGGCAAGGAAAATAATGCTGAGCTCCTAAGCATTACTGGAGATATAGATAAAGCTAAATTTGTAAATATTGTTCCAGGGAGACAAGATAGAAGTATCACTTCTGATATTAAAGGCTCAACAGAAGTAAGAATGGGTGCTGACTTTGCTGGTCAGAGTCACATGATTCAAGCTGATGGAGCATTAGCTTTTTACTATGGCCAAATGCTATCAACCGAAGCCTCTATTGTAAGTACTGTTTCTACTGCAGGACTTAAGGCCCCATCTAAATCAGGCAAACGTATTGGTAGTAGCATTTCTGGTCGTACAGCAGGCTCTATTGAATTAGATATTGGTGTTAACGAAGGTAATAATAAGCAAAGCCTTGCGTTAAATGCTGCAGGTGTAATGTCAATAACGATTGGTGCTGATAAGGTTAAAGACAGCCTCGTTCTTCAATCAGCAGGCAATATACGATTTGAAGTTGCAAACGGTGGTCATAAGTTTGAAATGTATTCTTCTGACTCACCTAGTAGTTTTAAAAATGGTATCTTGTTAGCACATGGCCTTGGACCATTTATTCAAATTGACGCTAATGGAACAATTACACTTAAAGGTCTTGGTGGAAATCAAATCAACATGAGTCCAAAAGGAGATATTGCTATGACCAATTCGGTTGGCAATATATCACTATCAGCTGACGGGACTGTTACTCTAAAGGGTGGAACTACACAAATGACTCTGAACGCTTCAGGAGTTATTATTACTACTCTAGGAAAGACTACTATAGATGCATCAGCAGTCGATATTGCTGGTAAAGTAAGTGGTGTTTCGGTTTCAGGTTTGAATTTTAATGCAAATGTAACCGGAGTTGTTCTTGGTGCTGGTGCTGCTCTTAGTCAGAATCGTGTTGCTGTAATTGGCCCAGGATATGTTGACCCACTCACAGGAAACCCTGCTGCCGTTGGTGGATCGTCTGCAGTAGCGATAGCATAGAAGGAGATATAGTATAATGAATGGATTAAGCTGCTTTGGTAATTTTAGCATGGGAGAACTTGGCGATGTCAAGAACCTTACTCTCAATAGTTTAAAATCGCTTGGCCCAGTAAAGTTTCAAAAACTTGACGCTGGTAAGTGTTCTATTCCGGGATTTGCTCCTCCACAACTTCCAACTTTTGTTATACCTCCACTTCCTTTGTTTGGAGGAATACCGCCTTTTTCGTTATTTTGTCTACTTCCTCCTTTTCCTGGCATTCCAGCATTGAGTTTGCCTTCAATTAGTATTGCTTTACCATCTCTTCCATTTATTCCACCTATTCCATTGCCAATTCCTGGATTTAGTATACCAACTTTACCAACACTACCTTCCTTTGATCTAGGTAGTCTTAGTTTTCTTTGCGGTCTAATTAATATTAAGCTACCTGTATTCGATCCGTTTGCAGGTTTGAATAAGCTTATTACAAAACTAAATGGACTCATTGCAGCTTTTAATGACTTCTTAAATTTTTGTAAAACTAATGCAGAAGCTATTAACGCAACTGAATCGCCACCAGACGTTCCTCCTTCTGTTGCAGTGCCCTCTACACCTGCTCCTTCAGTTCCAATAAATGTTGCTAATTCAGGCGGCGGACTAAGCGTTCCAACTATTTCAAGTGGCGACCCTATACCTCCAACTCAAGTTCAAAACTCTCAAGCTAAGCCAGCTGTTACGTTTGCCAATATAAGTGCAGCTCCAAGCGAGCCTGCAGAAAATATGGCTATTTATTTAGCCAATGAAGGAATCATTCCTGCCGAACCATCTATTATTAATAAGGCTGCAGTCCTACTTGCTCCTCTTGGAACAATAGGAGATCTAACAGTAGCAGGTGTCCAGAAATTGTTTGCAGACAATAATATCCCTTCTGCTCAAGGATTTGTTGGCTTTCAAACTTTAGATATAGATAACTGTTTAGAAACAGCATGTACTCCAAATGATCTTATCAAATGTTTAACCAAAAAAGGGCTCCTATCAGATAACTCAAGCGTTCGAGCAAAAGCCTTCAGTGTCTTATCTCAGATACCTGATCTTTGTGCAACATCAGGACTTATTGTTGCATCAGCTCTAAATAGTCAAGGAGTACCTTATGGTAATCCAGCAACTAATCTAGCTCGGATTACTGCTGATGATGTTGCTCGTGCATTCTATATCAAACAAACTACAGCTCCCCTAACTGCACAAAAGATTGTCAATGTTTTAGTTGCAACTGGAATTATGGATTCAGCTGGACAAAATATCCCACAAGCATTAGCAGCATTAACTCCATTGTTTACTCCTACTCTTCAGGATATAACTCCTGATTCAATTTCAGTAGCTTTAACAAATATAAATCCAGGTCCTTCGCAGGGATCCTTAAAGGCAGCATGCATTGCGTCAACGACAGGAATTAATTCTCAGACATTACTTAATATAACTAAGGCTCGTAGTGAAGCACTTCTTCAAGCAGCTTACAGTATACGTACCACACCATTTGCTCAAGTACTTAGTAAGCTTACGCTTGCTGAATTTACAGTATTTCTTGCAGATATTCCTTTCCCATTTCCAATGTCTATTTATGATATAGTTCCAGTTCTTGCAGTTAAGTTTGATATTGATGATTCAGCTTTAACTCAAATTCTATCCAATTTTCATATTCCAGCTCAATTTAATGATATATCTACTCTATTCAACTTCATTAGCTTTGTTGCTCAAACAGTCTCTTCTCAGCAAGCTGCCCTAATAGCTATTCAAAATTGCGCCTCTATAAATGAAGGAGACTTTAGCTTTAGCTCATATGTTGCAGCAATCTCTACTACATTAAGAAAATATTCCTTAACGCTACCATCTACAGCTACTACAAATAATAGTATTGCGAATGCTTTACAAATAGAAAATAAATTTAGCTACGTCATGACTACAAGCGTTCTTGGAGCTCAAATAATGCAATCACTTGAAGGGCTAACATTCTTACTACTAGCAACTGGCATCATTGCTCAAGCAATAAATACAGCGGCCACAGCTGCACAGATTGCAGCTCAGGCATCTATAGTTCATTCAGTAAATAGTGCAACATCTTCAGGCTCGGGGATATTATCTACTCCTATAATTGTAGAAATAAGATCTCCTACTAAAGTTGCTGCTGACATTAATACAAATAGTATTAATATTACACTTAATACACTTAAAGTAGGACCTACTGGAGTAGTACCTACTCAGTATATAATAATGCAAAATAGCTCTGTATCTTCTGGTGTTACAGTCGCCCTCGCTCTAAATGACTTCTCGCAGGTCTATCAGATTGTAATACTTAGAATTACTGGTTTTGATGAAACTCTTGAAGCAATAGATAAAATAGATGTAGTGGCAACTTTTTCTACAGCAGTAAGTACTGCATCATCTTTAATTCCTCAAAATTTAATAAACGTAGAGATTTAAATAATGGTTCAATTCGCTGACTTTACTCCTACTACGCCAGCAAACTTAAAAGATAATATTACTTTTAGGATTACTCGGCTCGGCCCCTTTGAGCCTAATAGTACTGTTCCTCAATTCCCAGCAGGCAGTACTAGCTTTGTAGCACTAACTGATATCGAAGCTACTGCTGCTGCAGCTCAAGAAGCAATTTTATACATTAACGTGAATACAGATTCTAATGCAGATAAAGTTCTGTTAGACAATCTAAGTCTTGCCGTAGCAACACAAGCTCAGGTAGTAGAGG
>Ga0315284_10009958_pt1 | contig 13531 bp, 8 predicted proteins | sample YL17G09_16_MG_FD_203696 | JGI IMG/M metagenome (GOLD analysis project Ga0315284, IMG submission 203696) | Sediment microbial communities from Yellowstone Lake, YNP, Wyoming, USA - YL17G09_16 | ecosystem: Environmental > Aquatic > Freshwater > Lake > Sediment | place: USA: Wyoming | collected...
CTCTCTCTCTCTCTCTCTCTCTCTCTCTCTCTCTCTCCAAGCTCACACGCGACGACCGCCGTTGTAACTCCCCATAAAATAACGAACAAAAAATTAATTCCAGCTCACCAAGGGAGAAAAGGTCACCGTTGCTGGCTTCGGCACCTTTGAGCGCCGCGAGCGGCCAGAGAGGGCCGGCCGCAACCCGAGGACGGGCGAGGCGCTGACCATCGCCGCGCGGTCCGCGCCAGCGTTCGTGGCCGCCAAGGCGCTCAAGGACCAGGTGGACGGCAAGGAGAAGAAGTAGAAGGAAGGAAGTGGGGTCGTGCTGTTTTCTTTTCTGTGTGTTAATGAAAAAAAAAGTCTCTCTTCTGCAAATGAAAAAACCAAAATTCGTCTCTCTTCCTCTCTCTCTGGAATTACAAGAGGAGGGGCAAGGGGAGCGAGCAGCGGGGCAGCCTTCAGCGTCTCTTTCGAGACGCCAAACACGAGCGACGAGAGCGAGAAGGGGGGGGAGAAAAAAAAAGGTCGTCGCTCTCTACCTCCGCCTCTGCGGCCGCTGCCTCGGCTTGCCGCCGCCCCCTGGTGGCTTCCTCGGTCCCCCGCCGCCGCCGCCGCCGCCGCCGCCGCCGCCGCCCCCGGGCGCGAGCCTCACGATCCCGTCGGGGCCGAGGACGCCGTCCCCGAGGTCGTCCAGCAGCGCCTCTCCTCCAAAGGCGCCGCCCCCGCCGCCGCCGCCGCCGCCCTCGCTGGCAGCCCTCCGGGCGCCGCCGCCCTCGCGGAGGGACCGTCCGGGCACGTCGCCTCCCGGCCAGAAGCCCTCGACCGGCGGCGGCTCGAAGCCGAAGAAGGAGTCCTGCTGCTGCTGCGAGGAAGAGGCCGCTGCGGCCGAGGCCCGCGCTCGGGGGGCGGGAGCAGATGCAGCAGCAGGAACAGCGGAAGAAGAAGAAGAAGCTGCTGCCGATGAGGAAGAAGAAGAGCGATCGGACGAGGGCCCAAGGTCGAGGAAGCCGTCGTCGTCGTCGTCATCGTCTTCGTCGTCGCTCTCGTCGTCGTCGTCCCCTCCCTCTCTCTCCTCCTCCTCTTCCTCCGAGAGCTCCTCCTCAAATGCAGCAGCAGACGCCCCGAACTCCGGGAAACTCGACCGGGGCCTCCAGACTCCCCCCTCCTCGGCTGCTGCTCCTGCCCCGCTTCCGCCCATCCTCGTCGACGGCACGACGGCGGGCAGCTCTGCAAGGCCCGCGGCCCTCAGCCTCGCGAGCTCCAGGGCTGCCTCGACCTGCTCCCCGGCCTCGACAGAGTCGTCGGCGAGAAAGCGGATCTCGGGCACGGAGCGCAGCCTCATCGCGGACGCGACCCTGTTTTTCGTTGGTTTGATTTGGGTTTTTTGTTTGTTGGTCCAGGTTTTACCTTCGAGAGGTGCAGGTTTTTTTTATCCCCTCTTTCCGCTCCTTTTTCTGAAAAGAGGAAGAGACGAAAGTCCGTACCTGCGCCGAACGTAGGGCTGGAGCCTCTCCAGCGCCCTCATAGCCGGCGCCCTGTTCTCGGCGTCGGCGTAGACAGAGACGTAGACGCGCGCGAGCTGCAGGTTGGACGTCAGCTCGACCTCGGAGACCGACGCGATCCCGGCGAGCGAGCCGGCGCGCTCGCGCTCGCGCGAGGGCGGCGAGACCGCCGCGCGGAGGGCGGGGTCGGTGAGCAGGAGCATGCCGATCTCGCGCTCGAGCTGCTTGGCGACGCGGGCGACGCGGCGCGGGTGGGCCTGTTTGGTGGTGGAGTTTTGTAAGGAGTCACGGAGGCGCGGGGGAGGAAGGGGGGGGGGGGGCATGAGAAGGGAGGAGGTTCTCAAGCGAGCCGCCACCAACGACGACGAAAAAACGAAAAGAACATCATTTCTCCGTCTCGGAGAATCGCAATTAGCGACCCTTCGAGGCCTTTGCGTTCATATAAACATGACTACATCGGTGACTCACCATGCATACGACCCTGAGAGAGTGTCGGGAGCCCGGAGAAGGGAGGGAGCGTCTGAAAGCGAGCGGTAAAGGTTGGGCTGTCGGTGTCGTCGTCGGCCGTGCAATCAATGCCGCCACCGCTGGCGAGAAGAGCGCTGCTGCTCGCAGCAGGGAAAGGGCCATTTCGATTGCTGTATGCTCAGCTTGAGAGAGAGTGTGTGTGTCTCTTTCGCACTGGGAGAAAAGGAAAGCAGGAAAAGCCGAGCTCGAGAGGGCACAGCTGGCCGCAACTCGAGAATTTCAAGGGAGAAGAGGAGCGAAGAGGGAGTGGCCGGGCACAAAGGCGTTTTTTCCCCCATTTTTTGGCAAAGAGCGAGAGCCTCTCTCTTTCTCGCTCTCTTTCTCGCGCTTCAATAACATAGCAATCATGCGCGCCTCATCTGTAGCTGCGTAAGGTAACCCTTACCGTGTCTCTTAGAGGAAGAGAAAGCACGAGAAGTTGCAAGGCCTGCTGAGGAGGAAGCAAAAAGGAAAACAGACTTCGACTCCCTCCCCCCCCCCAAAAAAAAAGAGGCAATCGAGTTTCTCTTCAAAAGCCTTCTCTGAAGCCATGAACGGCGCCGACGACGGCATCCTGGCCCGCCGTATGCGGCAGGCCCTGGGACTCGGCGGCCTGAAGAAGCGCGACTCCGTGCTCGAGGCGGGAGAGCACAAAGGGAGGAAGGAGAAGAGGGCGGAGAAGAAGAAGGATGATGCGCCTCCTTCGTCGCCCAAGGCTTCCATTGACGACGACAACGACGATGCGCCGCGCATCGTCGCCTATTCGGACTCTTCCGACGACGAGGCCGAGGTGGCGAGGAGGCAGCGCAGGGCCGCTGCGAACGCCGAGGCGAGGGCAGAGCATGCCGAGGACGAGAATGAGAACAGGGCCAAGTCTTCGCCGTCGGCATCTGCGTTGGCGGCGTCGGCGGCGTCGTCGGGGGCGACGAGGGACGAGCCTTCTCCCTCGGTGTCTTCGAGCTCCGCTTCGCCGGCTGCGATGTCCACGTCACGCGCTCCGAGCTCCGCGGCGATGGTGATAGCGGGCACGAACCCTGCGGGAGTAGCAGCAGCTGCGGCAGCGTCGTCGTCGGGCTCCGGCTCTACCGGCAACGGCGACGGCGACGGCGGCAGCGGCGACGGCACGCTGCAGACAGAAACCCGCTCGATCTGGAAGCGCCGCCCCTGGGGCGTCCCGGCGTCGGCCCGGAGGGCGGCAGCCGCAGCGGCGGCCACGGCGGCGCAGAAGGAGCACCGGGAGCGGCAGGCCGAGGCGCGGAGGCTCTCTCGAGGCCCCCTCGCGCGGGCCTTCGACTCCGCGTTGGCCGGCGATGGCGGCCCCGCGCTCGCCGCGGCCGCCTCGGCCTCGGCGCTCTCGACGGCGGAGGCTGGCGTCGGGGGCGCCCTGCTGGGCAGGGCCGCCCTCGTCGCGGTGCTGTCGAGCAAGACGCCGCCGCTGCTCTCGGCCCTGGCTCTGGCGGCGTCGCTCGCGGCGCCGCTGCCCGACCTCGCCGCATCCGTCTTGAGGCGGCGGGACCGCGCGCGGCGAGGGGGGATCCCGTCGCTGCTCCAGCAGCCCCCCTTCGCTTCCGTGCTTCCGGCCCCTCTGGACAGGCTCGCGGTCGAGCTTTCACAATTCGCTCCCGCATCGCTGCTCTTCGTCGCGGCGAGGTGGCTGTGTGCCCTTGTCGAGGGGCGGCGGCGGCGGCGGTCGAGGCCGAAGCTGCGCAGGACGCTCTCGACCGCCGTCGCGGCGCTGAAGGCCGCCTCGGCCGCGGACGCGAGCGCATCTTCTTCTTCTTCTTCTGCTGCTGCTGCTCATGGTGCTTCTTCTTCTTCCGCTGCTATTAATGGCGCTTCTTCTCCCTCGACGTCGACGCAACAGAACGGCGCCCCGGGCTCGCTGCGAAGAGAAGAGGAGCGAAGGGAAGAGGCGGAGCCACTCGAGCCCGAACCCGAGGAGCTCGAGGGGGTCTTCCCTCCGCTCCCGGACTTCGCCACTGCGGCCCGGGGCCCCCGCGCGGCCGAGGTCGGCGAGCTCCGCGAGTCGCTGCACGAGGCGTTCCGCGTCGTGGCGCTGCCGACGGCGCGGTTCGACGCCGCGGGGGCCGAGCTTATGCGGTTCGCGGCGGCCGCGGGCGTGAGCCTCGAGAAGAGGAAAACCATCGAGAGCTCTCCCTCGGCGTCCGCCGAGGAGGCCGCTCAAGCCAAGGGCGAAGGCGGGGGGGAAGGCGAAGGCGGCGAGCCGAGGACGCCGACGACGCCGGCGACGCCCGGGGGCGAGTCGCACGAGGCGGTCGCCGCCGCGCTCGAGGCGGCCGCCACCGCCGTCATCGACTCCGAGGAGCACGCCGCGCGGCACCTCGGCGTCCCGTCGCCCTCGAGCGACGCAGCAGCTTCTTCCTCTGCCGTGTCCGCCTCTTCTCCGTCCTCTGCTTCCGCTTCGACGGCCGCTGCCGCCGCCCCGAAAGTGGGCGTCCTCGCCGGGGTGATCGGCGCCGGAAAGAAGCGCAGGCTGAGCGCGGGAAGGCGCGCCGCGCAGCGCGCCTTCGACCTCGGGGACGTGCGATGGGCCGGGAGGGACCGCGCGGGGCGTCCCGTGCTCGCGGTGAGCGCCGCCGCCGCGGCCGGGGCCGATAGCGACTCGAGGGGGGCGAGGGCGGCTGACGCGGTCTGGGCGGTCATGGCCTGCGTCGACGACGCCGCTCGGAGCAGTGACGCTGACGGCCTCGAGGACCCTCCTCCGACGCCTGCTGCTGCTGCTGCGGCGGCGGCGGCGGCGGCGGCTCGTCCTCCTCCTTCTCCCTCCGCGGAGAACGGGAGGAGAGAAGGGGGGGAGGAGAGAGACGCCGCTCCTCGTCCCCGGCGCCCGGCCTGCGCGCCGGCGGCCGACGGAGGGCTCGTCTGCGTGCTCGACTGCCGCGGGGCCTCGCCGCTCGCGGCGACGCGCCGCGTCCGCCTCGTCAAGGACGCCGCGCAGGCGCTGAGCGAACGGTACCCGGGCAGGCTCTTCGCGTGCCACGTCGTGGGGCTCCCGGCAGCGCTGCGGTGGATGGTGCCCGCCGTCGCGGCGCTGCCCGTCGCGGGTCCTGCGGGTCTGTCGCTTTCCTCGGCCTCGGCCTCCTCTTCGACCTCGATGATCCCGTCGCGGGTGCGGCTCTGCGCACCGGGGGACGCGGCCCTGCCCGCGTGCGCCCGGTTCTCTCCGCCGCGGGCTCGGGTCGCTGCCGCTGCCACTGCCGCTGCGGCTGCTGCTGCTCCTGCTGCTGCCGCTCCGAGGGCCGCGGATCCTGCTGCGGTGCCCTCGGCCTTCGCCGCCGCGACGGAGGACGCCCCCTCTTCTTCGCCGGCGCCGCGGACGCCTGCGACCCCCGCAGCAGCAGAGGAAGGAGAAAGCAGCGACGGCGACGGCGGCGACGACGACGCCTCCGGCGCCATCCGACGGGCCGCCTCGGCCCCTCCTCGCTTCGACAAGGCGAGTCTGAGCGCCGCCACGGCTCCTCCGGCCCTGCCGAGGCTTGCGCTCTCGCCCCTGAACCCTGTGGTGCTGTCTCCGTCGCGGGGCGGCGACGTCGACGACGTTGACGTCGACGACAAGGAGGAAGGAGGAAGAGAAGGAGGAGGAGGAGGAGGCAAAGCCGCGACAACGAGTCGGGCGCCCTCGGGCCCTCTCTCGGCGGCCTCGCCCTTCTCCTACGCCGAGGCCGTGACCCGGTACCTCCCTGCGGCAGCAGAAGGGCAGAAAAAGCGCGTGACGATTCCCGAGCCAAAGGCCGGCGGCGACGGCGGCGGCGGCGACGACGATGGCGGCGGCAAAAGCGGCGGCGGCGACAACTCAAAGTCCGCGGCGTCTTCCTCCTCCCCCTCTTCCCCTCGCAAGAAGCACGCCCCCTCGCCTCGCGGGACGGCTCCGTCTCGCTCGGCCCTGCGGAGAAGGTCGAGGTTCGGCCCGACGCCCGAGGGAGCCGAGGGAGAAGAGGAAGAAGACGGAGAGGCGACGACGACGGCAGCGGCAACAGCGCCGGCGGTGGCGACGGGAAAGCGCTCCGGCTGCGGCGGCCTTCACTCCAGCCACCACCGCGACAACGACAGCCGCCACCGATCCTCGGCCCCCAGCCTCAACCGGATCAGCTCCTCCGCTTCCCGCGGCGATCTGGGAGCAGACGACGACGGCGACGGCGACGGCGACGACGGCGACGGCGACCAAGGCGCTGCTCCGAGCGGCCGCGAAGAGAGCAGCGCCGACGACGACGAGGAGGAGGAAGAGGCCGCGCTCCTCCGGGCCCGCATGAGGAAAGCCTTCAGGCGGAAGCGACGGAGCAGCAGCGTGGGGAGCGGCCGAGGGGGGAGCGACGAGCATGCCGAAGCGGCGGCGCTGCGCCGCATCGCGAGCGGCTCCCGCTCTCCCCGCCGGAGGCCCGCCCGCGGCGGCGTAATCGACGACGACGACGACGACAACGACGGAGAAAGCGGAGGAGCGCCGCTGTCGCCGACGACGCTGCGGAGCCGCGGGCGCCTCGCCGCTGCTGCGGCCCTGGCCCTCGCTGCGGCCGCCCTGGGCGGGATGGGAAGGACGGAGAGCGGCCGCGGGGCGCGCTCCGTCTTGGGCGCCGCGGCTCGCGCCGTGAGGAGGGGCCATAACGACGCGGGAGCGAGCGGAGGTCGCGGCGGCGTCGGCAAAAACGATAAAAAGAAAAAGTAGCAAGTCCCGCTTCTTTTCCAGTCTTCCTCCTTTCCCTTCAATACCCTTTCCTATGCTCCAGAAAGAAAAAGCGAAAATTCACTTCATTTGTCCCGTATACGAAACCTTGTGTTGTATCCTCAATAGGCTGCAAACCTCAGAAAAAAACTACATGTTTTTCCAGCGCTTTTTTTGATTCTGCTCTTTTGGACTCACACACACTTTTTCAAATTATTTCTATGGAAGATAAAACGAAAGCACAATGAAACACTCTGAGGAGGAAATTGCTGAAACAAGTTCTGGAGACGATAGTGAAGGGGGGAGACGGGAAACGGAAAACGTGGGTTCAGTTCAACAGCACGAGCTCAGCGAAGACGAGATCCTCGCCCTCGCCGCGCCGCCGAGCCCTATAACTCCTCCGCCTCCCGCGCCGCCGCCGCCGCCCCCAGCCAAATGCATCCTCCCGCTCGCTCCCGTCTCCAGCAGCCCGGGAGTGTCCAGCACCTTGAGCATCAGCTCCTCGAAGGCGTCGGAGACGGCCTGCCCGAGCTTCGCCGACGTCTCGGCAAAGAGGCAGCCGTGCCTCCGCGCAAACGCCTCGCCCTCGGCCCGGCTGACCTCCCGCTCGCCCCCTCCCTCCCCGCCGGCCCTGTCCACCTTGTTCCCCACCACCATCCTCGCCGCGGCGTCCACGGTGGAGTACAGCTGCACCTCGCGCATCCACACGTCCTCCAGCGCGTCGAAGGTCTCTCGGCGCGTGACGTCGTAGGCAAACACGACCGCGTGCGCACCGCGGTAGTAGGAGCTCGTCAGGGTCCGGAAGCGCTCCTGGCCGGCGGTGTCCCAGACGGTGAGCTTGAGGCGCTTGCCCTGGAGGTCGAGGAACTTGAGGCGGAAGTCGACGCCTGGGGGGGGGGGGGTCGGTTTGGTTGGTTCCGTTGCGGAGAGGGTCAGTGTTTTTTTTTCTTTTCTTTCCGTCGTCGCCCTCCGTTGGGTGCGCGATGGATTGCCGCGTCGAAATCTCGGCGGCGGCGCTTTCTTCTGCTTCGTTTCTCCCCGTCCCGTCTCGCCGTCTCGCTCGGGCGCCCTCGCTTTCGGGGAGAGAGTTCCCGACCACCTGGTCTCCCCGAGATCTCGAGCGCCTCCGTCCCGTCGCGCGAAGAGCGCCGCGGTCCGAAACAGCGGGAAAGCAGCAGCATGCCCGAAGACATCGGCGTCGTCAAATCATCTTACCAATCGTCGGCACGCTTGCCTCGTCAAACTCGTTGGACGTGAACCGCAGCAGCAGGCTCGACTTGCCCACGCCGCTGTCTCCTACGAGGAGGACCTTGAAGAGGTAGTCGAACGAGGGCTGGTCCGACGGGGCAGCCATTGTAGCTGCTGCTGGCGCGGGAGGGGGAGAGAAGGGCGCGTGAAGGAAGGAATCCGGATTCTTCGTTCGCTGCCGCCGGCGAAGAAGTGGGAGACGAGTTCACTTTCTTCTCCCCGTTTGCTGCTGTCGAGGAGGTCCCCTCCTCTTCTCGACTTTTTTCTTTCCTGGTTTCTTTTTTTAGCAACAAGGAGATACGAAACCGAAAACAAATGATGATCGCAAGGTCGCCCCCCTCTCCCGTCGCTCCGCAAGCAGCAGCAGCAGCAGCAGCAGCAGAAGAAAGCTCTTCGACTCCTGCGGCGCCGAACAACCCTTCTCCTTCCCTCCTCCTGGGGAGCTGCGCCGGCGCCTCGGCCGCGGCTATCGCCCGCGCTGCCGCCCGCGTCGCCGCCCTCCTTTCCTCTCCTGCTCCTCCTCCCTCCTCCACTTCCTCCTCCTCCTGCCCTCCCCTGCCCCTTTCTCGCTGGTCGTGCTCCGACGTCGCCGCCTGGCTCACAGTGGCGCACGCCATCGGAAGCGTCCAGTTTCGGGCCCTGGCGACGACCAAAGCGGCCTTCGCGGCAGAGGGGATTGACGGCGCGACCTTGCTGCTGCTCGCCGCCGAAAACCCCGCCGCCCCTTCGTCTTCTTCCACCTCCTCCTCGCTCCTGGCTTCCCTGGTGAAGGAGGCCGGCCCGAGGCTCAAGCTCGCCGAGGGGCTCAAGAAGCTCGTAGCTCTCTTCGAGCCCTCGCAGGAAGCGGGAGAGAAGCGCGCGGCCGCGGCGAGGGAGCTGTCCGCGGCGGCGGAGGCGCTCTCGCCGTCGTCGCTGCTCCTCTCTTCCTCTTCGTCTTCCTCTTCCCCTTCTTCTCCTTCGCCGCTCTTCTCTTCTTCGCTCTCTTCCCCTCCTCCTCTCCTCTCCAAGTCGCCCTCCTCGCTCCCTCCGTTCATACTCATGGCCGAGAAGAGGCTCGCGCGAGCGAAAGTCGTCGCGGCCTCCCTCGAGGCCGCGGCCGAGCGAGCGACCTCCGCGGCGGAGAGGGCCAAGGCCGCCGCCGCCGCGGCCGCCGCCGCGCTGCAGGCGAGCAAGGGGAGCGGAGGAGGCAGGGCCGCCCCGGCGAGGCCTCCCGCGCTGCTTTCCCCCCATGCCTCGGCCCTCGGCGGCGCCTGGCTCCCGACGGGGAGCAGAAGGATCTCGACGCTCTCCACCGCCTCCGTGGACGGCGGGGGCAGGCTCTCCGGGAGGGGAGGCGGGTCGCGCCCGCCGCCGCGCCGGGCGTCCGTTGCCGGCCCGATTGGCTCGTCGCCTCCCTCGTCCCCTCTTTCCGCCCCCGCCACCAGTGCCGCGCGCAGGGCCGCGTTCGAGGCGCGGTTGGCGGCGGACGTCGAGGCCAGGAGACTCCGCAGCGAGGCGTCGCTGCGCCCGCGCCGCCCCCTCCCTCCCGCCTCCCCCCTCGGCGGCGGCGGCGGCGGGGCCGCCGCGAGGGCCGCCGCCGCCGCCGATTGGCGGGCCCTCGCCAGTGTCCTGGAGTCCCACGACGCTGCCGCGGCTGCGGCCCTGGTCGCCGCCGCGGAGGAGGCGGAGGCTCCCCCGCCGCGGCCGGAGAGAGGAGGCGGGGCGAGGAGAGGCGAGGCCCCCCCCTCCCGCCCCCCTCCTCCCTCCTCGTTCGCTCGCGCCGATGCTGCGGCCTCCGCCGCCCTCGACGCCGCCGCCTGGTGCCTCCGAGAGGCGCTGGGCCTCTCGGAGGCGCAGCTCTCCGCGAGTGGGTTCTCTTTGCCTCCGGCTGCTGCCCCCTCTGCCGACGGCGGCGAGGGAGCTGCTGCTGCTGCTGCTGCTGCAGCTGTCGCCGATGCTGCCGCCGAGGCCAAGGCCGAGGCCGAGACCGAGGCCGAAGACGTCTCTGCCGCCGCCGCCGCCGCCGCCGCCGCCGCCGGCGCCGCTCCTCCTCCACCCCCTGCTTCCGCAGCTCTCCCTGCCCAGCCTCTCCCCCCCCGCGAGGCGTCGGCGCCGGCGACGACGGCGGCGAGGAGGGCGCGCGCCCTGCTCGCCGCGGCGCGCACCGCCGCGTTCCTCGCGCGCCTCGCCGCCGACGCGGACCTGCGTCGGCGGCGGCGACGCGAGCTCGCCGAGGGGCTCGCGTTCGGCGGTGGCGCGGCGGGGAGGGCCGCGGCGGCCGTCGAGGCGTTCGACGCGTTCTTCGCGCCTTTGGGGTGGCCGAACGTCGGGTCGAGCGGGGGCGGAGGCGGAGGCGGAGGAGGGGGAGTGGGAGGGGGCGGAGGCGGAGGAGTTGGAGGGGGCGGAGGAGGAGAAGAGGCGGACGAGAGGAGCGACGCTGCTCCGTGGCTGGAGGCGGGCCGCAGGGCCGCCGCTCTGCTCGCCCGAGCGACCTCTGCCTCGGTCGCCGCCGCCGCGGGCGCGGGCGCGGGCGCGGGCGCGGCGACGCCCGACGGCGCCGCGCCGGCTGCTGCGACCGAGCCCGCTCCCTCTTCCCCTCCCCCTCCTCCCCCGACGCAAGGGGACGAGCTGGAGAGGCTCCAGAGCGCCGCTCCTGCCGGCGCCAAGAAGGAAGCTTCGGGGTCCCCACTGGCGGAAGCGGTCGCCGCGCTCGCGGCAGCGCCCCCCGCCGAGCTGTCCCGCCTGCGGGCCCTCGCCGCCGAGGCCGCCGCCGCGTCCGCGTCGGCCCCCGCGCCCGCCTCCTCCGCGAGGGCGCTCTGCCTCGCCGTCCATGCCGCGATACGCTCCTCCCTCTTCCTGCGGAGCTCAAGCGCCAAGGCCGCGGCGAGGGCGCGCGCCCTCGAGGCCGCGGCAGCGGCGGGGCGCGCCACGGCGGCGGCGGCGGCGGCCAGGACCGCGCCACGCGGGGGGCGCGCCGCGGCGGCGAGGAGCTTCCTCGAGCGGCTCGCCGCGGACGGCGCCAGGAGGGCGGCCGCCACCGAGGCGCGGCGGGCAGAGCTGGAGGCGCGGGTCGTTGCCGCGAGGGCCGCGAAGCCGCAGCATAGGGGACGAGGTCGGGGTGGGAAGAAGGAGGAAGAGAGGGCAGCAGCGGCAGCTGCTGCTGCGCCCGCGCCCGAGGCCGCGGCAGCGGAGGCGGAGGCGGAGGAGGAGGGCAAGGGCGAGGAGCAGCAGCAAGTGGATACTTCCGCTGCTGCTGCTGAGAGAGCAGCAGCGGCGACGACGGCGGGGACTGCTGCTCCTTCTCCGGCAGAGCAAGCTGCGGCGACAGGTGGCGAGTGAACAGGGGAAGAGAGAGAAAGAGAGAGAAAACCACGTGGGAGCGAGGGCAATCGTCAATTGAGAGACATGATGCTGTTGGAAGGTGCGCCAGCCCTTTCGAGCTTCGAGGTGCCAATTCTTGCAAAAAAACTTTTTATCGACTTAAAAATAACAAGAGTGATAGAGGGAGGCGGCGGAAGGATCGGCAGAGAGAGAGAAGCAGCTGGCGGTCGACTGTTTTTTTTTTTTTTTGGGGGGGGTCGGAAGGGGTCGTTAGCGCTGGTCGGTCGACCCGACCCATCGGGGTCGACTTGCTTTCGTTCGGCTGTCTCTCAGAGAACTCGACACTCATCACTCGGACAGCTCATTTTCAAAAAAAACTCCTTTTTTTCCCCTTTATAGAGCAGCACTCTTCCCGATCGATACCACAACTCTGAAAGCTTCCTCTTCTTTAAAAGCAAAAGTAAAAGAACCAAAAGCCCCACAAATTAATCTCAAGTAAAAATGCCTTCCTCTTCTTCCTCCCTCGGCCGCCGCTGCCTCGGGCTCTTCGTCGTCGCTCTCCTTTCCTCAGCTTCCAAAGCTTCCGCAGCCCGCTCCCTCCGCACGCCTCTCTTCGACGACGGTCCCTCGCCGCTCCTCGCCGCGGCGAACGACGGCGACGACGTCCTTCCTATCCGCTATGCGGCGGTGCTTAACGCCAGAGGCGGCGGCGTCGCTCCTGCGGCGGTTTCGGCAACGGCGGCGGCGGCGGCGGCGACAGCTGTCTCTTCCGCCTCCCCCAACGGGCGCAAGCTCCGCATCCTGGGCCTCCTCGCCGGCGCCGCGATCGGCAAGCACGTCGAGGCTGTGAGGCTCGGCGCGGAGCCCTGCTTCCTCCCCGGGACTCCGCTGTGCGATATGGCCAAGGGGGAGGGCCCTCTCGGCGCCGTCGCTGGCGCCCTCGGCGGCGGCTTTGGCGGCGGCGGCCCCCCTGCTCCCCCCGCCGCTTCCTCCTCCTCTTCTTCCTCTTCGTCGTCTTCGTCGACCGTGGTCGTCAATAATCAGCCCCCAGTCTCGCAGCAGGGGCCGATCTCTCCCTACAGCAGCGGCAACGGCAACAACGCCGGAGCGGGGGAATCCGAGGCACGCTCGCAGTCGTCGACCTTCCCCAACGACTCTCCTCCGCCCTTTTTCGCCGCCGTCAACGAGGACGACGCTGGCCACGGCAAGCATGGGAAGCAGCAGCAGCACGGAGGGAAGAGGCGCTTCAAGCGCATGGGCGACGACTCGGGCCCCGTCTTTGTCGGCGGAGGAGGACCGCCGCCGCCGCTGCCGCCTTCTTCTGCTTCCTCTTCCTCTTCTTCTTCGATCGGCGACGGCGGCGCCTCCTCGACGACCAACACGGCCGTGCACGGCGGCGGAATTGCCAACGCCGCGGGGACGTCTTCTTCTGGCTGAAGGAATGCACATGCTTCTTTTTCGTTTCTTTTCTCGCTTTCTTTTCAAAACTTGATTTAAAACTTCGCCCTTCACTTGCACCCCAAACCAAAAAAACCAAAAAACTTGCCCGCTGCTGCCCTTGCTTTTACCGCGCTCTCCACTGTAACTTTTGAAAAAAAAACGAAATAAATTTGATTATCACTTGCACAGTTCGAATTGACGGAAAAAGAAAGAGAGAAAGGGAATTTTGAATAAAAAGGAAAACAAGAGCAGAGAAATAAAATAAAAAATATAAGTTTGATTTTCAATCACTCCTCCGCCGCGACGAGCTCCGCCGTCGACGCTGCGCCCCCTCCAATCGCAGCCGGCACGGGAAGCTTTCCGTTGATCCCGATCAGCGCGAGCGAGGCGGACGGGGGGAGCGGTTGCTGGGAGTCCTCTCGCGGGGGCCCTCTCGCCGCGAAGCCCCTCGCGACGAGCGCCGAGGCAATCGCTGCGGCGAGCGAGGCCAGGGCCGCGAGGGTGCGCAGGGGGGGCGCGGCGAACGGGGATCCCTGGGACGCGGCAGAGGCCAGGGCGCCTCCGACCCAAGAGAGGACGGCGAGGAGAAGCAGCGGGGCGGAAGTAGAAACAGCGTGAGAAGGAGGAGAAGACGAAGACGCCTTGGCGGCGACGGCGCCCTCTCCTCCTCCGACTCTGCCCCCCTCCGCTCCCGCCCCAGCTCCCCCAGTCTTCTCCTCCACTTTCGTGAAAGCGACCTGGTAGTTGAGGATGTACCCGGCGTCGAACCCCGCTTCGCAGTAGGCGAAATAGAAACGGTATTTCCTCCAGAAGGAGGCGGGATAGCCCAAGTTGGCGGTGAGCTCCTTCCTCGACGCGGGCCTCTCCCAGGCGC
>Ga0315284_10009960_pt1 | contig 13531 bp, 10 predicted proteins | sample YL17G09_16_MG_FD_203696 | JGI IMG/M metagenome (GOLD analysis project Ga0315284, IMG submission 203696) | Sediment microbial communities from Yellowstone Lake, YNP, Wyoming, USA - YL17G09_16 | ecosystem: Environmental > Aquatic > Freshwater > Lake > Sediment | place: USA: Wyoming | collected...
GATAACCGACATACTGATCGCAAATCAGATCGTGGGCGGGACCAAGATGGCGCGGCTGGTTGAGCTTGCGAAACGGGCGAATCCGATAGTTGCGGTGGACTGCCCGGAGAACGTGCGCGAGCTTTCTAATGCGGCGGCCACCGCGGGAGTGACGATCCGGGTGTTGGCCGAGATCGACATCGGCATGAACCGCTGCGGCGTCGCGCCCGGGCCGTCGGCGGTCGCGCTCGCGTGGCTGGTGGGGTCATCGCCGGGGCTGGCGTTCGAGGGGCTTCAGGGTTACGAGGGGCATCTTGCGCTGCTGCGGGACGAGGGTGAGCGTGCCGAGAAGACCCATGCGGCGCTCAAGATGCTGGTCGATACGCGGCGCGCGATCGAGGATTCGGGGCTGCCGGTGCGGATCGTGAGCGGCGGGGGAACGGGGACGTATAACGTCACGGGCGACTATCCCGGCATCGACGAGGTGCAAGCAGGGTCCTACGCGCTTATGGACTGGTACTACGGCGAAATACGCCCTGAGTTCCGGCAGGCGCTCTCGATTCTGACGGCGATATGCAGCCGGCCGAGGCCGGGAGTGGCGGTGGTCGATGTCGGCGTGAAGGGAGTGGGAGCGGAGTTCGGCCCGCCCAGGTTGAAGAACGTCGCGCTCTACGAGCTTGGCCGCTTTGCCTCCGAGGAGCACACCGTCTGGCTTATCCCCGACTCATCGGTCACGCTTGGCGATAAGATCGAGATGATCCCCTCGCACGGGTGCACGACGTGCAATCTGTATCGAGAGTTGGTCGCGCATCGGGATGGGATTGCGGTGGATGTCTGGCCGATAGAGGGGTCGGGGAAGCTGCGGTAGAGTGGAAAGCGGAGAGTGGAAAGTGGAGAGCAGAGAGCAGAGAGCGGAGGACCCCACCCCGACCCTCCCCGCAGCGGGGAGGGAGTTACCCGCGCGTGAGTTCCTCGACCGTTCGCACGACTTCATCGGCGGACGAGGCGGCTCGCGGGGATAGGTTGAGGAGTTCGCGGACGAGTTGGGTGGCGTGGCCGTCGGTGAAGTCGCGGTCGGAGATGAGATCGGGCTTGAGGGCAATGACGGGCTTGGACTCGCGGGCGGCAGTGAGCGCGACTTCGATGTTGGCGATGTTGCCGTGTCCGACGGGCACGTCCGTGAGGACGACCACGTCCGCGGCGCGCATCAGATCCAGATGAGCCGCAAGCGATTCCGGCGCTATCTGAGCGAAAAGCTGCTGGGAGACGTAGGTTATGTCCATGGCGTCGGCGACCTCCTGATCGGCATCGCCTTGATTGAGCACGCCGCACGTGAGAGCATAACCGCGTCGCGCGAGTTTGGCGAGCACAGGCGCGGCCGTTCCTCCGCCTCCTATGACGTGAACCCTGGGCGGCCTATCGAATCCCGCGTTGGTCCGGGACATCATGTCCCGGACCAACGCGGAGGGCTTGACTCCGGCGATCACGTAGGGGCGCGAGGTGGCCGGGTGCTTTCGTACCCAGACCTCCGCTCCGTAGACTCGGCGGATGATCTCGGCGGTTATGACCTCGTCGGGTGAGCCGTCCGCCTGAACGATCCCCTCCCCAATCAAGACCAGCCTGTCGCAGTATTGGCTGGCAAGGTTCAGGTCATGCATCACGGCCATTACGGTGATCCCGCGCTCCCGATTGAGGGATTTGACGAGGTCCATGATCTCGAATTGGAAGCTGATGTCGAGGTGGGAAGTGGGCTCGTCAAGCAGCAGGACTTCCGGTTCCTGAGCGAGCGCCCGCGCGACCAACACCCGCTGGTGCTCTCCGCCGGAGAGCGCGTTCATGTGCCTGTCAGCCAGGTGCTCCGTGCCGGTTCGATTGAGGGCATCCAATGCGATTTGGGTGTCCCTGACCCCCTCTACCGCGAACCGGCCCAGTCTCGGGGACCGCCCCATCAGCACGATCTCGAGCACGGTGAAATCGAACGCGACGAGCGTGTCCTGCGGGACGACCGCCACCCGCCTCGCGAACTCGCGCGCCGGAATCGAGCGGATCTTTCGCCCGCCAAGCGTCACCGACCCGCCGATCGGGGCGAGCACGCGCGACATGGATCGCAGCAGAGTCGTCTTGCCGCTGCCGTTGGGACCGATGATTCCAACGAACTCCGACTCGCCGAGCCGAATAGAGACGCCGCGCAGCACGGCCGCGCCGTTGTAGCCGGCGTATAGGTTGTCAACGGTATAATCTGCGCTCATAGCGTACCCTGTAGTGGCCGGGCACCGTCCCGGCCTTGTCCGAGACAGAGATCGGACACTACATCATCAGTCCCGGCCTTGTCCGAGACGGAGGTCGGACACTACGATCAGAAATCGGTCTCGCGGATGCGATAGCCCCTTATCTGGGCTTTGGGCGCGTCGTCCACGATGTAGTTGACTATCACGAACTCGCCGGGCGAGGTCTCGACCCAGCCGGTGTAGCCGCCGTCGGATGCGGGGCTTGTGTCGTGGTCGAGCGGCAGAACGATGCCGGTCTGCCTCGACCGCTCCTTTTCGAGCGCGCTCTCTATCGGCTCGATGAAGGCAAAGGTGTTCTTCGCCCAGGCGGTCGAATTGCCCGGTTGGTGGCGGTAAGTGACGAGCACCTTGCCGCTTCGGGTGAGGTGCGCCACCGGCCGGTGCCCGGCGTCCATCAAGGTCTGGAACGGCCCCTCCCAGGTCTTGCCGCGGTCGGTGGAGATGCTCTTGTAGACCGGCAGGCCCTTGCCGCTGTTTTCGCGCATGTAGCACACCAGTTCGCCGACCGGCAGCCTGACGATGGATGCCTCGCAGAGGTTGAGGCCCTTGCGCGCGGCTACGGTCGTTGGCCGGTCCCACGTCTTTCCTTTGTCGCGGCTGCGGCTTACGCACTGGACGGTATGGCCAAAATCGGCGGGCCGGAACTGGGTCGCGAGCAGCCAGTCGCCGCCGTCGAGCTCGATCACCTCGTCCGGCATTATGCCTTTGACTCCGGTATCGCGGGGAGCAGACCACGTGTCCCCGTTGTCCTCGCTTACGAAGAAGACGATCTGTGACTCCTTGCCGCCCTTGTGAAGCTCGTCTGCCGGAACGGGGAACCGGTCACAGACGACCAGCACTCTGCCGTCGGCAAGCTGCTGGACCTTGGGACAGTTGTATTTTAGCAGCACGCCGCCGGTCTGCTCGGTGGCGACAAGCACTTTCCGGTCGGAGAAGGTCTCGCCGTTGTCGTCGCTGACGCGGACTATGACCCGGGAGTACTTCTTCGCTTTGTGGCTGTCGCTCTCCCGGTAGACGAGAACGATCCTGCCATCGCGGCATCTGGCGAGGCTGGGGAAACACTCGTAGACCGAATCATCGCGGCTGATTATGAACCTGCGGACGTTGTACATACGACCCATTTCCCCGTTGCCCTTGGCAATCCCTCCGCGCGAGAGCTTGGCGGGCGGCAAAGCGTGTATAATGGTAGCGCGAGGTGACGGTGAGAATGAGAATCGAACAACTGCGGATGGATAACCTCCGCGAGGGGGTTTATTGCGGCCAGGCGATGCCTTTTGCCGAGGAGTGGTACGGACAGCTTGAAGCATGGCTGGACGGCGGCCTGATGCGAGGTCAGATCGCGAGAACCGACGATGGGGAGGCGATCGGGTTTGTCCTCTACTACCCTATCGAGAAAGTGCCGATGGAGATCGACGGCGACGGGTTCTACATGGTCCAGTGTCTGCAGGTGAAGCCTCCGCACGACAAGCGGGGCATTGCGAAGACATTGATCGAGAGCGCGATTGCCGACGCGCGGGGCAGTGGAGCATTGGGGATAGTGACGGAAGGCCTGACGAAAAGGGAGCCTGGTCACGACCACGTTACGGCTATCCTGCTCGAGAGCCTGGGACTGATAAGGGGCCAGTCCCGCGGGTTCGCCACCATCTACTACCTGGTCTTCGACGCCGAAGCCGTGGCGCCGAAGTATCTGCCGGCCCGTTTTGAGCCTCCCGAGGGAAGATCGAAGCTGCGCGTGGATATAATGGACTGCCGCCTCTGCTACGTGGGCATACACAACCGCGAGACCGTCATGCAAGCAGTGGAGAGGTCGGCAAGCGAGAGAGTCGATCTCTTCGTGCACAATCAGAATACCCGCGAGGCGGTCGCGGACAAGGGCTACTCGACCGGTATCTTCATCGACGGCAAGCTGACGTTCTTCCGCGGACCGGTAAGCGAGGAACAGGTCATCGACGCCCTGGACGTGGCCGAGTCCGCGCGCGAGCGAGAAATGGACAGATAGCCGCTCGACGTGCTATACTGGCACGGTGAGAATCGGGAGGACAGGCGACCAATGGAAACACTGAAACTTGAGGCCAACTACCGCTCGGACAAGAGCAAGGGCCATATGAAACAAATCCGCAGGGAAGGCTACGTGACCGGAAGCGTGTTCGGTCGAGATAGGGAGCCCATCCCAATCGAACTGAGGCTTGAGGATTTTGCCAGGCAGGCCAAGCACTCCGAAGCGGGGATCAAGTCGCTGATCGATCTTACAATCAAGGGCGGGCCGGCCAAGAGCGACGGGCTCGTGATCCTCAAGGACTTCTATAAGGATCCTCTAAGCCGAAAGGTGCTCGACGTTCAGTTCCAGCGGATCAACCTCAAGGAGAAGGTATCGGTCAACGTGCCGATAGTGCTGTTCGGAGAGGCAGTGGGAATCAAGGAAGGCGGGACGGTGGAACAGCCGCTCGACGAACTGCACGTTAGCTGCCTGCCGACGGACATCCCCGCGCGTGTTGACGTGGACGTAAGCCATCTTGCCATTGGGCATCACGTTCGCGCAGGGGAGATTGCGCTTGGCGAGAATATCGAGGTGCTCACCGACGCCGACGTTCTGATCTGCACCTGCGTGCCGCCTCACGTCTATAAGCCCAGCGCCGCGGAAGCCGCCGAGGCCGCAGCCGAGGCAGCCGCCGCAGTGGAAGCAGCCGCAGTGGAAGCGGCGCCTAAGACCGAGGAAAGCGAGTCATAGGCAGCAGGTAAACGAGAGTTTACGACAGGGGAGCCGTTCGCGGCTCCCTTCTTGCGTACTGCATGGCGGGTCGAGCGTTTCAGGCAGCGAGGTCGAGTTCCGAGGCGTCGGAAGGCTCGTCGGCGCGCTTGGACAGGGCGTATTCGACGGCGGAAGTGGCCGCCGCGGCGATGGTGGCAAGCAGCCGCAGTCTGGTTGTGGTCAACTGGGAGGAATCGGAGAAGTAGACGTTGAGGACCCCGATGCAGACCTCGCGATCCGCCAGCGGGATCGATGCCGCGCAGCCGTCGTCAGCCGCCACTATTCTCCAGGGCACAAGCTCGACGTCCACAAACACGTCGCTTGCCACCTGGACTTCCCTTGACGTGAAGGCCTTGACAGTGTGTCCCGAATGGAAGCCGGGATACGGTCCGGAAGCCACAAGCGGGTATCTGGCGCCCGGCTTTGCTTCGTCGGAACCGCAGATCGCGGCAAGCTCCAGCGAGTTCTCTCCGCAGTCCAGGTAGACCGCTGATATTCGCGCTCCGAGCTTGTTGACGAGCGTGGACACGAACAGATCGAGCAGCTCGGCAACCGTTCCCGCCCCCACAAGCGACCAGGAAACCTCGTGCAGAGTCTCAAGCTCCTCGAGCCTCTGGCCGGCTTCCTTGTGCGCGAACGCGTTCTCGATGCCGTTGCCAACCACCAGCGCCAGCCAGGACGCGCTAAACGCCACCTGGGCCATCGTGTACCATCTGTCAAAGCCCTCGGCGCAGCCAACGTAGAAGAGCAGACCAATCCCCAGGGATACGTAGAAATAGCATACCAGCCCGGATAAGCCGTCAGACGAGGCCACATACCGGCGATGGCTGACAACCAGCGCGTGGCCGACAAGGATCATCGCAACGAAAGCGAGCATCGCGTCCGCAATTCGGCAGACCGAAGCCGAGTATGCGAAGCCGCCGAGACCCGGCGAGAGACTGGTGTCCAGAGCGTAGGGCAGCACAACCATCGGAAACGCCAGGACCGCTATCGCGGCAATCGCGAACTGTCCGACTGACTGAGCCCGGCTGAACGCGCGCCACCTCACCCCCGAGTGCGCCTCACCGACAAAGAGCAGTGCGGCCATGAACGGAGCCGACACGCTGATCCAGCCGTGGGCGGCGGGCGCATGGCCCTGGAAGTCTACAACAGCCTGCAGGATCGCCCCGGTACCCAACGCGGAGAAGGCTGCGGCGGCGAAAAGCGAACGAGGCTTTCTTTCGAGGACGAATATGGCGAGGCAGTAGACACAAGCGCCGAAACCTGTCCCCCCGGCAAGCACCGAGATCGCGGCTTGGGCCGTGCAGCCAGGGGCAAAGTACCCCTGCGGCAGCAGCAGTCCCACCGTGACCGATGACGCGACGACCGTCGCGCCCCAAATCAGCAGCCGCCGCCACTGCGTCTTCTTTGACAGCCGTACGCGCTCGATCAGTGACCTGGAATATGGGTTCGCGCGCACGAACCCAGCCTGAACGGCCAACGCTGCACTCCTCAACTATCGGATCCGACAACCTGGCAACTTCAGTGTTGCGACAGACCGCGCTTCGGTCGATTTGCCTGCTTATTTGAGGAGCGGCAAATCGCCGAAACGCTCAGTTTTGCCTTTATCTCAATTGCCTCAGCACCGGCTAACTAGATTTTCGGACGGCGGTCGGACGCGCGTTATGGCATGCGGCCAGAAGATTAGACGTTTCACGTTGCGCATTGTGCGTCAGATTGGTGACTGCAAGCCGGTACAAGGGGAGCGCCCCGGCTCGCAAGACACGGGGCGCTGCAAACCGTCACCCTGAACTCGATTCAGGGCCTGCTGCGGATGCTGAATCATCCTGAATCAAGTTCAGGATCAGCATGACGCGTTCCTGTTCGGCATGACGCGTTTGCGGATCAGGTAGACTGCGTCTCCACCGGCAGCGTGTTGAGGTCCGCGGACTTGGTGAAGAACAACTTGCCGTCCTCCATCTCAACGCGCACCGTGTCGCCCGGACTGAATCGGCCGAGCAGCACTTCCTCCGAAAGCGGATCCTCTATCAGCCGCTGCACCGCCCTGCGCAGGGGCCTCGCGCCGAACTGCGGATCGAAGCCTTCAGCGGCAAGGTGCTCTTTGACAGCCTGCGTGACCTCCAGTTCCATGCCCTGGCCGGTCACCTGCTGCCTGATCCTGTCGAGCATCAGGTCGACGATCTGCAGGATCTCGTCTTTGGTGAGCTGATGGAACACTATCGTCTCATCGACGCGGTTGATGAACTCCGGCCTGAATGTCCGCTTCATCTCTTCCATGATGCGGTTCTTCATGGATTCGTAGTTGAGGTCGGCCTGCTCTTGCTCGACTCCGCGGAAACCGATGCCGGTCCCGCTCTGGATCGCCTGGGCGCCGATGTTGGAGGTCATGATGATGGCCGTGTTCTTGAAGTCCACCACTCGGCCCTGCGAGTCGGTCAGGCGGCCGTCCTCCATTACCTGCAGCAGGATGTTGAAGACGTCCGGGTGCGCTTTTTCGATCTCATCGAGCAGTATGACCGAATACGGCCTTCTTCTGACCGCCTCGGTAAGCTGCCCGCCCTCGTCGTAGCCGACATATCCGGGCGGCGCGCCGACCAGTCTCGAAACAGCGAACCGCTCCATATACTCGGACATGTCGATTCGGATGAGCGCGTCTTCGGTCTCGAACAGGAACGCGGCAAGCGCCCTGGCAAGCTCGGTCTTGCCCACGCCGGTCGGCCCCAGGAAGATGAAGCTGCCCATCGGCCTCTTGGGGTCCTTCATGCCTGACCGCGCGCGCCTGACGGCCTTGGATACGGCAACGATGGCCTCGTGCTGGCTGATGATGCGGCCGTGGAGCACGTCCTCCATCTTGAGAAGCTTGGCGGACTCGCCCTCGACCAGCCTGGACACGGGGATGCCTGTCCACGAGTAGACGATGTGAGCGATCTCGTCCTCGCCGACCACTCGCGGCTCGTTTTCCCGCTCCTCCCGCCAACTGCGCTCAAGCTCGGTGGCCTTTTCGGTCAACTCCTGCTCGCGCGCGCGCAGCTCGGCGGCGACGTCGTAGTTCGAGCCGCTGGGTATCGAGTTAAGCTCGGCCTGGACGCGGCCGAGTTCCTGCTTTGCGTTTCTGAGCTCGAGCGGCGGCATCGCGAGTCGCAATCGCACCCTCGACGCGGCTTCGTCGACGAGATCGATGGCCTTGTCCGGCAGCGACCTGTCGGTGATGTATCTGTCCGAAAGCTGCGCGGCGGATATGAGAGCGATGTCCTGGATGGAGACGTTGTGATGCTTCTCATAGCGGTCGCGCAGACCCTTGAGTATCTCTATGGTCTCGTCGGTGCTCGGCTGGCGGACCTGCACTGGCTGGAACCTGCGCTCCAGGGCGGCGTCGCGCTCGATATACTTGCGAAACTCGTCCATCGTTGTCGCGCCGATGCACTGCAGCTCGCCTCGCGAAAGCGCGGGCTTGAGTATGTTGGAGGCGTCGATAGCGCCCTCGGCGGCGCCCGCTCCGACAAGCGTGTGAAGCTCGTCGATGAAGAGTATGACCTCGCCGGCGGCCTTGCGCACCTCCTCCATGACGCGCTTCATTCTCTCCTCGAACTCGCCTCTGTATTTGGTGCCCGCGACGAGTCCGGCGAGGTCGAGGGCGACGATGCGCTTGTCCTTGAGCATCTCCGGCGTATCGCCGCTGATGATGCGCTGCGCTAGGCCCTCGGCGATGGCGGTCTTGCCGACGCCCGGCTCGCCGATCAGGCACGGATTGTTCTTGGTTCTGCGCGAGAGTATCTGCATAACTCGCTCGATCTCGTTCTCGCGTCCGATGCACGGGTCGAGCTTGTCCTGCCGAGCAAGCTCGGTATAATCTCTGCCGAACTCATCGAGCGTGGGGGTCTTGGAGCGCTGGCGAGCAGAGGGCGCGGCGGTGGTTTCGCCGTCCTGCAGGCTCATGACCTCCCTGCGCGTCCGCTCGAGATCCACGCCGAGCTTCTGAAGCACCCGTCCCGCAAGACCTTCTCCTTCTCGAATCAGGCCCAGCAGCAGGTGCTCGGTTCCGATGTAGTTGTTGTTGAGGTTGCGCGCCTCGTCGTAGGCAAGATCGATGACGCGCTTAGCCCTGGGTGTAAGCTGCATTTCGTTGCCGAGCCGGCCATCGCCCCTAGTGACCTGGCGCTCTATCTCGGAACGAATCTTGCCCAGGCTTACGCCCATGCGGTCAAGAATCCGCGCGGCGACGCTGTCGTTCTCGCGCACCAGACCCAACAGCAGGTGCTCGGTGGAAACGTAGTTCTCACCCAGCCTGCCGGCCTCTTCCTGCGCGAAGAACACGACTCTGCGCGCCCGCTCAGTGAACCTCTGCCACATGCTCGTTTCCCCCCTTTACAGGTGGAATCATACACTACCTATTATCTAAGACGCCTCTCGCGGCGATCAAGTTCTCCGGCACGCCGGTCTTGGCCGGGACGGAGGCCGGCCACTACGACTTGTCGCTCCATCTACAACGAGAGCTCAACATCCGCCAGGCCGTTTCTGAGAAGCTGGGCGCGCTGCATTCCCGCGCGGATCCCATCGGCCGCTCCCACCCTCATCCCGACAAGCAGCTCATTGAGGCGGCTGGTCGGGCAATTCGCAATCAGACCCATCGCGCTCGCCAGTCGCAGCGCCGACATCAGTGTTATCGCCTTCTCCGGCGTTATCGAGCGCATGCCCCGGAGCGCCGCCAGCGCCTTGCGCGCCGCTTCTACCAGACGATTCCGTTGATCGCCCAATAGTTCCTTCCGCGCCAGGCGCTCCTGTCCCAGAAGATATTGTGCCACGGAAGAGACCCTTTGTACGATCTCCTTCTCGCTCAGGCCGCAAGTTACCTCGTTTGACACCTGATAGAGATCGCCGACCGACCGGCTCGCCTCACCGAACACACCTCGAATCGAGACGCCGAGATCGTATGCCGCCCTGAGCTGCGAGGCCAGTCGATTTGCCAGCGCCGATCCCGCCAGATGCATCATCGCGCTCAGCCTCAGGCCGGTTCCGACGTTGGAGACGTTGGCGGTCAGAAAGCCGTATCTGGTGGAGTAACCGAATTCCAGCGATTCGCCCAGCACGTCATCCACCCAGTCGGCAAGCTCCCACGCCTCCTCCGGCGTCAGGCCGGACCGCAGCACCTGGATTCTGAGGTGGTCTTCCTCGTTGACCATAATGGACAGCACCGCGTTCGGCTCGACTATGACCGCCGCGCCGGGGCGGTCCTCGGTCTGCTCGATGCTGACCACCCGCGTGTCCAGCAGGAACGCCTTTTCCTCCGGGTCGAGCTTCTCCATACTGATGGTAGAAAGCCCTGGGAAGCGGGCGCTGAGTCCGCCGCAAGCCGCCCTGACATCTCGCACCACCATAGATAAATCTTCCCCGGAAGATCGGGCGGGAAACGGGTATGCGGCCAGGCTTCTTGCGAGCCTGGCGCGCGTGGAGATCACGACGTCCGAATCGGGACCCTCGCCGCGAATCCACTCTGGGCCGCTTGCCTGGCGGAACATCATCTCGCGGGCGCCTTGCCTGTGTGGTGAGTGCTGCCCTGCGCGGTTTGGACGGCCTGCTCGATCTCGCCGGCGAATCTCGCATAGCACGAGCAGCACCCGGGCCGGCCGTCGGCTATGATGTCGGCGAGCGTGGCGCCGCAGAACCGGCAGCCATAGGCCGGCAGGTGAGCCGCGGCTTTCGGATCGACGCGGGCCAGCACGCTTGTGAAGTCGAAGTCGGTTCCGGCGTAGAGCCTGGCCTGCTCGCTCGCGCACTCGGAGCACACAAACGTTCGGTTGACGTCCTCGCGCCGCCGGCGAAGGACTACCATCTTCGCCGGACGGCTCGAACAAAGCTCACAGAGGGAGTTATCAGTCATCAGTCTCCAGGAAGTCGAAAGCCTAAAGTCGAAAGTCAAAAGTCCCATCAATGCGGCGATTCCCGACTTTCGACTTTTGACTTTGGACTTTGGACTTACTGCTTTGCCACGTAGTCGTGGAAGGCTTTCATCAGCTTGCGCGTGATGGAGCCGGGCTTGCCGTCGCCAATCGAGCGGTCGTCGAGCTTGACCATCGGTATCACTTCCGCGGCTGTGCCGGTCAGGAAGGACTCATCGGCGATATATAGATCGAATCGCGTGAAGACCTTCTCCACGGCCTCGACACCCATCTCGGCCAGCAGGTCCATCGCGGTCTGGCGCGTGATGCCCTCCAGTATCCCCAGGTAAGCGGGCGGAGTGTAGACGACCCCTTTCTTCGCGAAGAAGATGTTATCGCCCGTGCATTCGGCCACGTAGCCGTCCTCGGTGAGCATCAGGCCCTCGCCCGCGCCGGCCTGATTGGCCTCGATCTTGGCCTGGATATTGCACAGGTATTTGCCGAGCGACTTGATGCGCGGCTCCAGGACCTGCGGGTTAGCCATTCGCGTGGCGACCGTCACGACCTCAAGCCCGCTATCATACATCGACCGCGGATACAGCGACAGCTTGTCGGTCGAGACCACAACGGTCGGTTGCGACTGTATGTTCTTCGGGTCAAGGCCAAGCGCGATTCCTCTGGTCACCGTCACGCGGATGTAGCCGTCGGTCACGCCGTTCATCTCTATCAGCTTTTCAATGTTCGCGGCGAAGTGCTCCCGCACGCACGGCAGCTCTATCCACAGCGCCTTCAGCGAGTTAAACAGGCGATCAATGTGCTCGGCCAGCTTGAACGTCTTGCCGTGATAGACTCGGATTCCTTCGAATGCGCCGTCGCCATAGAGGAATCCGTGATCGTAGATAGAGACGTGCGCGTTCTCGGACGGAATGAATTGCCCGTTGAGGAAGACCCACTTGTCCATTCAGTAGCTCCCGTTACTAAAGTATAACATAGTCGAACAGCGTGTTCAAAGTCAGCGGTTCAAGTCGTCAGTCATCAGTCGTCAGTCATCAGTTCGCGATACTTCGGGGCTCGGTTTTCGCCCCGAAGGCCCTCGCCGGCGAGCGTGCTTCGGCGCGTAAAGCGAGCACCGAAGCATCAAACAGTTGTCATCCTGAGCTTGTCGAAGGATCTGCGCAGATCCTTCGACAAGCTCAGGATGACAGGCTTTTCGCTCTCTGCTCTCTGCTCTCTGCTCTCTGCTCTCTGCTCTCTGCTCTCTGCCCTCTGCTCTCTGCTCTCTGCCCTCTGCTCTCTGCTCTCTGCCCTCTGCTTTCGGCCTTCAGCTTTCGGCTTCCGGCTTTCGACTTTCCACTTTCCACTTTCGACTCTCGGCCTCCGGCTAGACGGCCGCGCCCGCGGGTACCGCCGACGCCGCCTTTTTGACGCGGGAGATCATGTCCATCAGATCGTCTTTGGAGCGGTTCACGCTCGTGCCGAGATAGATCGTCCGGCCCAGATACTCCTTGGTCTTCGGGCACATATCCTCCGAATACTCGTACTTCGCGTCGGTGAGTTTGTACGCATCGCGCATCGGATGGTGGGCGCCGCTCTGTTTGAGTATCGGCTCCCAGTTCCAGTAGACGTGAATGCCGCTGTAGTAAGGCGACCCGCAGCCCACGCCAAGTTCGTTGGCTCTCGACGCAAACGCGCCCGCCTCGCTCGGAGTCTCAAAGAGCAGGCCGAGCGTGGTTCCGCAATCGCCCTCGACGCAGTTGATCGGGTTGAACCCAAAGGCGCTGCAACCGGCAAGCTCCTCCATCATGATCTTCTTTTCGGCTCGCAGCTTGGCCAGAATGCCGTCGAGCCGCGTAAGCTGCACGCGCAGGATGGCGCTCAGTATCTCATTGATTCGGAAGTTCCAGCCCGAGAAAAACGGGACCGTCACCTCGGCGGCGTGATCTCTGAACGCGCATCCGCCGTCGTGGTGGACCAGCGCGCGGTAGTAGGTGTCCTCGTCGTCGGTCGTGACCGCTCCGCCCTCGCCGCAGCTTATGATCTTGAAATGGTTGAACGAGAATCCTCCCGCGTGCCCAATCGAGCCAAGCCGCTTGCCCTTATAGGACCCTCCGTCGGCCTGGCAGGCGTCCTCGAGAACCTTGACACCATGCTTGTTTGCCACGGCCATGATCGCGTTCATATCTGCCGGAAAGCCGCACATGTGGACCGGGATGATCGCTTTTGTGCGAGGCGTGATCTTGCGCTCGACATCGGCCGCGTCAAGGCCGAGCGATTCGTCGATCTCCGCTATGATCGGCACCGCCCCGACCGCCAATATCGCCGCCGCCGTCGCCATAAACGTGTAGCCGGGCAGGATCACCTCGTCGCCCGGCCCGATGCCCATACCCGCAAGCCCGCAGATCAACGCCGCCGTGCCGCTGGTGACGGCAATCGTATGCTTCACGCCGATCTTTGCCGACCACTCGGCCTCGAACCTGTCCGTCTCGCCGCCCTCTCCGCCGCGATAGCGGAACAATTGGCCGGATTCGATCACCCGGCGGACAGCCTCGACTTCGTCTTTACCGATGATGTACACCGCAGCTCTACGCCCACCACATCTCGCCGGCTTTTTCGGCGATTACGACGTCTTTAAGGAATGC
>Ga0315284_10009961_pt1 | contig 13530 bp, 10 predicted proteins | sample YL17G09_16_MG_FD_203696 | JGI IMG/M metagenome (GOLD analysis project Ga0315284, IMG submission 203696) | Sediment microbial communities from Yellowstone Lake, YNP, Wyoming, USA - YL17G09_16 | ecosystem: Environmental > Aquatic > Freshwater > Lake > Sediment | place: USA: Wyoming | collected...
ATCGCCGCCGCCGGCTGCGACGGCTGGCTCCTCTACGACTTCCACAACCGCGACAAGATCGCCTACCAGGTGCTGGGGCTCGAGTTCGGCAAGTTCACCAGCCGCCGCTGGTTCTACTGGATCCCGGTTCGGGGCCAGCCGATCCGCCTCTGCTCCAAGGTGGAGCCGAACCGGCTGGCGGACCTGCCCGGCGAGCAGCGCTTTTACCTGTCGTGGCGCGAGCTGCACGAGGGCCTGAAGGGCGTGCTCGGCGCGGCGAAGAAGGTCGCCGCCCAGTGGTCGCCCGATTGCAACATCCCCTACGTCTCGATCGTGGACGGCGGCACCATCGACCTGTTGCGCCGGCTCGGCTACGAGATCGTCTCGTCGGCCGGCCTGGTGCAGACCTTCCAGGCCGTGCTCGACGACGCCGGCTATCGCTCCCACGTCGAGGCCGGCGTGCGCGTCCAGAAAGTCAAGGACGAGGCGTTCGCCCTGATCGGCGCCGAGCTGCGCGCGGGGCGGACCATCACCCAGTACGACGCCCAGCAGTTCATCGTGCGCCGCTTCACCGAGGAGGGGCTCACCAACCTGGGCGAGAACCCGATGGTCGGCACCAACGAGCACCCCGCCGACCCGCACTTCGAGCCGACGCCCGCGAACGCCCGCCCGATCAAGAAGGGCGACACGCTGCTGATCGACCTGTGGGCCAAGCTCGACCAGCCCGGCGCAATCTTCTACGACATCACCTGGTGCGGCTTCCTGGGCCGGAACCCGCCCGCCAAGTACGTCGAGATCTTCAATACCGTGCGCGACGCCCGCAACGCCGCGGTGGCCTTCGTCCGCGAGCGCTTCGCGGCGCGGCGGAAGGTCTGCGGCTGGGAGGTGGACGACGTCTGCCGCGGCGTGGTGGCGAAGGCCGGCTACGGCGACTTCTTCATCCATCGCACGGGCCACTCCATCGGCGAGCAGGTGCACGGCAACGGCGTCAACATCGACAACCTCGAGACGCGCGACGAGCGCGAGATCGTGCCGGGCATCTGCTTCTCCATCGAGCCGGGCATCTACCTCAAGGGGGAGATGGCCGCGCGCTCGGAGATCGACGTCTTCGTCACGCCCGCGGGCATAGTCGAAGTCTGCGGCGCGGAGCAGCGGGACCTGGTGCTGATCGACGTCTGAGCGGACCGTGGCGCCCGGCGGCCGCGCGCGGCGGCCGGGCGCCTTTCCACATCCGGGCGACGAGGAGGGCGACGTGAGCTGGTATCTGTGGATCATCCTGGGCTACCTGCTGGTCCTGGCGGGATTCAACGTCTGGCGGTCCAGGCAGGTCAAGTCGCAGGACGACTTCATGGTGGCGGGGCGCAGCCTCTCCCTCACCAAGATGGTCTTCACGCTGGTGTGCACGTGGATCGGCTCGGGCACCTTCATCGCCGGGGCCGAGTACGCGTCCTACGCGGGCTGGAGCGCGGTGTGGCAACCGGCCGGCGCCTTCGTCGGCATCGCCATCATCTACTTCGTGGCGGCCAAGATCCGCACCTTCGGGCAGTACACCGTGGGTGACATCCTCGAGGCGCGCTACGGCAAGTTCGCCCGCCTGTTCGGCGCCCTCGCGCTGATCGTCGCCTTCACCACGATCGTGTCGTACCAGTTCCGGGCCGGCGGCTACATCCTGAACGTGGTGACCGACGGCCGCGTCTCGCTCGAGGTCGGCCAGACGATCGCCGCGCTCTTCGTGATCACCTTCGTGACGCTCGGCGGCATGATCGCCGTCGCCCACACCGACCTGCCCAACGGCATCATCATCGTCCTCGCATGCCTCCTGGCCATCCCCTTCGTCGTCGCGACGGCCGGGGGGTTCGCCCACACCACCGAGGTGCTCCCCGCCGGGCACTTCGCGGTGTTCTCGCCCGACTTCGGCAAGTACCCGATGCTGAAGGGCCTCTCCTACTTCCTGTCCACGTTGCTGCTGCTGATGGGCGTGCAGTCGATGTACCAGAAGTTCTACGCGGCGCGCTCGCCGCAGGAGGCGAAGCGCGCGGTCGCGATCTGGATCGTGGGCGTGATCGTCGTCGAGACCATCGCCATCGCCATCGCCGTCTTCGCCGCCTCCTACAACGTCGAGCACCAGATGGGCTGGGACCCGCGCTCGCTGGTGCTGAACGCGGCGCGCCACATGGTGCCCGGCCCCGTGGGGGTGCTGCTGCTGGCCGCTGCCTGCGCCGTGGTCCTCTCCACCGGCATGAACTACCTGCTGTCGTCCAGCTCCAACGTGATGCGGGACATCTACCAGCGCTTTCTCAAGCCCGACGCGGACCCGGACAAGATGGTGGCGCTGCAGAAGGTGTTCATCGTGGCGATGGGCGTGGTCGCGTTCCTGATGATCTTCATCCCGACGGCGCTGCACTCGCAGATCTCGGTGCTGCAGTACGCCTACTTCGCCTACACGATCTACGGCGTGGCGATCACGCCGGCGCTGTTCGCGGCGCTGACCTGGAAGCGCGCCACGCGGCAGGGCGGCCTGGCCTCCATCGTGGGCGGCGCGCTGGCCGTGATCTTCTTCGAGCTGCTGCTGCCGCGCCTCGCGCCGTCCATCGTGCAGGGCGCCCAGGGGGCCGGCGCCGGCGTGTTCGGCGGCGACCCGTGGGGCATCCCGAGCATCTACCCCGCCGCCCTGATCTCGATCGGCTTGCTGGTGATCGTGAGCCTGCTCACGCCCCGGCCGAGCGCCGCGGAGCTGGAGCCGATCTTCGGGGGACAGACGGCGAAGTCCTGATCCGCGAGGAGGGCGGCGCGTGTCCCCGTTGCGCCGGCGGTGCATCCCAACGGGTTTGCTGCTCCTGGCCGGTCTCGTCCTGGCCGGCAGCGGTGCTGCCGCCCAAGAGCTGACGCCGGACCAGCGCGCCTGGCTGAGAGGCCACGCGTCGGACCCGTCCATCGCCGGCGGCTGGGCGCGCCGCGCCGCCGAGGCGAGCGTCCGCCGCGAGGCGCTGCGAAGCGCGGGCCGCCTCGCGGGGATGGGCGTCACGGAGGCCGCCCGCGCGGGTGCAGCGCTGGCAGGCACTCTCAACGTCCTCGTGCTCGCCGTCACCTACTACGACGTCACCCCACCCTTTCCCGCCCAAGACCTCGCCACCGCGCTCTTCGCGCGCGACGGCGTTGGGGGCGTGACGGTCTCCGAGTACTTCGCCGAGATGTCCCAGGGGGTGCTGAACATCACGGGAGAGGTGACGCCGTGGATCGTCCTGGAAAGCGCGTCGTCCTACTACCTCCCGGCAAGCGAATACCGCTGGCCGAATCGGGGCCTGTTCTCCGAGTGGCTCTCGTCCGTCTTCCGGAAGGCCGATCCGCTGGTGGACTTCGGCCGCTTCGACAACGACGGGCCGGACGGCGTCCCCAACAGCGGGGACGACGACGGCGTTGTGGACCTGCTGTGGATCATGTACGCCACCGACTGCCGCGGGGAGTGGCGGAACGGCTTCATCTGGCCCGGCGGGGGCCAACTCAACTACTGGTCGGACGACGCTGCGGCTGGCGGCGGCACGATCCACGTCGGCCCCGCGGTCTTCATGAACGCGCAGCGCAACGCCGTGTGCGCACCGGTCTACTCCGGCATGCTCGCCCACGAGACCGGCCACGCATTCGGGCTCCCCGACCTGTACGACTACGACTTCAGCTCCAACGGGGTGGGGTACTGGGACTTGATGGGCTACGGCCTGTACAACTCCGAGGCCAGCCCGGCGTATCTCGGGGCCTACAGTCGCGAGCGCCTGGGCTGGATCGCGGTGAATGACCTGCGGGCGGCCGACAGCACCGTCCGCGTCGAGCCGACGGAACGCGCGCACGTCGCCTACCGCCACGCGCTGGCCGGCTCGAACGAGTACTTTCTCCTGGAGAATCGCCAGCCACTCGGCACGGATGCCCGTCTGCCGGGCCCGGGCCTTCTCATCTGGCACGTCGATCGGAGCGCACCCAACAACGACGACGAGTTCCACAAGCACGTGGACGTTGAGGAGGCCGATGGCCTCGCGTCCCTGGACTCGCGGCGGAACTACGGCGACACTGGGGACCCGTTCCCGGGCTCCGCCGGCAAGACGCGCTTCGGCGCCGAGACCGAGCCGAACAGCCGCCTGTACACGGGCGCCGTATCCAACTTCGCGATCGACGCGATCGCCCTCCGCGCGGACTCGTCCGTCTCCTTCGGCGTGGTGCGGGGCCTGATCGCGATCACGACGGACTCGCTGCGGACGGCGACGATGGGCACGGCGTATGAGGAGCGGCTGGCGGTGGAGACCGCGCTCGGGCCGGTGACCTGGCAGGTCGTGGCGGGGTCTCCGCCGCCGGGGGTCGGCGTGGCGTTCTTCAGCGGCACGGTGAACGGGGTACCTGAGAGCGCCGGCCAGTTCTCGTTCACGGTGCAGGCGCAGGCCGGCGACATCGCCGCGCGGCGGACCTACACGCTGCGCGTCGCGACGCCGACGCTCTCATTCGACAGCGTCGTCGCGCACCTGATGGGGACCGCGCAGCCGCTGACCCCGGACGACATCCGGTTCCTCGACCTGCTCGGCAACCGAAACGGGCGTTTCGACCTCGGGGACTTCGTCGCCTGGCTCGACGCGACCGGCTTCGCAGCGCGCGGCGCGGCGGCTCGGCCGGTCCCCTGAACCCTGAACCCTGACCCCTGACCCCTGACCCTCTCCTACATCCCCACCAGCACCTGTGCGATGACGATCTTGGCGATGAGCGCGACCGGATACACGGCCGCGTAGGAGATGTTCGTGCTGTCCGACCCGGTGTGCGCGCTCGCGAACGCCAGCGCCGCCGGCTGGGTGTGGATCCCCGCCAGGATGCCGTAGCTCGAGATCGCGTCCAGGTGGAAGAGCTTCCGCGCCAGCACCAGGACCAACCCCGCCGACAGCGCCGTCACCAGCATCCCCACCAGCAGCAGCGCCACGCCCTGGTGTGTCAGGGTGTTCACGAAGCTCCCGCCGGCACGCGTGCCCACCGCCGCGAGGAAGAACAGGATGCCGAGCTGGCGCAGCGTCAGGCTCGCGTTGGACGACATCGTCCAGACCACCGGCCCCGTGCGCCCCAGCCGCCCCAGGACGAGCCCCACCACCAGCGGCCCGCCGGCGAAGCCGAGCTGGATCACCCGCCCGCCGAACAACGGGATCGGGATCATCCCGACGGCGACACCGAGCACCAGGCCGAAGCTGTAGGAGAGGAAGTCTGCCTCGGAGACGTCTTTCAGCGGGTTGCCCGTCACCTGCGTCACCCGTTCCAGCGCGTCCTTGTGCGCCACCACGCGGATCTGGTCGCCCAGCTCGAGCGTGGTGTCCGCGAGCGGCGCGATCTGCACGCCGCCGCGCCGGATGCGGCTCACGATGACCGGCCGCCCCACCAGCGCCGCCAGTTCCGCGATCTCGGTGCCCGCCACCTTCCGGTTGATGACCACGAGGTCCCGGTACTCGATGCCGGGCGAGAGCCGCTCGACCGCCTCCGTCACCGTCGGCCCGATGAGCAACTCCGCCTTCTTCACGCTCTCCGCGGAGCCGACGCCCACCAGCACGTCGCCCTCCTCGAGCGCCAGCTCCGGCGTCACGAGGTCGATCCGCTCGCCGCGTTTCCTGCGGGTGAAGATCATCCCGGTGAGGTCGGTGAGCATCGCCTCGCCGTACGTCTTGCCGATCAACTGCTCGTTGGCGACGCGCACCTCGCGGACCAGCGGCTCCTCGGTGGCCAGGCCGCTCGCCTTGCGCGCCCGCCGCTGCTCCTCGGCGAAGTCCGGCTTGCGGAGCTTGGTCGCGAGCTGCATCGCGAGGATGAGGCCGATCACGCCGAACGGGTACGCGATGCTGTAGCCGACCGTCGGCCCGTCCAGCAGGGTGCGTGTCGCCTGAGCACCGAGACCGAGGGGTGCCGCGCTGTTCCGCAGCGCCTCGATCGCGGCGGCGAGCGCCGGCGTGTTGGTCAGGCTCCCGCAGAACAGCCCGGCCGCCACCGGCGCGGCGATCCCGAGGGCCCGCGTGGCGGCCACCGTCACCAGCGCCGCGCCCACCGTCGCGAGCAGCGCCAGCGCCGTGAGCTTCATCCACTGCCGGCGGAACAGATTGAAGAAGATGGGGCCCGACTGGAGCCCCACCGTGTACACGAAGAGGATCAGCCCGAGGACGTAGATGACTTCCGGGAGGACGAAGGCCCGCGGGTCCAGGGCGCCGAACACCAGCCCGACGAACAACACCGCCGCGATGCCGAGGCTGAAGCCGCGGACGCGGATGGTGCCGAGGAAGTAGCCCAGGCCGACGACCGTGAAGAGCAGCGCCGGCGCCGACGTGGCGAGCAGTTCGTGAATACCGCGCATCCGTTCCCTCTGGCCGGGGATGATAGGCACGTCCCAGGTCGCGCGCCAGCGCGGGTGTTGAGTCCCGTTTCCAATGCGCCGCGCCCGCTGGCGCGGCGCTCCGCGGCGCCGTAGCGTAAGTGATCACCGCCCAGCGCGGCGGCGCGCCCCCGCACCGACCCGGAGCAGCGCCACGTCCACCCCGACGACCGGCCCGATCGCACCGATGGATCCCGCCAAGGCGCGTGCGCAGCAGCTGTTCGCCATCCGGCTGTCGTTCGCCGTCGGCCTGCTGATGTTCGCCGGGAAGACCTACGCGTACTTCATCACGGGGTCGGCCGCGATCCTCTCGGACGCCGCGGAGTCGGTGGTGCACGTGGTCGCGGTCAGCTTCGCTTTCTACTCGATGTGGCTCAGCCACCAGCCGGCCGACAAGAGCCACCCCTACGGCCACGACCGGATCGGCTTCTTCTCGGCCGGCTTCGAGGGCGCGATGATCACTCTCGCCGCGCTCTTCATCATCTTCGAGTCCGTGCGGAAGTGGGCGGAGGGGCTGCACATCGAGCGCCTCGACACCGGCACGATGTACGTCACCGCCGCGGCGCTGATCAACGCCGCCCTCGGCACCTTCCTCATCTGGCGGGGCAGGCGCCACCAGTCGCTCATCCTGATCGCGAACGGCAGGCACGTCCTCACCGACGTCTGGACCAGCGCCGGCGTCATCGTCGGCCTGGTGCTGGTGATGGTCACGGGATGGCTCCCCTTCGACCCGATCTTCGCGATCTTCGTCGCGACGAACATCCTCTGGACCGGCGGGAAGCTGATGCGGCAGTCGGTGGGCGGGCTGATGGACGAGGCGGACCCCGCGCTCGAGCGGCAGGTGCGGGCGGCGCTGGACCGGGAGACGGCGGTGCGCGGGTTGCAGTACCACGCCCTCCGCTACCGCAACACCGGCTCGTCGGTCTGGATGGAGCTGCACCTCCTCTTCCCCGCGGGCGTGCCGGTCGAGGATGCGCACGCGCAGGCGACGGCGATCGAGGATGCGATCGAGGCGGCGATCCCCGTCCCCGTGCACATCAACACGCACATCGAGCCCGCCGAGGCGCACGACCGAGTGCACCGGCACTGACGGCGCCCGGCCACGGGCCGCCGGTTAGGTCGCCGCCAGCAGATCCGGCACGAGTTCTCCCGCCGCCCCCCACAACCGCACCGCGGCCACGTCGTCGTAGGCCGTCTCGCCGGGGTCCACGACGATGACCGCTCCCCCCGCACCGAGGGTCTCGTGCACCACCCCGGCTGCGGGATGCACCGCGCCCGTCGTGCCGATGACCAGGCAGACGGCCGCCTCCGACGCGGCGTGGAACGCCGCCTGCAGCGCGTCCTCCGGCAGCGACTCGCCGAACCACACGACGGCCGGACGCAGCAGCCCGCCGCAGGCGCAGCGGGGCAGCGTCTCCGCCGTCGCTGCATCGATGGGATCCCGGTGAGCGCGCTCCCCGCCGCACCGCGTGCACCGCGCGTGGAAGAGGGAGCCGTGCAGGCGGATGGGAGCGACACGCGTGGCGGCGGCGCGCACACCGCCCGCCGGCTCGCCGCCCCCGCCGATGCGCCCCTCGCGGATCAGCCCCCGCGCTGCGTCCTCGGCGCCGCGCTCGTGCAGGTCGTCCACGTTCTGCGTGACGAGCGTGACGCCCTCTCGCTCCAGCATCCACCGGCCGATCGCCACGTGCGCGGGATTGGGGCGGCACCCCGCCAGGATCTCGCGCCGCCAGCCGTACCACTCCCACACCAGCCGCGGGTCCCGCGCGAACGCCTGCGGCGTCGCCAGCTGCTCCGGCCGGAACGACTTCCAGAGGCCGCCCGGCCCGCGGAAGGTGGGGACGCCGGACTCGGCGCTCACCCCCGCGCCGGTGAAGACGACGACGCGCGCGGCGCGCGCCACCAGATCCCGGGCACACCTCAGGTCATCGGCGACGCTCACGGCGGGCGGTCTCCGCGCTAGAAGCGTGGGAAGTTGAAGATCGTGGTGGACGAGACCTGCTCGCGGCTGCGCGCCAGGTCATCCGGCCCGCCGCGGAAGATGCCGAACTGCTGCCGCAGCGCCACCTGCAATTGCACACCCTCGCCCCGGCCGAGCGGCACCGCCAGGTCGATGCGGTAGGTGCGCCGGGACCCGCGCGGCGCCGCGGCACGCAGACCGACACCGATGGCGGCGCGCACGCCGGTGTCCGCGCCGAACACGGCCTCGCCGGCCCAGCCGCGGCCGACGTCCAGAAACGCCGCCGTCCCGAGGTCTACCGCGCCGAACACGGTCCCCAGGAAGTGGCGATGCTCCCCGTGGAGAACGATGCGGCGGCCCACCGGCAGGCTCCCGTAGCCGTATCCCCGCATTCCGTTGAGCCCGCCCAGGGTGAGCTGGAACGGGGTACGGACGTGCCAGCCGCCGGCCACCGATCCGCCGAACAGGAACACGCCGCGCTGGTCCACGTTGTTGTAGACGAGGAACTGCCCGTCCAGCAGCACGCCGTCCCACTCGCGCTCCGCCAGGAGGTACCGCCCCTCGAGCTTGCCCCGCGCGAAGACGAGCTGGTGTCCGTACTCCGCCCCGTAGTACAGCTCGGCCGCGGCGAACCAGTCGCGCTGCAGGTCGAGGCCGCCGAACAGGCTCTTCCCGACCACCACGCCGGCTTCGATCCCCTCGCGCACGTCCTCGAGCCCGTGCACGGCGTCCACGCCGTAGTGCGAGCGGAACCGCAGCGCCCGCGCTCCGGTGAACAGGTATACGCGCACGCGGCGGCGCTCGCCGAAGCGGCCGTCGAACGCGGAGGCCGCGGCCGAGTCGTCGCCCGGCACGGCGGCCATCGGGGCGCCCTCGGTGTACAGCCGCTCACCCGAGAGGGCGGCACCCGCCAGGAAGAGGCGTCCGGGGCTGCCCGCCCGGACCGCGGCACCGACGTCCGCGCTGAAGGCCACCACCGGCTGGTCCACCTGCCCGAAGACCGGGGAGAAGAAGACGAACGGCTCCTTCCGGTAGCGGGCGGACTGCCGCCATGCCCACCGATCGAATTCGGTCTCGAAGGGGCGCATGAGCCGCTGCTCGCCGATGAGCCCCACACTCGAGCGCCCGGCGATGATGGTGCCGTCGAACCTCGTGAAGAGCTGGTGGGTGGTGACCTCGAGGTCGTAGGCGGGGCGCCGCCGCAGGCCGTCGTAGCGCAACTGCGTCCGGACGCCGCGGCCGAGGAAGTTCTCCTCGGCGACCCGGAACCGGCGCAGCGGAAAGCCATGGCCCTCCTCGATGCGCGCGCTGGTGCTCAGCGACCACTCGTCGCGGGTGCGGACGAGCAGGCGCACCCCGCCATCCCCGGCGGTCGCCGTGATGCTGGCCTCGCGGATGTACGGCAGGGAGCGCAGCACCCGCTCCGACTCCGCGAGGCGCGCCCGGTCGCACGGGTCGCCGACCCGGACGAGGAGTTCGCGGCGCACGACGCCCGGGCGTGTCCGCCCGTGGATGGTATTCGCCCACGTCCGCACGAAGCCGACGAGCGCGCTGTCGTCCGGAAAGAAAACGGAGCTGGTCTCGACGCGGATGTCCACGATCGGCCGGCCGTCGCAGACCGTCTGCGCGCGCGCGGCCCCCGCGGCCGCCAGGCTCAGGGCCGCGAGTGCCGCGCAGCGCAGGGTCCGGCGGCCTAGGTGAACAGGTCGGACTGGGACTTGCCCTCTTCCTCGGCCACCGGGTTGAGGAGCGAGCGCAGGCGCTCTTCCCACTTCTCGACGTCGAAGCCGCCCTCGTTGGAGAGGACCCGGCGCAGCAGGGGCGTGAGGTCGGTCAGCGTGTCGAGGAGGTCGCCGATGACGCTCCGCGCCTCCTCCATCCGGAAGATCTCCTCCGGCGCGGTGACCATGTCCTGCAGGATCGCGTGCTCGGACCGCGACGCGACGATCGCGGCGGGCCGGGACGCGGCGTACACCTCGGTGCGCCGCCCGGGCCCGCGACCCTCCTCGATGGGGTTCAGGCCGACGATCTCGTCCGATCGCCAGTACTTGCCGTAGCCGAGGTACACCATCCGGCCGGTCTTGATGTCCATCGCCATCGTCGCGTCTCCCCGCGTCGTGATCCGTCAGCTCTTCCCCATCCGCTTCTTCATCTCCTCGAGCGCCTGGTCCGCCGCCTCCTCGCGGGCCGACCGGTCCAGCTGCGCGCGCAGGTGCTCCTGCTCGAGGTCCACCTCCGGCCGGTCCACGCCCGCCGAGCCGAGGCTCGCCCACGCCGCGTCGCGCGAGCGCTCGGCTTCGCGCCCCCCGCGGTGTTTCGTCACCTCCGCGAGTTGCGCGTGCATCTCCGCGAGGTCGCGCTCGGCGAGCGCCAGCTCCTCCCGCTGCGCCGCCACCTTGCGCTCCAGCACCGCCACGCGCTCCTGCTGCTTCGCCACGAAGCGCTCCGCCACCTCGACCGTCTCCCGGTCCTCGATCCCCGCCGCGAGGTCGCGGCGGCGGACGGTCGTGTCGCGCTCCGCGCGCTGGTGGACCAGCTCACGTTCCGCCTGCTCCAGCGCCTCGCGCATCGCCCCCACGCCGGCCTTGGCCTGGATCACGGCGTCCCGCATCTGCCCGGCGATCTCCCGCAGGTCGGGCGGAGGGGTCGCCGCCTCGAGCGCGGCCTGGAGGGCATCGCGGAGGCGCTCGAACATCAGCTCTTCTTCCCGGTCTTGGCGAAGAACGGCGCGAGCACCCGGCGAGTGCTGCGGGACTTGCACTTGGGACAGGCGGGCGAGCGGCCGGTATGCTCGGAGATCCGCTGCACCACCTCGAACCGCTTGCGGCACTTCTCGCACCGGTAATCGTAGATCGGCATGGTCGTACGCTCCCCTCGCACGTCTGCCGCTCGAGCCCGCCGCACTCGGACGGGCGCATGGCGGCATCCCATCGTGCACCCGTAACCTGCGCCGGGGCGGGGGCGCGGGCAAGCGGGGCCGGGCCGCGACCACGCCATGAGGGGCGGCGCACCCTTGCGGGTCCCGCCGGCGGCGCTATAGTCGGGGACGCACCCGGTGGCGAGTACGGCCGCCCGGGATCCATCCGCCAGCGAGGCTCAGCGCCCCAGCCAGCATGGCCGACCTAACCGACGCCCTCGCCCGACTCACGGCCCTCAGCCGAGTCCTCGGCGGCGCCGTCCGGCTCGATACGATCGCGAATCGCGCCGCCGACGCGCTCGTCGGCCTCTTCGCGCCCGACGCGGTGAGCATCGTGCTGGAGATGGGGCCGCGGGCGCGGTTCACCCTCGCGGCGTCCCGCGGGACCCCCCACGAGGCGCTCGGCTCCGCGTTCTGCGCCACGTGCCTGCGCTCCCAGGAGATCGTGCGCGGCGCGGACCCTCCGCGGCTCGGCGCCCCCCTCATCGGCGCCGGCCACACGATGGGCCTCCTCATGCTCGAGGGCGCGCCCGGCACCTCCTGGGACGCCGGCGACGAACAGGTGCTGGCCGCCGTGGCGGCGCAGCTGACGATCGCGGTCCAGAACGTGCGGCTCCTCACGCTGCTCTCGGCCGGCAAGCGGGAGTGGGAGCAGATGGTGGACGCCATCGGCGCCGCCGTCTGCATCGTGGACGAACACGGCACGGTGCACCGCGCCAACCGTACCTTCGCGAGCCTCGTCGGCACGCCGGTGACGGCGCTGGCCGGCCAGTCATGGCAGATCCTCCTGCCGCCCGGGTGGTGGGATGCCTTGGGACGGCTGCTCGACGCACCGGGACGGACCGCGCCCTGCGAACTGCGCGACGACCGCCGGCTGTTCGTGGCGACCGCTATCGCGATCGGCGGGGACGCCGGCGACGAGCACGCCGCCGTGCTCGTCCTCGAGGACCACACCGAGCGCCGGCGGCTGCAGGAGCAGCTGGTGCAGTCGGAGAAGATGTCGGCCATCGGTCAGCTCATCTCCGGCGTGGCGCACGAACTCAACAATCCACTCGCGTCGGTGCTCGGCTTCGCCGACTTCCTGATCGAGAGCGGCGAGGTGCCGCCCGCCCTCGACGAGCCGCTACGGGTCATCCAGCAGGAGTCCCAGCGCGCCGCCAGCGTCGTCAAGAACCTGCTGACCTTCGCGCGCCGGCAGGACCAGGGCCGGCGGAACGTGGCCGTCGGCGAAGTGCTGGCCCGCACCATCACCCTGCTCCGCAACCAGCTCATCCAGCTCAGGGCCGAGCCGGTGCTCGAGGTGGCGAACGACCTGCCCGAGGTGCTCGCCAGCCCCAATCAGCTGCAGCAGGTCTTCGTGAACCTCGTCAACAACGCCGCCCAGGCGATCGCCGCGACGGGCCAGCCGGGTATCGTCACCGTCCGGGCTCGCGCGTGGCTCGACGGCGTGGCCGTGGACGTCGCCGACACCGGTCCGGGCGTGCCGCCGGAGATCGCGGAGCGGGTCTTCGAGCCGTTCTTCACCACCAAGCGGGAAGGCGAAGGCACCGGCCTCGGCCTCTCGATCTGCCAGGGTATCGTCAAGGAGCACGGCGGCAGGCTGTCGCTGCAGTCCACGGGCCGATCGGGGGCGACCTTCACGGTCGAGCTGCCCGCCGCTCCCGCGGCGGCTGCGGGCGTCGCCGCCCCGGCCGCGCCGGCGCCGGCCCACGCGCGGGTGCTGGTCGTGGACGACGAGCCTCACATCCGTCACTACATGCGGGCCACCCTGGAAGCCTGGGGTCACACCGTCGAGGTCGCGGCCGACGGCGAGGACGGCCTGCGAAGCGCGCTCGGCGGCGACTACGACATCATCATCACCGACGTCCGGATGCCGGGAATGGGCGGCCGTGAACTCTTCGAGACACTGCGTGCCCGGGCGCCGGATGCCGCGGCCCGCGTGGTCTTCGCCACCGGCGACACGATGGCCGGCGACACCCTCGCCTTCCTCGAGCGGTCCGGCCGGCCCGTCCTGCACAAGCCCTTCAAGCTCGCCGAGTTGCGCGCCACCCTCGCCGCGGCGTTGACCGCACACTGAGTCTCAGGGCCGCGGCGCGTCCGCACGCCGCTGAGCACTCTGTCACTTGGCACTTCGCGCGTCTAGATTCCGGTCGTGATCTACGTCCTCGTCCCAGCGCACGACGAAGCTCAGACCGTCGGCCTGCTCCTCTGGAAGGTCCGGCAGGTCTTCACCGCGTTCGAGCGCGAGTACCAGTTGCTCGTCGTGGACGACGCCTCCGCCGACGGCACCGACGAGAT
>Ga0315284_10009964_pt1 | contig 13529 bp, 25 predicted proteins | sample YL17G09_16_MG_FD_203696 | JGI IMG/M metagenome (GOLD analysis project Ga0315284, IMG submission 203696) | Sediment microbial communities from Yellowstone Lake, YNP, Wyoming, USA - YL17G09_16 | ecosystem: Environmental > Aquatic > Freshwater > Lake > Sediment | place: USA: Wyoming | collected...
CATCAGCTGCTCGTGAAGGTCATCCAGCACCATATCCACCTGAGTTACCTAGACGATGTATAAGATTGTATTCGTATAGAAATGAAGTAGTTTTAGACCCTTTCAATGGCTCAGGAACTACGGGATTAGTAGCTAAGCAAGAAGGAAGGAATTATATAGGATTTGATATAAGTGCAGAGTATATTAAGCTCGCACAAAAGAAGATAGGCTGGAACGAAGGAAGTGTATATGATGAACCATATGAGTATAAGTTAATGAGGTGATATGAATGAAAAAAGAAGTATGTTGTTATTGCAATAAAAAAGTGTGGGATGATGATGGAATTATATGTACTGAAGATGGTACGTTTATTTGCAAATATTGTTCAGACCAAATAACTATAAATAATATTATTCCTACGATTCTTGGTGATTATACTAAACCAGATGGTTGTAGATTTGCATTTAAGTTGCATAAAGATGATGTACCAAAACATAAGTATTATGAGTTAAGTGTTAAAAAGATAACAAAATTGAAGTATGATAAATATAAATAAGGTGATATGAATGGATGGAAAAATATGTTGTATGTGTGGTAGCAAAGAAAACAAGAAAATAACATATAAAGGTGTAGTGAATAAGAAACTTGTTGATATACCAGGATATACTAATATTGACAACAAACACTTTATCTGTGCTAAATGTGTAACAGTTATGGCACTTGAGTATATGTTTGGTAGTATGGTATACAATTGTAAGAAGATTGGCATGATTACAAATTTTGAGGTGACAAAGTGACAAATAAATATAAAGTGTTTATTGTGTCTGCAATAGATAAGGAAACTAATGGAGGATATATGCCTGTTGCAGTATTTAAAACTAGAGTTATGGCTAATGGGTATATAAGAGACGAAAGAGCTTTTGCAATTTATGAAAAAGGAAGACAATGGAATCCAAAAGAGCTTATTGTTCAGCAAAGAAAATTCTATAATAAGTATGAAATTTGGGGTGATTAAATGGATGAAAAGTTAAAACAAAAGTGTTTAAAAGTTAGTGACTATACATCTTGCATTCAAAAGAAAGGGTTTGAAGAGTTTTGTGGTGAAGATAAAATTGATGAAGGAAGTGTTTATTGGACAGTTAAATGTGAAGATGGATATATGGATGTTAGAAGACAAGAAGATGCGGAAATATTAGGTAGATTAATTAGGATTGAAAGGTTATTAAGAAAGAAAATCCGCAAACTGGTGATAAAATGAAAGAAGTAACTTGTTATAATTGTGGATGTGTAATAGAAGAAAAAGATGAAGAATTTATAGATGATAATGGTAACACATGGTGTGAATCTTGTTGGTCTGAAGAAAGTGAAAGGATAGGTGAATTTGAATGAAACATCTAAAATGGACTGGGAAAGGAACAATCTTAAAGCCTGCTCACGAAGGGGATGCAGGATATGATATATGTAGTATAGAGGAATATATAGTTCCTCCAATGCAGCAAGCTTTTGTTAAGACGGATGTTTATATTGAAATACAAAAGGGATATGTTGGTATAATAAAAGAGAAGTCAAGTTTAGCTAAGGTTGGAATACTTAGTGGTGCTGGAGTTATAGATTCTTCGTATAGAGGCGAAGTAAAAGTTCTAATAAGGAACTTCAGCGATGAACCATTTGAAGTGAAACCAGGAATGAAGATTGCACAAATAATATTCATTCGCCACGAAGAACCATCACTTCAAAAAGTAGATAAATTAAGTGATGATACAACAAGAGGAGATAAGGGATTTGGTTCTACTGGAGCTTTTGGAAAGCAAGGTTCTGGAATGGGAATAAGTGCTTTTATTCCTTATTATACACATGGACCAATTAGAGAATGTCAAGATGATGATTATTCAAATAGGTGATTATATGACATTATGTAAAAAAGAAATTTGTTTAGTTACAGTTGGTTATGGTACAGGAGGATTAATTTCTACTGTTATGTTATTTATGGGAAGTAGCACAATTAATCAATGTGCAATAATGTTTGCATTTTTTAGTGTTGGTTTGATTATGCTTAATTACTTAAAACAAGAAGCTAAAAAGGTGTAAATATGAAATGTATAATTTGTGGATTGGAAGAAGTTGAAGAATCTGATGGTAATTCATATTGTAGATTGTGTCATATTGAAGAAGAAGTAAAAAGTTTAAAAAACAAAGTAAATAAAATAATTAGTGGTATTCGTAGATATGCTGGGGATGATGTTGTATGAGTAATGTATTGATATCTTTACCAAGTGAATGGGTTAGAGAAAAAGTAGAATATGTAATGGAAAATGGAAAGTTTACAAAGAAGACAAATAAAAGAATTTATTTGTTAACATCTTCAGTTCCAGAGGAATGGATGTATGGATGGGATTCAAGTCCAGATGCGTTTAATAAATTCTTCAAAAATTGTATTCAAGGACATATGTATAAGAATGGAAAAATAATAGAAAGTAAAAAGGACTTGATAAGATGAACGATTTAAGTTTCTTGATATGGATGATTCCTGCGATTCCTATTATTGCTGTAGTTGATTATTTTGTATATAAAAGTGCAATGGAAAATGAAATAAAAGTTCATGGAGTTACTTGGAAGTTGTGGGTTATACCAACATTTTTAGAATTAATGATGTTCTTTGCAGGTTATGGAATAGCAAAAATAACAAGTTGATTATATGGACAAAGATAAAACAAGTGCAACTACAAATGTAATTAATATATGGGAAGAAATAGGTAAATGTGTTGGGATTGCTATACTAAGTTTAGGAATAGTTTTAATAATTTTAAATGTTAATCCTTTAGGATTAGAAGACTGTAGTCGTTATTGTTATTCAGACCCATGCAACAAAGCTAATATGAATAAATTACTTTCATTTCTAGTTCCATGTATGTTGATTGTTTCGTTGATATATTTAATACTTTTTGGACCTATGGTTAGGAGAAGTGATTAATATGAAAACATTTTTAGGTATAAAGATGGGTAGTTTTGATTCAAATACAGGTAAAACAATTGAAGAACCAGGAAAAAGAGACTTAAGAATAACAGATATTTTAATTATAGTTGCTTTGAGTCCTTTAATCATATTATCCATTATTAAAAATGAGTTATTTGGTAATTGTTGGAATGGACATAAAGGTTTGTTAAGCAAAGGATGGTAATTAATATGAAAATAGGAATAACTGGTTCGAGAGATTTCTTAAGACTTGAAATAGTAGATAGTAAATTAGATGAAATACTTAAATGGTTTGAAGATAAAGAACCTGAAAGTGATAGTGACTTTACACCTTTAATAATCATAACTGGTGGTGCAAGAGGAGTGGACCAACAAGCTATGGCATGGTGTTTAAGACATCCGGAAGTTGAGCAAATAACTATAAGACCTATAAGTACATTTAACAAAGTAAATTATTTATTTAGAAATGTAGAAATAGTTACAATGTCTGACCATATAATTGCATTTTGGAATGGAACCAGTAGAGGAACAAAGTTCACTATGGATTATGCTAATGCAAGAGGAAAGAAAGTTTTAGTAATAAGAGATGATTAATATGACAACATTTGAAATGATTTATATGATGTATGTTAATATGTCAATATTTGAGGCTATGATATGATAGTTGAATATATGGTGCGTGACAATAAACCTGTAATTCATGTGTTCTGGACAGATGAAACTGGTAGGCGACACCATGAAGAAGACATTAACTTCAAACCTTATTTCTATATACCAGTAGAAGAGAATGTTCCTAAAGACCCAAGGATTACTGGGACTGAAGATGGGGAGTTCTATTCAATATTTGGTGGTAAAGTAAAGAAGATATATACGCAGCTTCCTTCGCAAGTTAAAGAAGTTAGGGAGTTATTCGCTAAAACATTTGAAGCTGACATATTGTTTCCTACAAGATATACAATTGATAAGTTGGGAAGTATAAAAGGGATTTTGAGAAGTGTTATACTCGATATTGAAGTCGATGATAGCGAGGGGATGCCAGATGTCGAAAAAGCAGATAAAGAAGTTTATTGCATATCAGCTTATGATACGTTTTCAAAGAAATACTTTGTATTTTTTTGGAGAATGGACTTAGATAGAAAGATATTCGTTGGTGATAACACACAATTAGATCTTAAAGAAGTTATGTATGTTCAGTGCTCAAGTGAAAAAGAGATGTTCAATGAGTTTCTTGGTTATATAGAGAAAGTAAATCCAGATGTACTTTCAGCTTGGAATACACAGTTTGATATTCCATTTATATTAAGAAGGTTAAATATTGTAGGTTTGGATGCAAGCAGAATGTCGCCTCTTGGTTATGTAGATGCAGATAGGGAAAAGATTCATGGACGTGCAGTGTTTGATATATTTAGAGCTTATAAGAAAATTAAGCTTAGAGAATTAAGGAATTATAAATTGGATTATGTTGCTGAAATTGAATTAGGTAAAAGAAAAATGGTTCATGAAGAAACAATACATGAACTATGGAAAAATGATTTAAATAGATTACTTACATACAACTTAAACGATGTTGTACTTACAGTGGGTATTAATGATAAACAAAATGTCATAGGACTTTATGATGAAGTAAGAAGGATTACAAAAGTGGATTTAAATAGAGTCCTTAATTACTCTGTAAGTGTTGATTGTGCATTACTTGCATATTGCAAAGGAAGATTTGTATTGCCTACAAAGAAGAAGAAGTTTAAAAGAAGAAAGATTGAAGGAGCTTTAGTTGTGGACCCGCAAGCTGGTTTGTTTAGGAATGTAATAGTTTGTGATATAACAAGAAGCTATCCAAGCGCAATGATTACTTGTAATATATCCCCGGAAACATTTCATTCTGATGGAGATATAATAGTTGAACCTAACTTAAGATTTAGGTCTAAACCAAAAGGAATAATCCCAGCGGTTCTTGGAGATTTAATTAAGTTGAGAAATGAAAAGAAGAAACTAATGAAAGAATACGCTTATGGAACTGATACTTACAACGTGTATTACACACAACAGTTTGCTTTAAAGAGTTTAATTAATTCATTCTATGGAGTTATGGCATTTGAAGATTTCAGATTGTATGACCCAAGAGTGGCGGCTGCTGTTACTAGTGTTGGTAGGCAACTTATCAGATGGTGTATGAAGATTGCTAAGGATAAAGGATTGAAAGTTATATATGGAGATACAGATTCAATATTTGTAGAATCAGTACTTGAAGATTTAGATAAGATAGTTGAACAAGGTTATGATTTAAAATCTTCAATAACAACTTCATTTGATGATTTCGCTAGAGGTTTGAGTGCTAAGGAACATGTGTTTGATTTAGATTTCGATAGTGTATATTCATCCATTTTGTTTACTGGAGCTAAGAAGAGATATGCTGGAAAACTTATATGGATAGATGGTAAGGAAGTTAATAAGATGAAGATTGTAGGATTTGATAGTGTAAGAAGTGATGTTACTAAGATAGGAAAGAAACTTCAAGAAGATTTGTTTATGATAATGACTTCCAATAAGAAGAAGAGTGTTATAAGAGAAGAAGTATTTAATTATGTTAGAACTGAAATTCAGAATATAAGAAATAAGAAGTATAAAGTTGAGGATATTGCATTCCCAACTTCAATAAGTAAACCAGCTAGTGAGTACAAAGTTAAAACTATGGGCGTAAGAGCATCAGAGAATTCAATGATGATTGGTAAGTCATATAAACCAGGAGATAAACCATTATTGGTTTTCTTAAAGAAGATTCCTCATGGTTATCCACCTATGGATGTAATACTTATAGATGAAGAAAAGGATTTGCCAGTAGGATTTGAAGTTGATTATGATAGGATGATAGATAAGTCAATACGAATGAAAGTTGAAGATATAATTGAGCAAGTTGGAATATCATTTGGTGAAATAACAACCGGCAAGAAACAAAGTACATTGTGGTAATATGAAATGTAAAAACTGCTTAAAACGAAAATGTAAATGTGATGTATGTACTGATTTACGTTATCGTATTATTCTTTATCATGGAAACAAAGATGGATTTGCTTGTATCTTATGTCATAATTGTGGTTGCACCAATCCAGAACCAGAAAAAAAGTGATTAAATGAAAGTTGATTTAACTGAAAGGCAGAGTAAATTGATAATTTATTCATTGAAGATGTATGGAATGGCGATGTTCAGATTAGGTGAAGAGTTTGACATATATGACATCAAAAAATCATCAGAAGCTAAGCATGTAGTTTCTGAGTGTAGTAGATTGGTTAACAAATTGACGCTCCTTAGTAAGGAGAATAAACTCTAGAGGTGAGAATATGAGTGAATTGAGTGTAGACATGAAACCGAGAATAACCCTGAAGAAGGGACTGTACACCGCAAAAGTTGTGGATGTTACAGAGAAGCAAGTGACAGCGAAGGACGGAACGACTCCGACCTACGTTGATATCCACTTTGCTCTGAATGGCAGAAAGGATGGTAGTCCTTTCCCAGCGGAAGCACAGGGATATATTCTGAAGCACAGCGTGCCAGCGAGGGTATCTGCAAACTCTAAACTTGCAGATGTTCTAATCGCAGCAGGTGTGAAACTTCAGACTGGAACTAAGGTAGACCCGAAAGCAGCTCTTATGGGTAAGGAAGCTGAGCTTGTTGTTGGGATTCGACCTTGGACCGCAAAGGACGGCAGGACTATGGAAGCCCCTGAGATTAGGGACATTGACTTTGTTGCAAAAAGGTAGCAAAGTAATAAGTAGGTTAGAAATGGAGATGTTTAAAGTGAGAAGCATCAATGACATTTTAACTTATTTTTGAGGTGGAACAATGGAAATGAAAATTGGAACAGTGTATGATACTCTGGAAGGAACCATAGTTGGAGTTTCAGAGCCAAAAACTGTTCCTACAAAATATGGGAAGAACATTAAGGTAGCAACCGCTAAGTTTAAGAGTGTAGCAACTGGTGAAATTGATTTGACTCTTTGGGCTGAGAATGCAACTGCATACAGACCTGGAGACAAAGTCAAGATAACCAATGTTGAAGTGAAAGAATACAGAGATATGAAGTCGCTTAGCATTGCACCTCCATCAAAGGGTGGAAGTATAGTTAGGGTGTAGAAACACCCTTTCTTTATTTTTTTACTTATACATCAAGGTGATTGAATGAACGAAACAGTTTGTTATGGTTGCGAGTATTCAGATATTCAAGTAGTTACTAAAACTTTAAATGATATAGGTATTAGTGATGATATGATTAGCGCCATGATAATAATATCAATAATTACTTTGATTGTTTTAATAGTTTGGTATAAAATAATTCCGGCATTACCAATGAAAAGGTGATTAAATGGAGTGGTGCCAAAAAACAAAATATCCAAAACGGTGTATGTTTAAAGGAGAAGCAAAGAAATTTGAAGGTTTGAAAGCTTACAAATGTGAAACTTGTGGTTATTATCATGTTAGCAAAATGAATAAAAGGTGATGAACGTGGAAGAAATGAAAACGATTAATAAGTTATTTGAAAAACAAGTAATGAAGATATCACAAGGGAGTTATGCGATTGTAGTCCCAAAAGGGATAATCAACGAATTTAAAATTGAAGCTGGAGATACAATTGTAGGTGTTTTTAAGTTTACACAAAAGCAGGTTAAAGACAAAAACACTGAGTCGAAACGTATATAAAGGTGTAATAACATAATAATTTAGTGCGAAAAAAGCATTTGGTCGATTAGCACCATCACTTGAGCAAAGCTCACCAGCCATCATTGCGCCAAGACCCATAGAATGCTTTTTAATGTGGTGTCTACATGAGCTTTGAAAACCATCCTAATTCAAAAATAATTTTCGATTATTACCAAAGACGTTTTAGGTCTGGTTCTTTAGCGTTGTGGCATGCATTTGGCATTTGTTCTATTTATATAAAATCAAATGAAAAAGATAAACACAACCCTATTCTTTCAAGTCTTGTAATTGCAGATGCTGGTTCTTTTAAATCGCAAATAATGACTTACACAAAGAAAACTTTTAGTATGCATTGGTGTGTTCCAGACCAACCAACTGATAGGTCTATTGTAAGAGAATTCAAAAAGAATCCTGCAATTTTAAATGATAAGATGTTCTATATTGATGATGTAGCAAACGCTTTTCCAACATTAGAAAGTACAAGAGAACAAAGATTAGTTGGTCTTTTTACAAAGGGTATTATGGAAGGTAATTATTCATATGCTGATTTTTCTTCCACAGAAGAAATGAAAGCTCGTTTTGGTTTATATGCAAATGTCGCACATGAAACTTTTATGAAGATTAGAGAGATGCTTGAAGCTAATACATTTCTAGAAAGGATTGTTCCTTTCAATTATACTTTAAGCGATAAAGAAGTTAAAGAAATTTGTAAAGAATATAGACATGGATATGATTATGGTAAATTTCCTATTGTTAAAGTTAAAGGTGGGTTAAAGAGTAAAAAAATTGTTACTATATCTCCAGAGTTTGATAATGATTTTGAATTTGTAATTGATATGTTTAAAGATTATTGTGGATTATCAATTCCTCGTGCTGATATGTGGGCGACATGTATATTAAAATCAATTGCAATTTTAGAGTGTCGAGATAAAGTAATTAAAGAGGATTTTGATATGTTTACAAAGTATATACTTCCTTCTATATCAATGGATGTAAGAATACAACCAGTTGAAAAAGCACTTATAGCTTTACTTAGACTTAATAAAAGTGCAAATGTGCAAGATTGTTATGAATTCTTTAAATCTGAATCATTTTTGAAAGACTTTCCATATGATTCAGAACACTTCACATTAATTCCTTATAATGATATGAAGTATAGTTTTGAAAGGTCTAAAAAGTATATTGAAAAAGAAAGGTCTATGATGAAATTAGCTGGGGTTGAAATAAATGTCGTCTGAAAAAAGAGTTGAGTGTATAGGAATAACAAATAGAATACCTAAATCTAATCATGAAAAGTATGTTGTATTTTTGGATTATGATGCTATAACTTTTGACAATCTAACAAAAGAAGTAAATAAATTAATTAAAAGATGGGACTTAGGATGGACTTATGTTATTCAATCAAATGACGATATGATACATTGGCATGTAATATGTCCATCAATTGTTAGTCCCTATGAGTATCTTGGTATTCTGTGGGATTCATCTTGTGATAATGCGTATAAAAAGTCATTTTATACTTTAAAAGAAAAGACACTTAGAATATCGAGTAAAAAAGATGGTAGAAATGTTGTGTATCCTATTGTTCATGCATTATTTGAAACTGAAACAAACAGAGCTTATTCTACTGGGCATTTAAAGTTTGTTAATCAAATACATAAAGCAAAGATACCTATTTGTGATAATTATGAAGAAACGACAGTTGAGTTTGTAAAATATAAAACTGGTCATTTGAACCTAAAAGGTGTGAAAAAATGACAACCTACACATATGGAGAAACTCCGGAAGAAGAATTTGAGGAAGTTGCCGAAAGAGCATATAAAAGTTTAGATAAAATGGCAATTGCTGAATGTGAAACTTCGACTCAGCTAATTAAACTTCTTGAAGAAGATTTCTTTATGGAAAAAGCATACCCTAATTTACTACCACAAGTAGCTAAAGCATTTACAAGACTTCAGTACTGGCAACCTACAAATATAGTTGTTGAGATGCCTAAAGAACAACCTGTTGCTCCTGAAATATCAGAAGAAAAAGTTCAAATTGATTTATCAAAGTTTAAGAAGGAAAAGAAGGTTAAACAAGTTAAACTTAGAATTAAAAGTGATGCAACAGACGATGACTTACTGTCATACATAGATTCTAAGCCTTCTAAAGTCGTAAATGAGAAAATATACAAGGTTACACCTAAAAATAAGTTAATGACTAAGGAAATATACTTTAAGAAGCTTAAGAATCTTCAAAAAAGTTGGAATATGAGAAGAACAAATAAACAAGGTTAAAAGGTTTAAAGGTGAAGTTATTTGTTTAAAACAATGAACACAGGTCAAGTCGATACCTTTATATAGGTGTAAGTGTATAATATATTATGAGCTTACTGTGGATTAAGGGTTAATGACTGCTGAGAATTGAACAACTCTCAGATTTAACTTTTAACCCTTTAATGAAGAACGAAAGTTCTTATGTCGGGTGGCATTGAATAAAAAGAAGTACATATGGGGAGCTTAATAATTTAAACTCTCCGAAAAACTTCAATTCTTTTGGTGCCCTGTCAACGACTCTACAAAAGTAAGTTCATGGTGATAAAATGGCAAGTACTTATCTAACGGAAACGGTTGGTCTGCCAGCTTCTTTGATGACAAATCCGTGGTTTGTGATTATAGCTTTTGGATGTTTAGCATTTTTCATAATAATTATTTTCTTTGCAATGATGACAGCTTTAATATCTAAACAAGTAAAGTGATATAATGAATTTAACAATTGATGGAACGGAAGAAATGGTTAAGATTGGAGATAGTTTATGTTTATATGATAAACTTCCACAAATATGTAAAGATATGGTTCCAATTGCGCAAGATATTCAATTGAAATATAGTGTTATAATTGTAGTTGGAATTTTAAATTTGATTGTTATGTCATTTTTCATTTGGAAAATAAAGAAGTTCTTAGATGCACGAAAGGTGAAATAAATTGGCTGATATAAACGGAGACACAACTTGGATTATGGCGATAATCGACAAAATATCTATGACTTTTGTTGCAATGATTCAAGATTTTATGAAATTATTTACTGATATAGCTCCAAATCTTATTCTAATATTTTTCTTGATAACTATGTTGATGTTGGTAGGAGGAATTGTTTTAACAATTTTCTTTATCCTATCAGCAGCACTAAACAATACAAGGAGGATGCATATATGAACAAACTAACGTTGGTTTTTATATTAGCTCTTTGCTTGGCGTCCGTCGGGTTTGCATATTTGCCTATAAGCATTAACGCTACCTCTTATGGGCAAGTTGCAAATCTTTCATCGAATAGTTCTGGTGCAACAGAAGTTAATTATTCGGTTACTTATCCAGGTGGAACAACTGAAGATTTACTAACAACTAATATAGGAACTGTTTTTTGGAACACAACCACTTTAAACGAAACAGGAACTTGGACAGTTTTAGCAACTTCCGATGTAGAAACAAATACAACTACATTTTCAGTAACTTGTCCAACGTGGCAAACACTTCAAGTAGGAGTTTATTGTTTAGAAAGTTTATCTCCTTATATTGACAGAAATTTAACTTACTTTGACGTTGCAGCAACAATAACTATATGGACTAATGTAAATCTAAATTCTGGAGTTACAAGTATATACTTATATAATTCTGCAAATGCAACTTATCCATTTGTTTATTCAGTATCCAGAAATTCTTGGTATATTTATTACACAGTCAGACAAACGCAAGAAGTTGTAACAGTTCAATCATTTAAAGGTGCAATTCCTTCTGGAGTAGGAGATTTAACAATAACAATAAATAAAAATCCTCCATCTCCAAGTTTCTTTGAAGAAGCAGCTAGGAATATAGGATATTTCTTAATAATAATGGTTGCAGCTGGAATAATACTTTCAGCAATTGTAATCATAGGACCGATGTTAGTTGGATTTATGTTGAATAGAATGAAATAAGAAGTTGGTGAATACATGAACATGAAGATACTAGTAACGTTAATTCTTCTAACTTCTTTTGTATTTGCGGCTACTACTATAAGTGATTGTACTGATTTAACTTCAGCTGGAGAAACATATAACTTAAATGCTAACATAACAAATAAACAACCTTCAACTGTATATTGTATGAGGGTTTCAGCTGCAAATATAGTGTTGAATTGTCAAAACAATAAGATTGATGGTAATGACTCTTATGCAGTTTATAGTTCTACTAAATATGGTGTTCAAGTTCTTTATGCTGGAAGTAACTTTACTTTGATGAATTGTAATGTTTCTGATTGGTACTTTGGTATTGCCATTGAAGCAAATACCACAAAAATATATAACACAATACTTCAAAGTGGAGAATTTTCCGGAGTTTATGCTATAAGTTATAGTACCGGAAATCAATATGAAAATGTATCTTTATATGAATCAGGCACATTCATTTATGAAACAGGACGCAATTTAAGATTTAATAATATATCTTGTTATGATTGTGTTTCTAGAGCTATACTATTAGAACTTGTATCTCCTTCATTATTTCATACAAATGTAAATATAACTAATGTGCAATGTAATGGTATTGTTACAAGTTGTCTATTACTAAGAAATACTACTAATATGTTAGTTGAAAACGTCTCTGGTTATTCATCTGCTGTCTTTTTATCTGGAATTGAACTTCAAAACTCTACACTTAAGAACATAAATGTTTATGGTAATATGTCAATCGGCACAATTAATGTGAGGTCTGGAATGTCATGTTTGGGTTGTAATAACATTACATTTAATAATATTACTTTATGGAATTACACAGATGGAATGGCATTTACATCTTTTTACACTAATCGTCCAACTTTGAATACAAGAATTTCAAATTCATCAATTAATTCATCAAATTTTAGTGTTGTTATTAATGGTGCTCAACTTACTTTTATTAATGTAAAACACAATTCAACTATATTAAGTATTTATGATAATGCATCTGTTTGGATACAAGAGTATATAAGATTCAACTTCACAATGCCTGCAAATTTCACAATTAATAACTCAAAAAATGGTATAGTAAAGAATGAATCTACAATCACTAACTTTAGTTCTTGGATTGTGGTTAATACAAGCACATCGAATGCAACTTTAAACACAAGTTTCAATCCATATACTCTTATTGCATATCCAAGTAACACTAAGTATGCAACTAAAACAATGGACTTTAGCTTTAATGATACTACAACATTTAATGTTACATTCAATTTAAAATCAAATGTTAGTATAGATAGTATTAACCTTTGTAATAGCACATCTTGTGGAACTCTTGGAACTCCATATAAAAGTACTTCATTTAATTGCTCAGCAATTGCATTGTTTATGGAATCATCAGCAACTCAAGAAATTAATTTCAATTACTATGTTAATGGAATATTATATAGTTCAGTTATTGTAACAGGAGTTGTTAACAGTACACTTACTTATCCACCAATTGGAGTAAGTGGACTTAACAAAGGAGATTCAATAATATGTGGAGCAATTGCTTACAATGGAACAAATTACAGTGAACAAGTTAATTCCTCTTCAGTAGTAATTAACAATTCAGCTCCATCAACATCAGGAGCAAATCTTAATATACTTGCTCCATTAACAACAGATACACTTACATGTTCAGCAGTTGGATATACAGATCCAGATAGTGATTCAGTTAATAATACTTACTATCGTTGGTGGAAGAATGGAGTAGTGCAAGCAGGACAAACTTCATCAACGTGTTCACTCGCAGCAATTTCAGCTTCTCAAAATGATAGAATTCAATGTTCTGTTAAACAAGACGATTCTGGATATCAACCAAAGAATTCAACAGAAGTTTATTCGCCAAATGCTTATGTTTCAGGAGGAATTTCTAATTGCGCAG
>Ga0315284_10009965_pt1 | contig 13529 bp, 20 predicted proteins | sample YL17G09_16_MG_FD_203696 | JGI IMG/M metagenome (GOLD analysis project Ga0315284, IMG submission 203696) | Sediment microbial communities from Yellowstone Lake, YNP, Wyoming, USA - YL17G09_16 | ecosystem: Environmental > Aquatic > Freshwater > Lake > Sediment | place: USA: Wyoming | collected...
GAGTGTGCATCGGCCAGATGGCGCTCTGGTATAGCAGCCGTAGCAAAAAGGTATCGATTTGCTGATGGCGATTTGGGTCAGAGCTTCAGTGATATCGTTCATTTTATGGTTCTCCATTTGATGTGGGAAAGAAGGGCCGATTTGGCCCTCCTTAGTTAGCTGACCGCGTTGTTTTCCAAGGTGTCGGCGACGTTATTGAGAATCGCGCGGAAGTAGTTGAGCGGTTTGCGAAGTACCTGGTTGCCGGGGAGGCTGATGATCAGGTAGCGGCGATCGCTGCTTACGCGGACGCTGGTTGGGTTGACGAAAATTGCGTTGTTGGTGCTGCTGTTCTTGTTTTCCATTTTGAAACTCCATTGTTCGTTAGTGGTTTTGGGCCGAAGCCCCTTTCTCGTAAGAAATCGAAAGGGGTGAGGTCAAAACAGCGGACAGCCCAGCCAGACTCAGCCGGAGCGGTTGAACAAGGGACGTGACGCAGCGCAGTGGAGGCGCGGACGTTGTGCGAAGGCGGTTAAAGGATGGCGCTAGCTGGGAGCGACACAAAAAACGAACTAGGTGGGTCGGGATGGAAAGCAGGTGCTCCAATTGCCCAAGGCATCAGTCCCTAACAGTCGAGTTGACGGCAGCAGGACCAAATGTAACAGGCTAAAATGTCAGATAAGGTTTAAAACAGTCTGTCAGAGCGCCCGCTAGGCCGCCGAATAACATATCCCTTTGTTAAACGCCGGTTAGGGCAACCATAACTCTCACACACGCTGTATTGCTTCAGCTAAAAGCGAGTCGGCCTTGAGAGCGAGTTGCTGAAGATTTTTGTCCCCAAGAATTTGCATCATGACTGATGGCTTTACGATCTCGACAGAGGTCTTGCCATTGCCGATGTCGCGGACAACAGCATTACACGGCAGGAGGCTCGCAACATCTGAATTAGCGACGTACGCCTCGTATGCCATTGTAGGATTGCAAGCTCCTAGAATGACGACCTTTGGAATTTTCTTACCGATTTTCTCTTCGATTTTTGTATGCATATCAATTCTGGTTAAAACCCCAAAGCCAGCCCCCTTCAGTGCGATCGTCACACGATCGACAACGTGTTCAAATTCATCACTGACTTCCCTTTTAAAATTAACCGATTCTGTCATGTCTGTTCTCCGGCGCTATCAAGCGCCAAGTTCATTTAACCATCGTTCCAGTGAATTCTGGTCGAGTGCTCCGGATTTTCGTGCGATCTCTTTGCCGCCTGCGAAGACGACGAGTGTGGGAATGCCACGAATGCCGTGGCGTTGCCCAGCTCCTTGCTCTGACTCTGTGTTGACCTTGGCGAACACGGCTTTTCCCAGATGACGATTTGCGGTCGATTCAAATGTTGGAGCGAATGATCGACATGGCGCACACCAGGGAGCCCAGAAGTCGACTACAACTGGAATTGGGCTCGAATCGATCAGGCGTTTGAGCCCACCTTCCGCTGCTTCCGTCACGGCACCATGGACTGGGAGAGGCTTTTTACAACGGCCGCAGATCGGGCTCCCAGCTCGCGCCGAATCAAATTTGTTCAAAACCTTGCAGTCGTTGCATGCAGAATATGTTGTTGTCATATGGTCTTCCCGGGCCTATGTCGCAGGCTTTTGGTTAGAGCAAGACGTACAACTCTTGTTAGTGCTGATGCTTAGCAACGTATATGGCGGGCACCACCCGATGAGCCCGGTAGCCAAAGGGATTAGACCCAAAAGAAACCAAAGATTTTGAGGGCCGACAAAAGCCAGCGAAGACACGCCGAGGCCTATGACGATTCGTAGGGTACGATCCAGAGATCCGACATTTCTTTGCATGGTGTACGCTCCATTTCTTCGTTGCTAGATGGCTCTCAAAAAATGAGTGTCAAATCACCCACAGAATCGACCAACATGAGCGATTTGGCGCAACAACATGAGATGTCAGGCGACAAATTCCGCCTTCCCAGTGCCAATTTCTTCACCGTTAAGCTTCACTCGATAACTTATGGGGACTGCTTTTGAGAGCATCGCGCTCACGCCGCAAAACTTACTCTGGGACTGGTGAATTGACTCCAGCAGAATGGCTGGTTCAATCGCGCCCTTCAGATTGAACAGCAGTTCGATGCTGGTAAACACCATCGGATGACCTTTTTCGGTCATCGCAACATCAGCGAGCACTTCAAACTCATCGATCGTCTGTTTGTGCTTTTTCATGAGCCCCACGACATCCATCGCAGTGCAACCACAAAGCCCGCTAACGACAAGCTCCTTGGGGGACATGGCAGAATCGGCCCCGAATGGCTTTTTTGCGTCCATTTGCACTTGGTGCTCTGAGTCTGCACCGACGAATTTCATATTTTCTTGCCACCGGCAGGTTATTTGCACGTTTCCATCTCTCCTAAGTCAGGATTCACTGAAGGTAAAGCAACTTCCGGGCCAAACCGGCGGGAAATAAGGATCCAATTGCCAGATCCCGATATTTTTCCCGACAGACTTGAGGCGCCGGCCATAGCTGACTGAGCCGATTGTATAATCGGCTCAGTTAGCTCGCTGTTGTGTTGACCTATTTGTCACTGCTTGGAACTGCGTTACCTTCTTGTCCTTCCTGACCCCTCTGCTGAAACTTTCCAAAATTGGCAAAGTGTTCCTGGATCTGTTTTGCGACCTCGGGGTCGTCAGAATTGACCGTCAGAGTAACGCCGGTCTCACTGTTTACGACGTTGAATTTGGCTTTGTCCCTGAAAGCGAGCATTCCTTGCCGCATGCCCATCATACTGTGGCGCATACCACAGTGAGGGCCGGAAGTTTCCGCCGAACTACTTGCGGCCATTAGCGGTACTGTCAGAATCGGGAGAGCTATCAAGAGACCAAAAAGACCCTTCTTCGTAACCATGTTCGAACCTCCATTAAACGTGAAATATCAAATTTAGAAAATAGTTGCGATCGCAACTATATATACCCTAGCTACTGGTTTATAAGAAACGAGTTAGAGATGCTGGTTTATCTGCGAATTCTGAAGTTCGGCAACAATAGCACAAAAAATATAATTAGTTGCGATGGCAACTAATTGGGGTATAGTTTGAGGTTAACGGGAGGAGTGCGAAATGCCAGGAGACGCGATTGCAGTGGAAGCCCTATCAAAGACTTTTAAGTCTAAGGGGGTGGAATCCATTGTCGCTGTCAATCGGTTGACGTTCAGCGTGAAGCGCGGAGAAGTCTTCGGACTGCTTGGTCCCAATGGATCGGGAAAGACGACTACCGTTAGAATGCTGACGACGCTTTCCCGCCCAAGTTCGGGGTCTGCAAAAATTCTGGGTGTAGATGTTGGAAAGGCTCCATTGGGGGTTCGCCGGCGCATTGGGATCGTTCCTGAGACCTCGAACATCTACGATGAATATTCGCCTCTGCAGAACTTGACGTTTTCCGCTCGTCTATATGGGCTGAGTACATCGGAAAGTCGGATACGCGCGGAAAGATTGCTGAAGGAATTTGGGCTTTGGGAGCGTCGCGCGTCCATAGCGCAAACCTTTTCCAAAGGCATGAAACGTCGCCTTTGTTTCGCCATGGGCCTCATCCATGAGCCGGAAGTTTTGTTCCTAGATGAACCGATGAGCGGACTTGATGTGGAAAGCCGAGTCCTACTCAGGGAGCGTATTCAAGGCCTTCGCGCATCTGGGGTCACCATTTTTCTGACGACGCACGATATGCACGATGCAGAGCTTCTGTCCGATAGAGTTGCTATCATACTTCGAGGCAAACTCAAGGCCATCAATACACCTGAGGTACTACGGAAACAATTGACATCGGTGGTTACCGTCTCGGTTGAGCTGAAGGGCTCTTTGAACGGGGCTGAATTGGGGATTATTCGCGGAGTGATTGAGCCACCAAAGATTGATGATCACGGGCGATGGAATTTGAAAACGAAAAATCCGGAGGTGGTGATACCAGAGATATTGCGATTTGCGACGGAACGCTCGCTTCTTGTTCCATGGATTCAAACATTGGAGCCGTCACTGGAAGACGTTTTTCTAAACCTAGTCTCTAGCGACGTCCATCCATCGTCGAAGAAGTTGACCGTATGAAGATGCTGAATGGGATTAAGATATTGAGTTGAGAGTTACGAGCAGCACTTCTTATTGCTGGCAAAGACATCTCAATTTATTACGCAAAACCGCCGGTCCTTATGTGGTCTGTCGCACTTCCATTCTTTTTGTTTTTCTCGTGGTCCGTCGGTCGCTCCATCCCACTAGAGTTGCAAATTGCGCCCATGGTGGCAGTTGCGGTTTTCTTTGGTGCATCATCGATTGGTCCCGTCATTATCCCTTGGGAAAGGCGAGCGGGAACTTACGAGAGACTCCTGACAGCTCCTGTCTCATTATTAGCAATACTTATTGGCAAAGGTCTCGCGGGTACTTTTTTTGGAGTGGTCGTTGCAATTGTTGCAATCCTGTTTGGCTGGTTTATGGGGGTACCTGTTACGAATTGGGCGGCAACGCTGCTTGCCGTGGCCCTGTCATCGGGAGTTTTTTCTGCGTTAGGAATCCTCTTCTCATCAATAGCGACGCAAGATGTTGCAGCGGTGATGATGCCTTCAACGCTTGTTCGTTGGCCTCTGCTCTTTGTGAGTGGGATATTGATTCCGTTTGAGTCAATGCCCAAGGTGGGGCGATGGCTAGGCCTTTGTTCGCCTTTAACTTATACGGCCGACGCGGTACGGCACGGTATTCAGGGTGCCGGGATTTTTCCGTTTGAAGTCGATTGCATGGTCTTGGTCGGTTTCTGGCTTCTTCTTCTCGGTGGCTCCATAGCTCTTCACAAGAGGGGGCTGTCCAATGCGTAGGACAAGTGGCGCAGATGCAAATGCAGAGGACCTCCGCAGGCTCTTACAAGAGATCTTTAGAAAGTTCGGTGTTCTTGGGGAAGGACAAACGCCATGCGGAAAAGCACTCTCGATATCGCATGCCCATGCTCTAATGGTCCTTTTGGAGGCGGAAGAATCAAAGTCTGAAACCAGTCAGCAGGTTCTGAGCAAGGTCCTTGGGATAGACAAAAGCAATGTGACCCGCTTATGCCAAAAAATGACGCGTTCCGGGCATATTGTTCAGGCGCGCGGAAAAAATGACGCTCGGGTTCGCATCGTTAGTTTGACGAGTCGAGGACGGAAACTTGCCGAAGAGGTCAATTGTGGAAGCCGGGAGCGGTTTAGCAAGTTGCTGACAGGTATTCCGGCTGGGCAAGTGAAAACAGTAATGAATGGCTTAAGAGCACTCAGCAGCTCATTGCATGAGTGTTTTAACGATTAATGAACTGAGGGAAGAATGAAATCAAAACGTGCATTGTATGTTTTAGGGGCAGTGGTCGCTTTCAGCTCTGTATGGATTCGGGTCTTTGCGCCGGACCTGGCGATGGGTGCTGAGGGCAAAGCGCCAGCTGTGATCAAAGGTGATTTGAACTCGACATTGATGGGCGTGATGGAGCTTGAGCGGCTCGATAAGCGAAAGCCTGTTCCGCTGTCCCCTATGATGGCGAACCATCAAAAGCAAAACATGAGAGAGCATCTCGAAGCCGTTCAAGGGATTGTTAGCAGCCTGAGTCGGGACGACTTCGCAGGAGTGGAAAAGGCGGCTAAAACGATGGGTTATTCAGAAGAAATGAAGCAAATGTGTACCCACATGGGTGCGGGGGCTCCTGGGTTCACGGATACTGCAATCAACTTTCACAAGACGGCAGATACGATCGCCGAGGCCGCCCGTTTTAAGAACCGCGCCGCCGTTTTGCAAGCGCTTGATGCAACACTTAAGACGTGTACAGGCTGTCATGTCCAGTTTCGGCAGCAAATTGTTGATGAAGGTTCTAATGGTCAACACACGAAACGCCATGGCGGTTGACCCAGTGCTGTGGCGAGTTACTTCCACTCACGTTCCAATAACTGCTCCAGTCGTGCAATCCCGACCGGCTCATCTGGCATCAGTGGAAGGATCGCCACCCGCGTAGCCAAACCGTTCATGATTCGCTGCAATTGTTCGTGCTCGTTGGCGGCGCGCTGCATCAAAACGGGATCGGAAGTTGAGCTGGCCGCTAAGCTGCGGTTAACAACCCAGCCATACGGTTCGATCGATGCTCGCCGAAGATCATCTTGCAGCGCAGCGGCCTCGCTGACAGGAGTTGTTTCTGCCAATGAAACAAGCAGAACTTTGGACTGAGTCGCGTCCTGCAGCATCATAAGTGGTGTTGTCAGTTTTCCTGGCGCACTCTCTTCCATCTTTTTGAGCATTTCTCGGTGATAGGAACCGGCAGCATCAAGGAGCAAGAGTGTATGCCCCGTCGGCGCAGTATCGAGTATGACGATGCCCCGGCGCGCTTCAAAAACTGTCTTCGCAAATGCGTGAAATACAGCCACCTCTTCGGTGCATGGCGACGCCAGATCCTCGCGCAATAGTGCCAGACCATCTGCATCGAGATTTTTACCCTTTGAGGCTAAAATCTTATCTGTGTATAAGCGCGTTTCTTCTTTGGGATCGATCCTGCTGACCGTCAGATTTGGCAAAGTTCCAACAATCGTCTGCGCCAAATGCGCCGCCGGGTCGGTTGTAGTCAGATGAACTGGCTTGCCAAGCTTGGCGATCGATACCGCAAGTGCTGCTGCTACCGTCGTTTTACCGACGCCACCTTTTCCCATCACCAGAACCAGACCATGTTCGTCATGTGCAAGTTCCTTTGCCAGTGCTGCAAGCGATAGCGTTGCTTTGGTTCCGGCTGATAGCGCCGCCAGGCCAACGGGCCGCTCAGCGAGAGGGGCGTCTTCCAGAAGTCTTTTGAGCGAAGCTAGTCCCACCGTATTGAACGGTTTCAGCGGCACAATATAACGCGGCAATCCTTGGATGCTTTGAGGCACTTTGCTTAGTGCGACGGTTGATTTTTCCTCAAGTGACTGTGCCAGTCGGTCTTTCCTGTCTGTGGCGAGGAATACGCCGTTTACGACCAAAATCTGATTGGTGAGTTGAAGCTCCAGCAAATCGCTTGATGTGCGGGCCGCTTCATTGAGCGTGCTGAGTTCGGGACGGGCAACCAAAACCACGGTGGTTCGCTTTGGGTCCTTGAGGGCGTCAAAAGCGGCTGCAAACCGCGACTCTTGGTTCTTAAGAGCGGAATGGGGTCCTAGGCAGCTTGCTCCCCGTTCGTTGATATCAAAGAAGCCAGTCCAGGCTTTCGGGAGGCTGAGCAACCGAATCGTATGACCTGTCGGCGCCGTATCAAAAATAATGGTGTCGAACTCGCTGGCGACACCCTGATCAGAAAGCAGGGCTGCAAATTCATCAAATGCGGCAATTTCAACCGTGCACGCGCCGGATAGCTGCTCCCTCAGACCAGAAATCTCGACGTCAGTTGCTTTTCCGATCATGGGAGCAATGACTCGTTGTCGATACTCTTCGGCAGCGGCGTCGGGATCAATATTGAGCGCCATGAGTCCCGGGACTTGTGGAACAGAGGTCGGATGATTCGTAAGCTTGATACCAAGAGTTTCGTCGAGGTTAGAGGCGGGATCGGTACTTATTAAGAGAACACGTTTTCCACGTGCTGCCAGCGTGACTGCGGTTGCCGACGCGATCGATGTCTTGCCAACGCCGCCTTTGCCGGTAAAAAATAAGTATTTCGTGCGAAACGCGGTCTGAATCGTTGAGGTTGATAACGTTTCTGGTTTCCTAGTTAATTCACGCATTCTTTCTCGCTTTCTTCCATGAATAAGCGCCTATTTTTGGAAAACATCAAGGCGTTCTCGATCGAGTTTGATCTTTTGTACGTCGGCATCGATTCGTCGGTACATCGTTGGATCGTGTTGTTGTCAACTCTTCTTCCTGAACAGGTACCGGCTTAATGCGGTCAGTAGGATCGTTCCGATGACGACGCTTAGGGTTAGATAGTTAATTCCGGTCTTCACGAGCAATATCAACGCGAGGGTGGAACCGACGATTTGAAGATTGCCTAAAATTATCCGCAATACAGCCCAGTGCTTTGATGTCTGTCGATTGTCTTCGTTCATCGAATTTGTAACCAAACGAATCTTAGGCTCATGTACCATGCTATTTAAGCCGTTAATTTACGATAAAGAAATTGGCGAACATCAGTATATAGCGCGGAAATATAGATTAAATCTCATTTCAACTTGTTTATTAAATCGTAAAAAGACGATGACAGTCAATTACTTATTAGATAAGAATGCAGTAGATGGGCGAGAGAGCAACACCGAATGACTCGGTTTATGGAGAGAAAAATGGCGGTTAGCCAAAAAGACATATGCTGTTCGCCTGAGCCGCAGGCTTTGATGAGTCTCCCCGTCTTTGGCGAGCAGGCAGACGAAGATTTGGTGGCTCTTGGTAAGGCAATAGGCCATCCAGCGCGGATCCAGATTCTTCGCCTTTTACTTGAGAAAGAGACCTGTATTTGTGGGGAGATTGTCTTGGCTGTTTCGTTGGCGCAGTCCACGGTATCTCAACATCTAAAGGTTCTGAAAGAAGCCGGGCTCATCCATGGAGAAATTGAAGGGCCGAAGACCTGCTACTGCATCAATCATGCGATGCTGCGCAGATTGAAGATTTTGGTGGCGGCTCTGTAGCAAGGTTGGATTTTTTTGAAGCGGAAAGAAGAGCAAAACTTGGAACCGCCAGTGCCAAGCCGAAGAGTGAAGCTAAGGCTTGGACTGCTGCTAGTAGCAATCGCACTTATTGCCGGCGGTAGTTACTCGATTTGGCAATGGCACTTGCGCACGCCAAGTTCTCCGTCAGTGACGGTACAGGGTATCCGTGCTCGGACCACGCCCCCCAATGGTGATGTAGCGAACTTCCAGGAGTTGGAGCGGACGACGTGGACAATTAAATGGCGCTGGGAAGTAAGGACTGACGGCAACTGGGATCGTTATAAAGATTGGCTCACAAAACAGCTAGAGGCGGATTTTAAAATGCGCATTTCGGAGTCGAAGATTTCTTTCGTTAAATACGACCCAGGGGACGCATATCTGCTTACTGTGAGTGAGCCTTTAGATAAAGATACAAGATATTTTAAAATTGAATTTTCGGCATCAGCGGATTGAACGCTTAGTGTCGATATAGAAGGGAGAACAAATGAGCGTGCGGATTGGTATCAATGGCTTTGGTCGAATGGGTAGATTGGCCTTGCGGGCTGCGTGGGATTGGTCCGGAGTAGAGTTTGTTCATATCAACGAACTCAAGGGCGGAGCGGAAACAGCGGCGCACCTTCTGAAGTTTGATTCAGTACACGGACGCTGGGCGCCGGAAGTCTCGGCGACCGCGAAATGCGTGAAAATAGACTCTAAACAAGTTTCTTTCACTTCCTTCGCAAACCCAGCAGAGGTGCCTTGGCGAGATCTTGGCGTCGACATCGCTCTTGAATGCACCGGAAAATTCAAGTCACCAGAAACGCTTCAGCCGTATTTAGCAAATGGTGTAAAGAAAGTTATCGTAGCTGCGCCAGTGAAGGAAGGCGCTCTGAACGTTGTTGTTGGTGTCAACGATCATCTCTACAAGCCTCAAGAACATCATCTGCTGACTGCTGCGTCATGCACCACAAATTGCCTCGCGCCAATTGTTAAAGTCATAAAAGAAGGACTTGGAATCAAGCATGGTGTAATTACCACGATTCACGATTTAACGAATACCCAGACCATCGTTGATGCGCCGCACAAAGATCTTCGGAGGGCTCGCGCCTGCGGAGTATCGCTGATTCCAACGACAACAGGTTCCGCAACCGCGATCACGATGATTTATCCTGAGCTCAAAGGTAAACTTAACGGCCTGGCGGTGCGTGTACCACTCCTTAACGCCTCATTGACAGACTGCGTGTTCGAAGTTGAACGTCCGACCACGATAGAGGAAGTAAATGGACTTCTGAAGGCAGCTGCCGAAGGACCGATGAAGCAGATTCTTGGCTATGAAGAACGCCCACTTGTATCAGTTGATTTTAGGGGGGATCCGCGATCGAGCATCATTGATGCTTTGTCGACGATGGTCATCAATAAAACGCAAGTCAAAATCTTGGCCTGGTATGACAACGAAATAGGTTACGTAAATCGAATGATGGAACTTGCCGTGAAAGTTGGAAAGTCGCTTAGATGAGCAGCGTTGGTCAATACATACTTGTAACAATAGCTTATTGGGGATTTACGTTAACTGACGGCGCGCTGCGGATGCTCGTGTTGCTGCACTTTCACGATTTAGGATACGGCGCGTTTCAGATTGCTTCTCTATTTCTTTTTTATGAATTCTTTGGAATCGTAACAAATTTGGGCGGCAGTTGGGTGGCTTCGCATTTCGGCTTGAAGAGCACACTCGTCGGCGGTCTCTTCATTCAGATTTTGGCTTTGGTAATGTTGGCGGTCCTTTCGCCAAATTGGTCTCTTGCGCTTTCAGTTGGTTACGTCATGACAGCTCAAGCGCTATCGGGGATAGCGAAAGATCTTACGAAGATGAGCGCAAAGAGTGGCGTCAAAACTTTAGTTCCCGAAAATGCTCAATCTAAACTTTTCAAATGGGTCGCGATCCTTACGGGATCCAAGAATGCGCTCAAAGGCGCAGGATTTTTTCTTGGTGGACTTCTCTTGTCGCGACTGGGTTTCGCAAATTCATTGTACGCAATGGCCGGCGGGCTTACTGTGATTGCCGTAGCGACTGCGTTGGGTCTGCCGAATGGAGTTGGGCGGCTCAAATCTAAAGTTAAATTTCGTCATCTATTTTCAATGAGCAGTGAAATTAATTACCTTTCTGGAGCAAGATTGTTCCTTTTTGGTGCGCGCGACGTATGGTTTGTAGTTGCCTTGCCTGTTTTTCTTCAGGGTAACCTAGGCTGGAGTTTTACCCAGGTTGGCTCGTTCTTGGCCTTGTGGGTGATTGGCTATGGGTTAGTTCAGGCCATGGCGCCGATTTTATTTCGAAAGCGACTTCTCGAAGATGGCTTAGGCGGTTCGACCCTGCAAATTTGGTCTTTGATTCTAGGTATTGTTCCTGCTGCGATTGCCTATCTCTTGGATCGGTCGACATTTCCGGTTGAACAAGTTTTAGTCATTGGACTTTTGGTGTTCGGAGCTGCGTTTGCCATAAATTCAGCTCTGCATTCATATTTGATACTGGCGTACGCAAAGGACGACAAAGTTGCCTTGAATGTGGGTTTCTACTACATGGCAAACGCCGGGGGTCGCCTTCTTGGCACGGTGCTATCGGGATTGATCTACCAGATATATGGTCTAACCGGCTGTCTATGGTTTAGCGCGGGATTTGTAGCAACCGCCGGCGTCATTTCGCACGGTTTAAGGCGGGTGAGATTGGTTGCGAGTCAGCTGGCTAGCGCCGATGTATAAAAGATGTGGTCAGGATGGGAATTATGTCATTGTTAGTTGTTCAGCTTTGTGCAGCAATTGGATCCTATTGTGTCTCATTAACGAGACAGGTTTCTATAGAGTTGGTGGTTGGAGTTGGTTTTGTTCTGCAAAAACTGTCTGAGGAGAACAGGCCGCTTTCAGTCAACGAGCTGGCTGAGGAGACCATCACCCATCAAAATAGTAACTTTCGGTTGTCGTTTCAATATTTCTTCACCGAAGGCTGATTAATCGGCGCACGCTTGAATCAGATGCTCGATCGATTTATCGGAGCCGCCAGGCCTCTTTTTGCGAAAGCGAGTCAGTTATTTGTCATCGCTCTCATCATTGTCCGAGAGAGCTTCGAGGCTCGGTTGCGATCAGCGTCATACGTGCCTGCCAATTGGGTGCTTGCCACATAACCGTGACAATACTGGCGCGCCTTCACTTGGGCTGAGTCTATCCGCACCAGAGCGAGCTGTGCAGCGTGAGCTTCGAGATCGCATGCGCGATGGCCGTGCAGGCGCAGGATAGTCGCGAGCTGTCTGTAACGCATTTGGAACGCAATACTAGTTTGCTTCCACCGCATTCGCTTCCGATGTGATCTTGGATATACTTTGCCGATTTGCCGAAGCTTCAAATCGAGCCTTATAGACAATCTCGACGTTGCCTTTGAGCGCAAGACCAACCGCGCACATCGTCTTTGCTGCCTCGACCGCCTGCAGGAAGCCGGCTTCGTCCAGCCCCGGCACTCTACCGCTTATGTCTAGCTCTTCGCGAGTAATCAAGTAAGGTCCGTTGGCATTGACCTGGTCGAGTGTGGTCGTGACGGCAACCCGAACTTGCTCTGGCTTATGATGGCCCATTGTCAACATCTGGGAGATTGCCATTGCGAAGCAGCTCGCGTGCGCCGCGGCGAGTAGCTCCTCGGGACTGCTCTTGCCAGCTGGGGTGTGGTCTTCAAGGGCGCAGGTCACAGGAATTGTCTCACCGGCTCCACTCTCGAAATTGGCGTGACCCTCGCCGCTCGCCAAGGAACCGCTCCAGATGACCACCGCTTTGCCTCGCATTGCCATAACAATCTCCCTTCGATCAGTTAATCGCGGGCGCGAAGGCCCAATGACTCCGACATCATTGCAAGAACTGTGCCTAGCGATACGATCTTGGTGCATAGACCGGCGAACCCGCGCAACCATGTGCCTACCGATCGTCCGAAAGCACTGAAATCTGAGAAGGCACTTGACGTTTACGATTGCATACAACGACTCCGCCAGGGCAGGCGTGTCCCATGCGATCGAGGCCGGAAGAGGCGTCAAAGGCACCCTAACTCGTCCTATCTTGAAGCATGCTGAAGCGGTATCGAGAGATTGGGTGGGAAGAATTGGCTTGGCACGCGACATGCACTCTTGTTCGAGCTATACGTCCGTACCGGTGGTTGTCGTGAGCGAGTTGGGGGCCTCCGCAGCAATTTCACAAAGCTGACTTCTTTACGGCTACTTGAGTGGTTTAGCGCACAGTTAGTGATTTAGCACACGATTGCGGAAATTCAACTAGTGAGGGAGTGTCGATGAGTATGGATGTGACACAAAAACCATAGGATGCTTAGTGCACCTGCAAATCGTGACTCAGGCGCTCTCACGACGACGTTCACCGCATCGCAATGGCTGTTGCTCACGCTGCCGGACCCCTTCAAGATCGCTGGCGAACTGACTTCCTTCTGCGAGCACGTCGCAGGGCGCCCCGTCGCATACATCCTCGACCGGGACCAGGGGTTTGATCTGGTGGGGCATGCTGTCGAACGATGGGGCAGGGGAACCGAAGAAGACCGGATGACTAGCGCTCAAAATGAAGGAGAAGGAAGCGTTGGGGTGTTCCTCGCATCGGCGACCACGCTTCTCATCGCGACACCGACATCAAAGGAGGCCTGACGTGCCCGATCCAAAATTCACAAGGCCTTGGCATGGCGTCCCGCGCGACCAGATCAACTGGCATCCCACGGTCGATACCGAGGCCTGCATCGGCTGCGGAACGTGCGTCACGGGCTGCAGCCGACTTGTTTACCGCTTTGACTTCGAATCGAAGAAAGCGGTGGTGGTCGACCCGCTGAACTGCATGGTCGGTTGCACGACGTGTGCTAACACCTGCCCGACCCATGCGCTCTCGTTCCCATCGTA
>Ga0315284_10009968_pt1 | contig 13528 bp, 15 predicted proteins | sample YL17G09_16_MG_FD_203696 | JGI IMG/M metagenome (GOLD analysis project Ga0315284, IMG submission 203696) | Sediment microbial communities from Yellowstone Lake, YNP, Wyoming, USA - YL17G09_16 | ecosystem: Environmental > Aquatic > Freshwater > Lake > Sediment | place: USA: Wyoming | collected...
AAGGCCTTATATGTATAAGTCACCGGGGGAGCATGGGGATTACGATCTCATGTCTTATGGACTCGATGGCGCCCCAGGAGGGGAGGGGGAAAACGAAGATGTGGTCAGTTGGAAGGACATCGGCTCATGAAAAGTAGAGGTTTCACGCTGATCGAGATGGTGGTTGTCCTGGTCCTCATCAGCCTCTCTATTTCCCTGGTAGCCCCTTCTCTTTCCCGAATTGCCAAGACCGTTGAATTACGAGCGACCGTCAAGAAAATTTCTGCAATTTTGCGCTATTATCGGAGCGAAGCCGTACAAACCGGCCAAACCCAGCAAGTTTTCTTCAACCCGGATTTACGGGAAGTGCGGATCCAAGCGATCGATATAAATGGGCCAGAAGGCGAGAAAGAAAAACGGGAAGAGCTGACACCGATAAAGAAATTTATCCTTCCTGAAGGGATCCAGATGAAAGAATTGAATATTCCAGCCTCTCAGCAATCTGCGGATTTTCCCACGATTGAGTTTTACCCCAACGGAGGATCGAACGGCGGGTCCCTTCTGCTGGACCGCCAGGATCATAAAGGATATCGGATCAAAGTAAATTTCCTTACGGGAATGGTAGCGATCGGGGGGGCCTAACGGATGCCCAGGACGAGTGATCGAGGTTTTACCCTGATTGAAATCGTGGTGGCCTTGGCCATCTTGGGGGTGGGCTTGATCGTGATCATCGAGCTCTTTTCCGGAGGACTCCGTCTGGCAAGAACCTCGGGAGAATATACCCAGGCCATTGGTTATGCCCGCCTGAAAATGGAAGATCTCGCCTTGGCCCGCCAAGTGACCGAAGGAATAGAGGAAGGGGAGTTTGATAAAAATTTTCGCTGGCAGTTAGAAGTGAAAAAAGTAGACGTTCTTCCTTTAGAGGAAGCTGCAGATTTTAAACTTCCCATAGAGTTGTACCGCATTAAGATGAACGTATTTTGGAAGTCCGGATCGCAGGAAAGATCCGCAGTCATTGAATGGTTGAAGGTGATGAAATTACCCGATCATGAAGCCAAGATTTGAAGTTTCCTCCTGCGAAGCAAAAGCCTGGGGATTTACCCTGGTTGAGGTTATGATCACCTTGACGATCCTCGGATTTATCCTCTTGATGATTTTCGGCGTCTTCCGACTGGGTCTTTCTGCCTGGGAAAAAGGGGAAAACCTTAAAGAGGATTATCAGCAAGTTCGTATCATTTCCCAGTTGATCTCCCGCCAGATCAAATCCATCGTTCCTTATAAAATCAAGACGCGCCAGGCGGAAGGCGATTATCTCGCTTTTGAAGGAAAGGCCCGCTCCGTTAAATTTGTATCCGCCCTGCCGCTCAAGTTCAGCCAACCTCAAGGGTTTGTTTATGCCATCTACGATTTCCAAAAAAATGGAAAAGAAAATGGAGCGCTGGTTCTTTATGAGCAAAGAGTTCTCAACCGAGATTTTATGAGTGAGAGCCCCAAGGAAGAATCAGGAGTTCCCTTGATTGAACACCTTGCGGAGGTGCGCTTCGAATATTATCGGGAGGAAGACCCGCAGAAAAACCAGGCGGCGGAATGGGTAGAGGAATGGAATGCCCAAGAAAAAAAGGAGCTACCCAGAGCCATACGGATAACCCTTGTTTCCAAGAAAGGTGAGAAAGCAGAGGAAGGGACTTCCTTTACCCTTTTGGCCTCCCTTCCCGCCCACCGCTACGAAGAAATGAGAACGGGTCCAAGCCGAAGGATTATTCCGTCAAGGCCGGCGGGATAGAGGACGAAAAAATAAGAGATGGAGAGAGATCATAAATTGCGAATTGCGGAATGGGCATTGGGGGAAAAGAGGATTTTTCTACCGAATTTAAACGAAAAAGGCGTAGCCCTAATTATGGTTCTCTGGATTATTGCCATCCTTTCCGTAATCGCCTTTGAATTCAGTTATGCCATGCGGACCGAGGTCAAAATAGTTAAAAATTTTCAGGAAGAACTCCAGCTCTATGCCCTGGCCGAGGGGGGAGTGGAACGGGCCATTGCCGAGTTGGTGTATAAACATGATCCCCGCGTGCAAAATAAAAGAAGAATCCTGAAGTCGAAAGACTTCTCACCTGAAAAAAAGGAATGGGTAACAGATGGCCGGGGCTATCCATTGACCTTCGATCTGGGAGTCTGTGAAGTCCGGATCAGGGGGGAAGCCGGCAAGATCAATATCAACCTGGTTTCCGGAATGTTGCTGCGCAAGATCATTACCAACTTGGGGGTAGAAGGGGAAGCCGAGGACATTGTGGTCGATTCCCTTTTGGATTGGCGGGACCCCGATGATTTATACCGCCTCAACGGAGCTGAAAACGACTATTATCAGTCCCTCCCAGAACCCTATGAATGCAAAAACGGCAACCTGGATTCCATAGAAGAACTTCTCCTCGTGCGGGGTGTGACCCCGGAATTGTTTTACGGGAAAAAAGGAACCTGGCCAGGGGAAGGAGGAAAAGAAAAAGGCAATCGGATCGGTTTGAAAGATATTTTTTCGATCTATGCTTTGGGTGAGCAAGTAGATATCAACAGTGCCACTCTCCCAGTGCTAAGATTTGCTTTGGGGATTCCCAGCGAGATTGCCCGGGGGATCATCCAGGCTCGTGAGGAAAAAGTTTTCGAGAATCAGCAGGATCTTCTCCAAAGGGTGCCTGAACTCGGGCCTTTCTTGGGAGAAATCGGCCGTTTCATTCTATTTCAAAGTACGAATCCTTTTTATACCATCGAGGCCCAGGCCCAAAGTAAAAATGGGAAATCGGTTCGAGGGTTAAAAGCAATCGTCAAGATTGACCCCCGAGAAAAAGAAGGGTATAAAATCATCCAGTGGTTGGATGCATTCATTTCTTAAAAGATAAAACCAACAAGAGAATCCCCGAAAGGTTGCGATGGCCATTTTTGACTCCAGTTTAGGGATCGAATTTAAAGGCAACCATCTTATCCTCACGCTCCTGCGGAAATCTTTCAGGAAGATCCGTTTGGTCGACTACCGGATCTATCCTATAGCGTCCGAGGGCCAGAAAGAATTACAACAGGCGCAATGGCTCAACCAGATCACTACTTTCATGGCCCAACAATCGATCGACAAAGAAAAGGTATCCATTGCGATCCCCCGCGAAAAAGTAATGGTCCGTTTTCTCCGCCTTCCTCCGGCCACCCAAGAAAATTTGCGCCAGGTCCTGGAATACGAAGCGCCTAAGTATATTCCCTTTGACCAAGAGGAAATTTGTTTCGATTATCAAATTCTCCGGCACGAGAAAGACAACTTGGATGTGATCGTGGTTTTCGCCAAAAAAGAAGAAATCAATTTTTATTTAGCCCTGTTGAAAAAAATTGGTATTCAACCCTTATCTATACAAATTGCTTCCCAGGCTGCCCTTAATCTCTTCTTTTACAACCGAGGAGACAAAGAGAATGAATATTCTGTATTGCTTGACCTGAGTGAGCCTTTCTGCGAGATAAACCTCATTCACAGCGGGAAATGGCAAGAGAGTTTTTACTTACCCCTGCCACCGGATAAAAAAGGAGAAAAAATCCTAACCATGATCCGACAGGCGGGATGGAAAGGAGATTGGGTCTCCCAGTCAACTTTTTTTATCTACGGCATGGATGGGGGGGAAAAAGGGCTCTCCACCTGGGGAAAGGCGCTTCCAGGAGAAAGGGTCTCTTTCCCACCCAGGGACCGCCTCGAAGTCGAGGAAGGAGAATCCAAAATGGAATCTATCTACGCTTCCGTAGGCCTTCCTCTGAAGGGTTTAATACCCACCCGGATGGACCTGAACCTTCTACCGCTGGAGTTGAGAAAGAAAGTAAGGCAGATCGGGAAACCCCTTTTCGTAATTTTCCTTGTCTTGGCCGTGATCTTGAGTTTTACCTGGGGATGGGGGGTCTACCGTCGCTACCAGAATGAATTAAATATTCTTCGGGCGGAAGTGAAAAAAAGAAAACCTGAAGTAGAGGCTATTGAAAATTTGCGTAAGCAAAGAGAAGAATTAGCCAAAGAACTATTGGAGATGGAAAAGATCAGAGCCGGTGAGGTCAGTAAAGTGGAAATATTCAAAGAATTAGCTCAGATCTTACCCTCTACGGTGTGGATATGGAATTTTAAGCTAACGGGAAAAGAAATTGAGATTAGTGGTTTTGCCGATTCAGCCTCGGATTTAATCCCCCTTCTCGACCGATCTCCTCTTTTTGAAAAAGTGGAATTTTTAGCGCCGGTAACCAAAGAAAGGGAAAAGAGAACGGACGGAGATAAAGAGAAAGAGCGGTTCAAAATTAAAATGCGATTAGAAGGACGGAGGGCGGGATCTTGAAAAAGTGGACCTTCGGAGGCAAGGGGAAAACCTCTCAAAAAAAATTGTTTTGGTTGTTCATAGGAGTAGCGGTGGCCATTTTGATTTACACTGTGGGTTTCGTTCCCCTTATAGAAGCCAAAAAGAAAGCCGATGAGGAGATCGCCCTGAAACGAAGGATCCGTGGGCAATATGCCGGGATTCTTCAGAACCGCAAGGCAGCAGAGGAGGGCCTGGAAAAGGCCCGGAAACAGGCCGAAGAAATTCAAAAGCGACTCCTGCCGGGGGAGACCCCCCAGTTGGGGGCAGCCAATTTGCAAGATGTTGTGAAACGACTTGCGGAAAAGAACTTTCTTAGCCTGCGCAGCTTCCGAATCCTTGAACCAAAGGAGATAGGCGTATACCGTAAAATATCTCTGCAAATTGATTTCAACCCTATAAACAGCATGATGAACTTGAGCCAATTCATTTATGACCTGGAACACCAGGAAAAAGAGTTCATGATCTCAGAAATGGACATTCTGGTCTTCAACCCGAGAATGCCGAATACCGTTCAGGGAAACCTGGTGATTGCGGGATTGATGAAAGGAAACAAGATCAAAGAAAAAGGAAAGGAAAAATAGGGGAGAATCATGACCTCAAGGTACGGTATCGTTAATATTTTGCTTTTTTTCATCATCTTCCTCCTTATTTTCAAAAATGATGAAATATGGACAACACCCCAGTTGGCAGATAAAAAAGAGGGGGTAAAAAAAAGCGAGGCCCCAACGGAGTTCCTACCTGCTTTGGCGGTTACCCAGGGGTCATCTCTTCGCGAGTCCTTGGTGGTGATTGCGGAGAAAAATATTTTTCACCCCGCCCGCAAGGAATTTTCTCTCCTGACCGGGGAACCAGCCAAACCGGCGACCCGACCGCCCATTCAACTATATGGAGTGATGATCACCAACGATGTCCAAAGTGCCTCTATCGCCAATCCAACCAAGCCACTCCCCAAGGGAGAAAGGGAAATCAAAACTATCAAAATCGGCGACCGGGTCGGAGATTATCAGTTGACCCGAATATTGTCGGACCGGGTAATTCTGGAAGCTCCTGGAGATACCTATGAAGTCTTACTTTACGATCCAAAATCGCCCAAAAAAAGAGCCGAGGTGAAGCCCCCATCCAGACCGGCCGGAATAATGAGCCCTCTTCCCTTTCCAACGCCAGCACCTCTACCAACACCTTCAGCGGTTGCGCCGCGGGCAATTCCTATCCCTAGTTTACCAAGACCCATGGAGCCCTCTGCAGAACCGAAGGTGGAATCAACGACGCCCAGCCCGGTGAGTCCGACACCGCTCCCCGATCCGAGCATCTTACGGGGAAGAAGATCCATAAGGCCCGGCCTACCCCCGGGAGATGGGAGCAATTAACATGGTTGAGAAAGGAGTTTCCTGAGAATGAAACCGTTAAAAGGGTTAGGGACAATCTTTTTTATTCTGTCCTTTACGGCTGGAACTCTTAGTTGTTCAACCACCAAGGGACAATTGAAGAGCGAGCCGGGCAAAGAAACTTTATCAAAACCATTGACGGAAGTTACCCCCCCGGTTACCGCTGTATCCCCTGCCAAAGAAAAAGTCCTTGCCAGTGAAAAAGAGGTGATTTCCAAAACAGGGGAACCGCCGGAACCCCGAATCCCGGCTTCTCAGCCCGAGAGGCCTCTTCCGGCTCCTCCCTCCCTACCTCCACTATCTGCCCCCGCCATAAAAAGACCGCCAGAGCCGGTTTCAGGTTCAAAGTTCGTTTTAAATTTTGATAATGCCGACCTGTATGAAGTTATCCGCGTTATGGCGGATATGATGAAAATAAATTACATCATAGACCCGAAAGTGAGGGGAATTGTCAATATTCATACTTCGGGGCAAATCAACACCGAAGAAATTTCCCCCCTTTTCCACTCCATTCTAAAATTAAATGGAGCTACGGCGGTCAAGAAAGGGATCATTTACGAAATCGTCCCCTTCGGGGAAGCCAAAAAGTTATATACCCCACCAACAACTTTTAGGGAGTCGGGGAAAATTCAGCCGGAAGAAAAATATACCATCCAAATCATTACCCTGAAATATATCCCGGTGAACGAAGTTTCCAAAATGATCAAGCCTTTCCTCTCCGATGGTGCAGATATCATAGAACATCCTCTCCACAATATCTTGATCATCGGTGATGTCGCTTCCAACGTAAAAAAATCCTTGGACATCATCGAACTCTTTGATCTGGACATTTTTGCCGATATGCGGGTAAGAATTTACCCCATCCTCAACGCCGATGTGAACGAGATCGCCAAGGAAATGGAGCGAATCTTTTCTTCATTCGAGGTAAATTTGAAGTCGGGCCGAGGAGTGGGCATTACTTTTACTCCCATCCAGCGAATTAATTCTCTCCTGGTGGTAAGCTCCATCCCCGGGATTTTTATAAACGTAGAAAAATGGCTCAAGGAACTGGACAAAATTCCAGCAGAAGGGACGAAAATTAGTGTTTTCGTTTACTACGTCCAGAACGGGAAGGCCAAAGATTTAGCCGATGTTCTGAAACAGGTTTACCTTCCCCCCAAAGACCTGAAAAAAGATGTGAAAGAAAAAGTTGTGACTCCACCATCCCCTCCCGGACCCCGAGGGGTCCGGCCTACTCCCCCTTCATCCACCGCTGCCCCGTCCCCACCCATCAAGGAAGAGGCTGCGCCTTTACCGGAGGGAGCCGCGCCCGAAGGAGAGATTAACATCGTGGTGGACGAAACCACCAACGCCTTGATCATCCGGGCTTTACACCGGGATTATAAGGCCGTTCTGGAGACCATCAAAAAACTCGACCTTTATCCCAAACAGGTGTTGATAGAAGTTTTATTGGCAGAGGTGACTCTCGACGAGGCGACCAAATACGGGTTGGAGTTTTCCACGTTTAAAGCAGGGGATTATTCAGTTGGGATGGGAGGAACCGCTTATTTAGGAGCGATCCCCTCTGCAGAAGCATTCTCTTCCGGCATCCGCTATTCAATCATCTCAGCCGATAGACTCGCCGCCGCCATTCATGCTTCGGCCACGGATAATCGCCTGAAAGTCATCACTTCTCCTCATATCCTGGCTTCCAACAACAAAGAAGCCAAGATTCAGATCGGGTCTTCCGAACCTATCCTGACCAGTACCTACACAACCCCGGGAGCAACGACCGCGGCCACCACCTCCCTGGTTTCAACCGGAATTGTCGAGGGCACGATCGAATACAAAGATATCGGTGTGATCCTTAGTGTCACCCCGCGGATCAGTGACGGGAAACTGGTTACTCTGGATATAGCGATCGAGCAAAGCACGGTATCCCAAAAAGATCTGGGGAATCTTAAAAATGTCCCTTTTTTCCCTAAGAAGACAGCTAAGACCACCCTTTCGATCATGGGGGGTCAAACGATCGTCATCGGGGGATTGATCGATGAAACCAAGGGTGCGAGCTCATCGGGGGTTCCGTTTCTGAGTAAAATTCCCATCCTGGGGGCGCTATTCGGGTACAAAACCAAAACGGTCGGTACGAAAGAGACGATATTGTTGATGACCCCTCACGTGATTACTGACCTGCAGGAATCGAACCAGGTAACCCAAGAATTTCGGGAGAAGGTGCAGGCCCTAAAGAAAGAATTAGAAATGAAAGAGAAAAAGGAGAAAAAAAGATAAAATTTAAGCGGGCAAGTTTATAGGTTGGCGCTGGTCATATATTTCATTAAAGCCTTCCGTAAGAACCCAGTCTGGGGATCTCCATAAGAAGCCAAGGAGTATGGGCGTTCGTTATTTTTTTTTAATCCCACGCTTCGCGGGAGATACTCCATTGAAAAATCAAAGATTTTATTCGGTGCTCTCCATTTGGCGGCGAACTTTCCTCACAGAATGGAAAATACACCCTTGATCAATCATTTTTTTTGGGGTAATGATGATTCTCAATGGAAAATCATTTTCACCGCATTAAAATAAAGACCCAGAGTCTGGATTTTTATTATGGTTCAATCCAGGCTTTAAAATACATTAATCTCGAAATAAAAGAACGGCAGATCACGGCTCTTATCGGACCTTCAGGTTGCGGGAAATCCACCTTCCTCCGGACCCTCAACCGCATGAATGAACTCCTTCCTCGCACCCGGGTATCCGGGACCGTCTTATTGGATGGGATGGACATCTATGCTCCCGAAGTCAACCCCGTGAACCTGAGGCAGAGGGTAGGGATGGTGTTTCAGCGGCCGAATCCTTTTCCCAAGTCCATCTTCGAAAACGTGGCCTTCGGCCCCAAGGTTTTGGGGACTCATCGCCAATCCCATCTCGGAGAGACTGTAGAGAAGAGCCTCAAGGGAGCCGCTCTCTGGGAGGAAGTGGCCGATCGCCTTCAGGATGATGCGACAGGCCTTTCCCTCGGCCAACAACAGCGCCTTTGTATTGCCCGGGTACTGGCCATGCAACCGGAAGTGATCCTTATGGACGAGCCTTGCTCCGCCCTGGACCCCCAGGCGACTCTGCGGATTGAAGAATTGATGCAGGAACTGAAAAAGAATTATACCATTGTCATCGTCACCCATAATATGCAACAGGCGGCTCGGGCATCCGACTGGGTGGGCTTTTTCCTTCTCGGAGAACTCCTGGAATACGGGGCTACCAAGGATGTTTTCACCAATCCCCAAGACCAGCGAACGGAAAGCTATATCACCGGAAGGTACGGATGAGGATATGAAAAGGGGAAAACGCTCACGGTGGATTTATGGGGTTGGCCTTTTGCTCCTTGCGGTATTCCTTCCCGGTTGCCAGAGGCAACATGGGGGGTTATCCGTCGTGGGATCTACTTCCGTAGAGCCTTTTGCCGAAGCATTGGCCGAGGAGTACATGAATCAGCATTCCCGCGAAAAAATCTTCGTCCAAGGCGGGGGTTCCAGCGCGGGCATCCAGGCTGTCAGGACTGGAGCCGCAGAGGTCGGAATGTCCTCCCGGAATTTAATGGATAGTGAAAAAGATCTGATCGCCGTACCGATCATCTATGATGCCATTGCGGTGATCGTTCATCGCGATAATCCTTTGAACGATTTAACCCTTAATCAGATCCGAAAAATATTTTCGGCGGAAACAACCCGCTGGAGTGAATTAGGAGGGAAAAACCATCCCCTCACCCTGGTGACCCGGGAAGAGGGATCCGGCACCCGGGAGGCATTTCAAAAATTGATCATGGGGAAAAAAGAAATCAGCCTGGGTGCCCTCGTCCAGGATTCCAACGGAGCCATCCGGCAGGTCGTGGCCGATGACCGGAATGCCATCGGCTATATTTCTTTGGGACTGGTGAATGACCGGGTAAAGGCCCTCAAGATTGATGGAATCGAACCCAACATTGAAAATATCCAGCACCATCGTTATAAAATTGTCCGTCCTTTCCTGTTTGTCTTTAAGTCCAACCCGCAGGGTTTGGCCAAGGATTTCCTCGATTATATCCTGAGCCCGGCGGGACAGAAATTGCTTGTCCAGGAGGGGTTGATCAGCATGAATCCGATTCCCGAGCCGAAGAAAGAGGCCAGGCGGTAGAAAAATGTCCAAAGAAAAGATCCTGGAAAAGAGCTTCCTCCTCATCGCCCTTTCTTCCATCTCCATCCTGGCCCTGATTGCCTTCTTCATTTTTCAACAAGGGATTCCTCTTATTTGGAAGGTAGGATTGAATTCGTTTTTGCTGGGCGATCGCTGGTTTCCGAGCAAGGAGTCTTTCGGTATCTTCCCGATGATCGTAGGATCCTTCTGGGTGACCCTGGGATCCTTGATCGTTGGCGTACCCCTGGGGGTGGCTTGCGCTGTTTTTCTGTGTGAACTTATCCCTCCCACGATTGCGATGATTCTGCGTCCCATGATCCAGCTTTTAGGGGCCATCCCCTCCGTCATCTATGGTTTTTGGGGCCTCATCGTCCTGGTCCCCCTAATCCGGGATAGTTTCGGGGGGCCTGGGTTGAGCATTCTGGCCGGCTCGCTTGTCTTGGGGATCATGATCCTGCCCACGATTATCAGCATTTCGGAAGATTCTCTGCGAGCTTTGCCCCGGACCTATAAGGAAGGGGCTCTCTCCCTGGGAGCCACCCACTGGCAGACGATCTGGCGGGTCCTGCTGCCCTCAGCCCGATCGGGGATCGTAGCCAGTATTATCTTAGGGATGGGGCGGGCCATCGGTGAGACCATGGCCATGATTATGATTCTGGGCAATGCCACCCAATTGCCCAATTCCATCCTGAGCAGCGCCCGAACGCTGACCACCAACATCGGAATTGAAATGGGTTATGCCAGCGGGGATCACCGTCAGGCCCTTTTTGCTACGGGTGTGGTTCTCTTTTTCATTATCATGGGCTTGAATTCGCTAGCCTTGATTATTTCCAGGAAGGGAAGGGCTTGAGAATGAAGATCTCTCGCCACCACACCCAAGGGCTGGCCAAAGGAGTGATTTGGGTAGCCGCTTTTTCCACCCTGGCCGTGATGTTCTGGATCCTGTACCAGGTATTACGCGAAGGTCTCCCTTTATTGCATCCCGACTTTTTCATTCAAGCTCCCCGCCAGATGGGCAGAGCGGGAGGTATTTTTCCTACCATTATCGGAACCATAGCCCTGACCGTAGTAGCCATTGTCATCGCCACTCCCTTGGGAGTGGGGACCGCTATCTTTCTCCAGGAATACACCCGGGAGAGCGGGGTCAGCCGGGTCATCCGCTTCGGCACGGATTGTCTGGCCGGGGTCCCATCGATTATTTTTGGCCTTTTTGGCTTCGTTTTTTTCGTGATCTTTTTACGAATGGGTTGGTCCATCCTTTCGGGTGGGCTCACCTTGGCTACCATGATTCTCCCTACGATCATCTGTACCGCGGAAGAAGCCATCAAATCCGTTCCCTACACCTACCGCGAAGTGAGTTTTGCTCTGGGAGGGACCCGCTGGCAGACCATAAGGAAGATGGTTCTGCCCAATGCCTTTCCCGGTATTCTGACTGGAGTTCTCCTGGGAGTCGGGCGAAGCGTGGGAGAGACGGCTGCGGTGATCCTCACGGCCGGCTCCTCCTTTATAACTCCCGACTCTTTATTCTCCCCGATCCGGACCATGGCGGTTCATTTTTACATCCTGGCCCGGGAAGGGATTTCTATGGAGATGGCTTATGCCACCGGAGCTGCCCTGATCCTTTTAATCCTGGCTATCAATACCGTGGCCAACTGGATGATGTACCGTTATGCCCATAAGGCTTGAGGAATCTTCGTTCATGGAGAAGCAAGCTAAAATTGCCATTCAGAATTTTCACTTTTATTACGGGACTTTCATGGCCTTGAAAGATCTCAACCTTTCCATCCAGCCCAACCAGATCTTCGCCATTCTGGGTCCGGCCCGGAGTGGAAAGACGACCCTGCTCAAAAGCATGAACCGCCTCACCGATCTGATCTTCGGGACGAGCCACACGGGCCAGATATTCATCGACAGTCAAGAGATCTATGGTCCGGAGATTTCCCTGCCGGAATTGCGCCGGCGACTGGGGATGGTCTTCGATCTGCCGACCGCGCTTCCTCTTTCCATTTTCGAAAACGTAGCCTATGGGCCACGATTTAAAGGGCTCAGCGAGAAAAGCCGATTAGAAGAGATCGTAGAAAAATCGCTGCAAGCTGCGGTTCTTTGGGATGAGGTTAAAGACCGGCTGCAGAGCTCGGCCTTGAGGCTATCGGGAGGACAACAGCAGAGGTTGTGTATTGCCCGCATGCTAGCCCTGGAACCGGAGATCCTCATGCTCGACGAACCCTGTTCCGGACTGGATCCCATTTCGACCGCCAGCATTGAGGAGTCTCTCACCAAACTAAAAGATAAATACACGATCCTTCTCGTACCCCACAATATCCAGCAGGCCTCCCGCGTGGCCGATCGAGTGGGTTTTTTCCTGGAAGGAAAAATGGTGGAAGAAGGGTCGGCCTTTGACCTTTTCACCAGACCGAAAAACAAAAAAACGGAAGATTATATTAGCGGAAAATTCGGGTAGCAGGGAAAGGAGATACCATGGAAACCCATTTTCAGCAAGAATTAAATAAATTGAAGGAAAATCTTCTCAAGATGGCCGGTTTAGCCGAACAGGCCATTAGTAATGCCGTGGAGGCGTTGGTGCAAAGAAATACATCCCTGGCTGAGAAGACCATCAAGGAAGATGAGAAGATTAATCAAATGGAGATCTTGATCGATGAATGGTGTTTAAAACTCCTGGCGTTACACCAGCCAATGGCTGCCGATCTGCGATTCATCACTTCGGCTATGAGGATTAACATCGAACTGGAGCGGATTGGCGATCTGGCCGTAAACATTGCCGAGCGGGTGATTTCCCTAAATCAGGAGCCGCAGCTGAAACCCTACATTGATATTCCCCGCATGGCCGAGATCACCCAAGCGATGGTCAAAGACGTGCTGGATGCCTTTGTCAACGGCGATACCAACCTGGCTCGGGCGGTATGCGAGCGGGATGACCAGGTTGATGCCTTAAATGATCAGGTGTTTCGCGAGTTGCTGACGTACATGATGGCCGATCCCAAAACCATCACTCGAGCTGTACACCTGATCATCGTCAGCCGCTGTCTGGAAAGGATTGCCGACCACACTACCAATATCGCCGAAGGGGTAATTTTTATGGTGAAGGCCCTGGTCATCAAACACCACGCGGACGCCAAGGCAGAAGAGACAAAGAAATGAATCCGCGTATTGGTAAAGGGATCAAGAGGGAAGGGGGTTGAATGAAAAAACAAATCATGACCATTCTACTCATTCTGGGGGTCATGGTCGCGGGGGCTGATAGAATCCCGGCCCAAGACCAAGGGCCTGCCCAGAAGCGGATCATGATCGAGCGGGGAGAGAAGGTTAAAGGGCAACGGCTCAAGTTGGTCAAGAAAGTGGTTGAGAGCTATAAAGGGTGTCAGGTTTTATCAGAAGGGGATAAATTAACTGGGCTGGTCATCAACGGGAAAACCTATAGTGACTTTACCATCGTCATCCGGGACGCCAAGCGAACGATTATTGTCGTCACGGCCGATGGGATAGTCAGTTTCGATTACTGAACAGAATAAGAGGCGAGGGTTCGAGTCCCCCCTCGCTTACTCTTTTTTTTTCTTGGCCTCTTCGTACCCCAGGGCCATGTTATGCAAAGCCCGGTCGAAAAAGAGGATCACCCGGTTATTCAACTCC
>Ga0315284_10009974_pt1 | contig 13524 bp, 8 predicted proteins | sample YL17G09_16_MG_FD_203696 | JGI IMG/M metagenome (GOLD analysis project Ga0315284, IMG submission 203696) | Sediment microbial communities from Yellowstone Lake, YNP, Wyoming, USA - YL17G09_16 | ecosystem: Environmental > Aquatic > Freshwater > Lake > Sediment | place: USA: Wyoming | collected...
CGAAGGCCTCGCTGACGGCGGGGGAGGCCGCCTTCGCAAGGGAGGATTGGCGGGCGGCGGCGAGGGACTTCCGGGAATACCTTGGCCGAAATTCCGATGACGTCGCCATCCTCGAGAAGTACGCCAAGGCCGTATTGTCCGTGCGGCCGCTCGAGGCGCCCGGCATCACCGGGGCAATCTCCGCCTACCGCCGCGTCATACAACTGGACCCTCTTCGGGAAGCTGCCTGCGTGGCGCTTGCCCGACTTTACATCGGCACGGAGAATTTCGAGGAGCTTGCCTGCGTTGCCCGCACGAGGCTGGAGCACGACCCGGGTGATCGAGCCGCCCCCCTGTGGCTGGCGGAGGCATTGGCTCGCCTGAACAAGACGCAAGAGGCGAGGGACACTCTGTCGGAATTCATAGAAGGACTTGAAGCGATTCCGGATAGGTGCGCCGAGTATGTCCAGGCTTGCGTGCAGATGAGCCGGATCGCAAGCCAGGATCGTTCCCCGGAGGCTCAAACTACTGCCCTCGGCTGGCTGAACAAGGCGGTGAGCTACGCGCCGGACTCCGTGGAGGCGATCGCGCATCGTGCGCGGTTCTATCGCCAGACGCGGGACATTCCCGGCCTGAGCGAGGAGCGGAGATTGTCGCTGGCGTGCAGAGACCTCGAAGCCGCCGACGCGTTGGGCACGGACAATCCCCGAATTCGTCTGTTCCTCGGCGCCGAATGGATGGCCTGCGGCGCGCTGGACCGCGCCGCCGCCCAACTGCGGGCCATCGAGAGTCTCCCGCGAGAACGGCTGAAGGAGCACTTCTTCGACGTGGATGACTGGGCGGTGGCGCGATTCCTCTTCGCGGCCGAGCTTGCGATGCGACGAGGGGCCGCAACGGAGGGCGTGTCACTGGCCGATGCGGTGTTGAAGACGCTGCAGGAACGAAGGCATCGAGTCCAGGCTCTCCCCTCGGCCGTTCAACTCTACGTTGCCGGCGGCAAGGTCCCGCAGGCACGGCGATGTCTCGACGAGTACCTGGACATTCAGTACACCCTGGAAGGACAGGCCCAATCCAAGTGGAGACCGGCGTACCTGCGGGCCCTGGTCGCGAGGGCGGAGGACAAACCCTATGCGGTGATCGATGCCCTGCAACCATTTGCGATGACCGACGCCTCTCGTCCTGAGTTGTGGCGGCTGCTGGCGGAAGCCTACAGTCGAACCGATCAGGCCAGATGGGCCGTCGGCGCGCTTGGGTCCAATCCCAATCACCCGGCCCTGCTGTTGGCCAGGGGCAAGAGCGAGCTTGCCCTGGGGAACCCTCAGGCGGCGGTCGAATTGGCTCGCCTGGATCTGGCTTCCAGCCTGTATCAGGCAGGCAATGCCGACCGTGCGGAGGTGCTCTACCGGGAGATGCTCGATCAGCATCCGAATGACGCCCGGGCCCTCAATGACCTTGCCTGGATTCTCCAGGAACGCCACTGTCGCTACGGCGATGCGCTGGAGCTGGCGAACAAAGGCCTGAATCTCGCGCCGGGCAATGTGTACCTCCTCGACACCCGGGGGACGATCCTGTCCAACATGCCGGACCGCCTTGCCGATGCGAAAAGCGACTTCGAGAGAATCGTGGAGCTGTCCTCTTCCGACGTTGGCCGCCAGGCGAGGACGCTCCTGCAACTCGGGCGCGTCTGCGTGAAGCTCAACGATTTCGCCGCCGCGAGACAGCATCTGAGCGACGCGCTCGAGCTCGATCGGAAAGCCAACGTGTTGACGGAGGACGAACGCTCCGAGATCACCAACATTGTCCAGCACGGCGGGACATAGACGGTAAGGTCACATCGACGGGAGCATCCTGTTGATTTGAAATCCTGTCCCGAAAGCGGTACTGAGACCAAGAAGGCGGTCGCAACAACCTGAGTGCGACTGCCTTCTTGCATTATGGGATTCATTCCGACCGAAGCCGGCGAATGTCATCGACTTGCCGTCTTGCGGTCGGGGAGAAAGTGATGTCCCCACGGGGCGATGGCGGGTACGATGTCTATGGACGGTTTCAGCCGATGCATGGCAAAGGAGACAATGGATGGACACATCGTCAGTGACCGCGCGTGAAAACTCCGTGGGTGGAAGTGTGAATCGGCGGTCTGAGACGGCTCGTGCCGGCTTCTGTTCTCGGCTCGGGCGTCTTGGTTTTATGCTCCCTGCCGCCATCCTCGTCCTGGCGATGGTCGTTCACGGAGAGGAAGGGGCCAGGGCGGGCAGTGCCGCCTCGCACAACGATTCACAATCGGACAGCACGCTTGACTGGCAGGCGAAATGGATCACCGCGGATCGGACCGACAAAGATCCTCTGCCCATTTTTCGCAAATCGGTCCGACTGGACAAACCCATCCGGGAGGCGACCGTCCACATCTGCGGCTTGGGGCATTACGAGCTGACCATCAACGGCCGGCGAGTCGGGGACCGCGAGATGGACCCGGGCTGGACGAACTACCGCAAGACATGCCTGTACAGCTCTTATGACGTGACGGGCATGCTGACAACCGGCGACAACGCGATCGGGGTCATGCTCGGCAACGGCATGTACAATGTCCCGGGCGGGCGGTACACGAAATTCAAGGGCACGTTCGGTCCGCCGAAACTGATCTGCCGGATGCACGTCACGTTCGACGATGACTCCACCCAGGTAATTCGCTCGGACGAGACGTGGAAGTGTGCGTTGGGGCCGATCGTATTCACGTGTATCTACGGCGGCGAGGATTACGACGCGCGGCGGGAGCAGGCCGGCTGGGACCGGCCGGGCTTCGATGACCGCGCGTGGTCCGCTGCCAAGCTCTGTGAGGGCCCCGGCGGCAAGCTCGTGGCTCAGTATGCGCCACCGGTGAAGGTGGCGGACTACCTGCCCGCGGTGGCCATCGAGCACCTCGAAGAAGGGCAGTACGAGGTCGATTGCGGAACCAACTTGTCCGCCCGGCCGGTGATAAAGGTGAAGGGAGCGGCCGGCAGCCAGGTGGTCATCAAGGTCGCTGAGAAACGCGGCCAGCCGTGGACGGAAAATGGAGGCCACGTCTATACCTGCACCCTCAAGGGCGAGGGCGAGGAGGTTTTCCGGCCCCGCTTCACCTATTTCAGCTTCCAGTACCTGTACATCTCCGGCGTGGACCGGCCGGAGGATACCGCCCCTGGTCGGGTGGCACGGGCAAACTCGTTTGCCCGTGGGCTTTCGGATGGTCAAGCCCAGGAACAAGGAGCACCGTCAAACGAGTTTGGCGGGGCCACCCGGCCGCGAGCCTTGCTGCTGGAAGCCGGCAGCGAGTTTCTCACAAGCTCCGCGGCCGCCGTCGGTGGATTCGAATGCTCGAATGCGCTGTTCAACGACATCAGCGCCATGATCGACCGCTCGGTGCGCAGCAACCTGCAAAGCGTTCTCACCGACTGCCCGCATCGTGAAAAGCTGGGCTGGCTGGAAGTGGCTCACCTGATGGGGCCCTCGATCTTCTACCACCGTGACGTCCACGGCCTTTACCGGAAGATCTGTCGTGACACGGCAGAGGCCCAGTTGGACAACGGCCTGGTCCCCGACATCGCGCCGGAGTACACGCGGTTCCAGGGAGGGTTCTTTGAATCTCCCGAATGGGGCAGCGCATGCGTGCAGTTGCCGAACCTGCTTTACATTTGGTACGGCGATCGCGTCACCGAGGAGCAGCAGTATGAGACGATGCAGCGGTACACGCGATACCTGGCCTCGACGCGCAACGGTCAGGGATTAGTCAAGGCGGGATTGGGCGATTGGTACGACTGGACGCCGGAGAAGGGCCACGTCGGCGCATCGCAGCTTACGCCGGCAGAACTGCCCGCTACGGCATTCTTGTATGATGATGCACGGATCGTGGCTCGCGTCGCCGAGCGGATGGGCAGGAAGGAGGACGCGGCAGAGTTCCATACCCTTGTCCGGCGGGTCCGGCAGGACTTCGTCAAGGCCTACTACAAGCCCGCGGAACACTCCGTCGCGACAGGGTCTCAGGCTTCCCTGGCCATGGCCCTCTATTTCGGCCTGGCGCCCGAAGAGGACCGTGACGACGTGCTGGCCAACCTGGTCGCGGAAGTTGAGAAGGCTCAGTACCGCCAGAGCACGGGAGAGGTCTGCTTTCGGATGCTGGTTCAGGCGCTGGCGGACGGGGGACGCTCGGATGTGGTGTATCGAATGGTCAGCCGCACCGATGCGCCGGGCTACGGCCACATGCTTACGCTCGGTTTCAAGACCCTCTCCGAGCGATGGGACAAGCCGGGCTCATCCATGAATCACTGCATGTTCGGCCACATTCAGGAGTGGTTCCAGAACTCCATCGTCGGTATCCGGCAGACGCCGGATTCGGTGGGCTTCGAGCGGCTGCTGCTCAGGCCGGAGCCCGTCGGCGATCTGACCAGCGCTTCGGGACACTACGACAGCGTTCGCGGCCGGATTGAGAGCCGTTGGCGAATCGAGAATGGCCGTTTCCATTGGAAGATCGTCGTGCCGTCGAATACTACCGCCGAGGTGCACGTGCCGGCAACCGATGCCGGCCAGGTGACTGAAAGCGGCCGACCCGTGGATCAGGCCCGAGGCGTCATGTTCCTGCGTATGGAACCCGCGCGCGGCAAAGAGAGCAGAGGACGTGCCGTCTTCAAAGTCGGCTTCGGCCAATATGACTTCAGCTCTTCTACATTGTGAGTCCCCACAGCGGCCCTTGACACAACGGCGAATTTGCCACATACATGGTGCATAGTGGGCTCTTGCGGTAGAATAACACCCGCTATGCCTTGCGTATCCTCCTGCGGGAGGATTGGAACCGTATGATCGTAGTCGGCCTTCGTAGCCGACGGAAAGTTCGAGGGAGGAAAATGGCACCGAACCAAAGTCGCCGTAAGTTCCTGGGGACCGCCGCCGGAGTCGCTGCATTCACTATCGTTCCGAGGCACGTGCTGGGCGGGGCCGGCACGGTTGCTCCCAGCGAGAAGATCACCATGGCCTTGATCGGCGCGGGCACTCAGGGCCTCCGGGAGATGTCCTCTTTGCTGCCGATCCCGGAGATTCAGGTCGTCTCCGTTTGCGATCCGAGCAAGTATGCCGTCGGCTACCGGGACTGGTCGGCCGAGGGGCTCTTGAACGATCTTCGCAAGCTGCTCGAAAAGCCGAAGTGGGGCGCGGGCACGGAAAAGACCATTCCGGGCGGCCGCGACGTCGGGAAAGACGTCATCGAAACCTACTATGGGAACAGGCGGCCTGACGGCGCCTACAAAGGCTGCTCCGCCTATGCCGATTTCCGCGAGATGCTCGATACGGAGAAGGACCTGAACGCGGTCAAGATCATGACGCCGGACCACCTCCACGGGATTATCAGCATCGCCGCCATGAAAAAGGGCAAGCACGTGATGGTGCACAAGCCCATCGCGAACCGGTTGAAGGAGGCCAGGCTGGTCATCGACACCGCTCGGCAGAAGGGCGTGGCCACGTACTTTCTGCCGTGGGGCTCCAACGGGTCGATGGATCAGGTCATGGCGTGGATCAAGGAAGGCGCCATCGGCACGCTGCGGGAAGTCCACAACTGGACGAATCGCCCGGTGTGGCCGCAGTACGCGACGCTTCCCACGGATACGCCGGCGGTCCCGAAAGGCTTCGACTGGGACCTGTGGCTGGGACCCGAGCGGGAGAGGCCCTATCATCCCAACTACACCCACATGGTCTTTCGCGGATGGTACGACTTCGGAGGCGGCACCCTCGCGGACATGGGACACTACAGTCTCTGGACGGTGTTCAATGCGTTGGAGCTGTCGGCCCCGACCAGCATCGAGCCGATACTGAGTCACGACTGCGTGTTCAAGGGCGATGTCTCCACGACGGTGAGGAACGATTTCTCGTTCCCGACTGCCAGTGTGGTCCGCTTCAAGTTCCCGGCTCGCGGGCAACGGCCGGCGGTGGACCTGTTCTGGCATGATGGCGGGATGCACCCGCCCACGCCGCCGGAGCTGGAGGAGGACGGCAAGGAATTCCCGGCCGAGGCCATGATGTTCGTCGGCGACAAGGGCAAGATCCTGGCGGGCTTCCACGTCGATAGTCCTCGCCTGATTCCCGAGAAGAGGATGCAGGGGTACAAGGCTCCGGAGTCCGCTTCCCGGCAGCGTGAGCGGGGCGAGGTCCCATCGGGCCTGCGCCAGTGGATCGCGGCGTGCAAGGGCGGACCGCAGTCGCCCGGAAGCTTCCTGAATGCGTGGCCGATCTCCGAGGCCGTCAACTTGTGGGCCGTCGCGTTGCGAACCGGGCGAAAGCTGCAATACGACGCCGAGAACATGAAGATCACGAACGTGCAGGACGCGAACAAATACCTGTCCCGCGAATACCGCAAAGGTTGGGAGCCTGAATCCGTATGAATGCAATCTCAAGACGACAATTCCTTGGCAAAAGTGCAGTGACTATCGCCGCCGCTGGGTGCCTGTGGCCGGCGGCAAAGCGGCTCAAGGCCGATCCGCTTGAAATGCCGATTGGGTGTCAGCTTTATCCCGTCGGCAAATTGATCGCACAGGACTTCGAGGGCACTCTCCGGCAGCTTGCGGCTATTGGGTATCGAACGATCGAGCTGTGCTCGCCGCCGAGCTATGAGAAGTCGGGCTTTGCCCCGCTCGTGAAGATGAAGGCCGCGGAGGTCCGCAAGGCAATCGAGTCGGCGGGCCTGCGCTGCGAGAGCTGTCACTACCAGTTCCAGGAGCTCAGGGACAGTCTCGACGACCGGCTGGCCTACGCAAAGGAGCTCGGCCTCAAACAGATGATCGTCGCGACCTTTGGTTTGCGGCAGGACGCGACCATGGCCGACTGGGCGAAAGCCGCCGGCGAGCTGAACAAACTCGGCGAGCGGACGAAGAAGGCGGGCATCCAGTTCGGCTTCCACAATCACAACTTCGAGTTCAAGGAAATCGACGGCGTGCTCATCTATGACAAGCTGATGAGCGAGTTCGATCCGAAGCTGGTCAAGATGCAGTTCCAGGTCGCCGTGATCAGTCTCGGCTATCAGGCCGCCCCATTCTTCAAGAAATATCCCGGCCGGTTTCTCTCGCTCCACTTGGCGGACTGGTCGCCTGCCGAGAAGAAATCAGTCCCGGTGGGAGCGGGCGTGGTCGATTGGAAGGAGCTTTTTGCCGCCGCGAAAATTGGCGGCGTTCAGAACTACTTCGTGGAAATGAACATGGACGCGCTCAAGGCCAGTTATCCCTACCTTCACGATTTGAAGGTGTAATCAACAGGAGACCCAGCATGCACAAAGAACGAGTTCATTTCAACCGCCGGCAGTTTCTAAAGAAGACAGCGCAGGCCGGTGCTCTGCTTGCGATGCCTTACGTGATCCCCGGCACCGTCCTGGGTAAGAACGGCGGTGTCGCCCCGAGCGAGCGAATCGTGCTGGCAGGCATCGGGATCGGCAGTCGCGGCGGATACGATCTGGGATGCTTCCTGCACGAGCCGGACGTGCAGTTTGTGGCCGTCTGCGACGTAAAGGCCAGTCGCCGCAAGGCCGTCAAGGAAATGGCGGACACCAGGTATGGCAACCAGGACTGCGCCACGTACGTCGACATGCGCGAACTGCTCGCTCGAAGCGACATCGACGCGGTGTTGATCGCCACCGGTCCGAACTGGCACGCGACCGCCTCGATCATGGCGGCCAGGGCCGGCAAGGACGTGTATTGCGAAAAGCCCTGCACGAAGAACATCGCGCAGAGTCTGGCACTGGCTGAAGTCTTCCGCCGGACCGGTCGCGTCTTCCAGGCCGGCACGCAACGCCGCAGTCTGCCCAACTTCGCGTTCGCCATCGAGCTGGCCCGCACCGGCAAGCTTGGCAAGCTCCATACCCTTTACGCCCATCCGATGGGGCTCAAAACCGTGAGTAGCGGCTGGCTCCCGGCGGAACCGGAACCCCCCAAAGACGAGGTGGACTGGGACATGTACCTCGGACCCGCCGCCTGGCGGCCCTTCAATCGCAAGCTCCTCGACGGCTTCAACTTCGAGAAAGGCGGCGGCATGGTTGGCGCCTTTGGCGGCGGCGGGTGCCTGGAATGGGGGTCCCATTGCGTGGACCTGTGCCAGTGGGCCAACGACGCCGACGCGACGGCCCCCGTGGAGTATGAGCCGCGGGACAACCAATTGCACGCCCGCTATGCCAACGGCGTCAAGCTGGTGATGCGTGATGACGGGTGGCTGCCGCTGGGCTCGTGCCCCGTGCGGTTCGAAGGGGACACCGGCTGGGTGGAGACGGGCGACGACGCGGAGATTGTTGCGAGCTCGCCCGCGTTGCTCGCCGGCAAAGGGGCCAAGATTCCCGGCTATCCCGCGGACTTCCATATACGCAACTTTCTCGACTGCGTGAAGACGCGTGCCCAGACGCGGGCCAACGCCGATGTGGCCTGCCACGCGCACATCGCCTGCCATGCGGCCAACGTCGCGCTGTTCCTCGGCCGCAAGGTCAGCTACGATCCCGTGAAGAACGAATTCATCGGCGACGAGGAAGCCAACCGGCTGCGTTCCGAGGCGCTGCGCGAGCCGTGGCGGCTGTAGGAGGGTGCATGAAGTAGCACGGGCATCTTGCCCGTGTGTCCCATGGGCGTCTCGCCCGTGAAGGAAAAGATGTACAGGGCCAAGATGGCCCTGCGACTCATGGGCAAGATGCCCATGCTACGACTACGAGGATGGCTATGAGCCCAAACAAGGCCCCTCTCAATCGGCGGCGGTTCTTGAAGAAGACGGTCCAGGCGGGCACCGTGCTGGTGATGCCGCACGTGGTTCCGGGCACGGTCCTTGGCAAGAATAGTTCTGTCGCCCCGAGCGAGCGGATCGTTCTGGGCGGGATTGGGATCGGTAATCGGGGCGGGTACGATCTGGGGTGCTTCCTGCACGAGCCGGATGTCCGGTTCGTGGCCGTCTGCGACGTGAAGGCCGATCACCGAAAGGCTGCCAAAGAAATGGTGGACGCCCGGTATGGCAACTCGGACTGCGCCACGTACATCGATCTGCGCGAGCTGCTGGCCCGCAGTGACATTGACGCGGTGTTGATTGCGACGGGTCCGAACTGGCATGCGACCGCCGCGACCCTGGCGGCCAGGGCCGGCAAGGATGTGTACTGCGAGAAGCCCTGCACGAAGACCATCGCGGACAGCCTGGCGCTGGCCCAGGTGTTCCGCCGGACCGGCCGTGTGTTTCAGGCGGGTACTCAGCGTCGCAGCCTGCCCAACTTCACGTACGCGGTCGAACTGGCCCGCAGCGGCAGGCTCGGAAAGCTCCATACTCTCCACGCCCATCCGATGACTCTGAATACCTCGACCAGCGGCTGGCTTCCGGCCCAGCCCGAAGCGCCCCAGGAAGTGGACTGGGACCTTTACCTCGGGCCCGCGGCCTGGCGGCCCTTCAACCGCGATTGCCTCCGCAGCTTTGACTTCGAAGAGGGCGGGGGGCTCGTCGGCAACGGGTGTCTGCCCTGGGGCTCTCATTGCGTGGACCTCTGCCAGTGGGCCAACGACGCCGACGCGACGGCGCCCGTCGAGTATGAGCCGGTGGAACAGGAATCGAAAGACAAGCAGTTGCACGCCCGCTACGCCAACGGCGTCAAGTTGGTCATCCGCAATGACGGCTGGCTGCCGCTGGGTTCGTGCCCGGTGCGGTTCGAAGGGGACACGGGCTGGGTGGAGACGGGGGACGACGCCGAGATCGTCGCGAGCGCACCGGCGCTGCTGGCCGGGAAGGGCGCCAAGATCCCCGGCTATCCCGCGGATTTCCACATCCGCAATTTCCTCGATTGCGTCAAGACGCGGGCTCAGACGCGGTCCAACGTCGATGCGACTTGTTACGCGCACATCGCCTGCCACGCGGCCAACATCTCGCTATTCCTGGATCGCAAGATCAGATATGACCCCCAGAAGCACGAATTCATCGGCGATGAAGAAGCCAACCGGTTGCGCGGCGAAGCGCTGCGTGAGCCGTGGCGGGTGTGAAAGAGCGTGTGACGAGTAGCACGGGCATCCTGCCCGTGTGTTTCATGGGCGTCTCGCCATGAGAGAAAGGTGCAGGACCAAGATGGTCCTGTGAGACATGGGCAAGATGCCCATGCTACGATTATGAGGATGACTATGATGATCGAGAGTCGATGTTTTACATGGTGTGCCGTTCTTCTCCTGGTGGTGATGTCTACTGCGGCCGCTGGCCAGACCAGTGACAGCCAGAGCCCCAAGGAAAGGGAACTCAAACTGATCGGCGTTCTCCAGTCGGATGCGCCGCCCGCCGAGAAAGCGATCACCTGCAAGCGATTGGCTGTTTACGGCACGAAGGATGCCGTCCCGGCCCTGGCGCCGCTGTTGGCGGACAAGGAGCTGTCATCCTGGGCGAGGATTGCGCTGGAGGCGATTCCCGGTCCGGCCGCGGACCAGGCCCTGCGCGACGCGATGGGCAAATTGCAGGGCAGACTGCTGATCGGAGCGATCAACTCGATTGGCGTTCGCCGCGACGCGGGGGCGGTCGATGGGCTCGCGGCGAAGCTCAAGGATGCCGACGCGGATGTGGCGTCGGCTGCGGCCGTGGCCCTGGGCCGCATCGGCGGCGATCAGGCCGCCAAGACTTTGGAGCAATCACTCGCCGGCTCGCCGGTCGGGGTTCGCTCGGCGGTTGCCGAGGGCTGCATTCTGTGTGCGGAGCGGTCCCTCGCGGAAGGAAAAGCCGCCGACGCCGTGAGGTTGTATGACGTGGTGCGTCAGGCGGACGTGCCCGAGCAGAGACATCTCGAGGCAATCCGTGGGGCGATTCTGGCCCGGCAGTCCGCCGGGGTCACGCTGTTGATCGAGCAATTGAAATCGCCGAACAAGGCGCGGTTCGGCATCGCCCTGCGCACGGCCCGGGAGCTTCCTGGCGTCCCCGTGACCGAGTCATTGGCGGCGGAGCTCGAGCGATTGAACCCGGACCGGCAGCCCTTGCTGCTTCTGGCGATAGCGGATCGCAGTGACGCCGCCGTCCTGCCGGCGGTACTCAAAGCAGCCAAAACAGGCCCACAAAAGCTGCGGGTTGCGGCCGTCGGCGTGCTGGAACGCCTGGGCAACGTTTCCTGCGTGCCCGTGCTGCTGGATGCCGCGGTCGAGAGCGATGCGGAGCTGGCGCAAGCGGCGAAAGAGACGCTGACCAGGTTGCCCGGCAAAGAGGTAGACGCGGACCTTCTCGCGCGATTGCCGAAGGCGGCGGGAAAGACGCGACAGGTCCTCATCGAGCTTGCAGGACAACGGCAGATTGACGCGGCCCTTCCCGCTGTCATGCAGAGCATTGAGGACGCCGATGCGGGAATTCGCGGCGCCGCCGTGCAGACCATCGGTGCGATCGGCCGGGACAAGCAGGCCGCCGACCTGGTGAGACTCCTTCAAAAGACCCGGAATCCCGGGGAACGTGCCGACATGGAAAAGGCGCTGCTGGCCGTCAGCGGTCGGGGGGGAGCAGCCTGCGTGCAATATCTGTTGCCGCTTGCGCAGAGCGATGATGGCGCGCTGCGCATGATCGCTCTGCATGCGCTGGCCATCGTCGGAGGCCCCGATGCCCTGGCCGCCGTGAAATCCGCAGTCAACGACAAGGAAGAGACCGTCCAGAATGAAGCGGTGCGCACGCTATCGACCTGGCCGAACAACTGGCCCGAAGACGCCGGCGCGGCCGAAGCGCTTCTGACCCTGGCCAAGTCCGGCAGGAAGACGTCGCACCAGGTGCTGGGATTGCGAGGTTACCTGCAATATGTCCGGGGGAATGAGAAGCTTGGCGGCGATGAGAAGGTGGCCAAAGTCAATGAATTGCTTCCGCTGCTCAAGCGGCCGGAGGAAAAACGGCTGGCCATCGCGGTCGTCGGCGCCGTCCCAACCGCCGGTGCGCTGGAGCTGCTGACGGCGCTGGCGGCGGACCCGGCCGTCGCCGAGGAAGCGTGCTCCGCGATCGTCAACCTCGCGGGCAGGAACGTGCAGGGCGTTTCCAGGGACCAGCGTCAGAAAGCGCTTCAGACCGTGGTCGAGAAATCGAAGAATGACGGCACGAAGAAAAAAGCGGAAGAGTCGCTCAGGAGAATCTAAGGACGCGGCGCATGGGCCACGTGCCTGTGGACCGGGCAGCGGCGTCACTCTTCAACGCTGACCTGCACTTTCTGGATCGCGTTGTGTCCTGATTTGGCGAACGGGCGCGGCATGGGCTGGGCGATGCCGTTGGCGTCGATCGTGCGGCAGCGAAGGTCGTAATTGCCCGGCCGTTCGACTTTGAGAACCGCCGCCCAGTGCGCGATCGCGTTGCGAAGGGGCCACGCGTGCGGCTTGCCCGTCGCCGGATCGATCTGACGCGGGACCGGGGGCAGTCGTCCTTCGGGCAGCCCTCCGCCCCAGCGCTCGGGCGCAGGCAGGATGTCGGCGTCCTTCCACTCGGCCCCGGTGAAATACGGGTCGTCGGCGGCCAGCGGCTCCTCGTGCCGGTGCAGCCAGAACTGGACCTTGCTCAGGCCGGACATGCCGACTTGCGCAACGCCCGTCATCGCCGCCGGCCGGCCCGCCTCGATCTTCTCCGGCACGTGAATGAACCGGGCGCAGGTCTTAATGCGACTATCCGTGTCGTTATTCCACGTCGCGTACGTGTCGTTGGCCTGGGAATTGTTGGTCAGGAGGATCCGCTGCAGCCATTTCACCGACTGGTTGCCGTAGCCGTCGGGGACCAGCATGCGGACGGGGCCGCCGCGCTTGCCGGTGAGCCACTGCTCGTTGAGCTTGTAGCAGAGGATGACGGGATGCTCGCCGGGCGGGTCCTCCAGGACGCGGCCGACCGGCAGCGAGCTTTGAAACCGCTGCTTCGGGTCGTCGTTGTGATAGCCGTAGTAGAACACGCGACGGACGTTGCCGGTCGGACGAGCCAGCCACACCACCTCGCGCAGCGGCACGCCCTCCCACAGGCCCATGCCGCACGGGCGCGACCCGTTCGTGCACGACATCACGCTCAGAAATCGCACGGCATGCTTCTCGGCGAGCTTCATGAGCCCGTCCCAATCCAGGGCCGTGCCCGTCGCCTTGGATAGCGGCCGCTCCACTTGGGCGTTGCTCTCGGGATCCGCCACGACCTCCAATTGCCACGTCTCCCGTGCCAATCCGACATCGCGGAGCTTCTCCGGCGGCAGCTCGTATGGCGGCGGCTCGCCCCGGCCGTACGAGATGAAATCCTCCTCCCGCGTGAGATACTCCAATTTCGAGACCGCGTCGCGCAGCAGCCCGCGGGCATCGTCCTCGCCGTCGCCGGCCCACAGAGGCGAAGCGCTCCAAGCGGCCACGCCCGCGGCGCCGAGGCCCAGGAAATGGCGCCGCGTCACGTCCACGTGCTCTCTCGCCAATCGCTCGATATGATCCATTGAATCCATGCCTTACAGTCGCGGCTCGTCGCCCGCTACTTGATTTCACCGAGCAGAGCCAGCGCCTGCTCGATCATGACCTCGCCGGCGCCGTTCGCCAAAAGGGTGCCCAACTCGGGCTCATAGCCGCCTTGCTC
>Ga0315284_10009976_pt1 | contig 13523 bp, 15 predicted proteins | sample YL17G09_16_MG_FD_203696 | JGI IMG/M metagenome (GOLD analysis project Ga0315284, IMG submission 203696) | Sediment microbial communities from Yellowstone Lake, YNP, Wyoming, USA - YL17G09_16 | ecosystem: Environmental > Aquatic > Freshwater > Lake > Sediment | place: USA: Wyoming | collected...
GCAAACCCTGTGTGGCATTGGACAGAATTGGAAACAGGCTGAGGATGAATGCGACCAAAACGACGCTCTGAAAGCCATTCCCGCACCAGCGAACGATCAGCGGTGCGATGGCAACAATAGGGACTGTTTGCAGGAAGATGAAATAGGGATAGCTGCTGTTTCTCAACATCCGAGATTGGGAAAACGCAAAGGCGATCAGTGTCCCCACAATGAGGCTCGCAGAAAACCCCAACAAGGAGGCGGCACCCGTGTAAGCCAGGGCACTTCCAAGCCGGGACCCATCACGAATCAGGGCGGCGCCCACGGCCAACGGTGACGGAAGAAGGTATGGCTTTATCTGGTAAACTACGACGGCGGCCTGCCAAACGACCGTGATCATTAAAAATAGCGAGAGCGGTGGCAACACCGTCTGCAAAATCCAAGCGACAATTCGCTTCATTGTGCCGCCTCTCTGAGCCGAAAAGACAAATCGCCACACAACCGTGCAAAATCCGCTGTGGCTCGCAACGCAGGTTCACGAGGGTAACCAAAAGGAACTCGCACATCCGCCACAATCGTTCCGGGACGTTTACTCATCACAAAAACCCTTTGAGCGAGAAAGACTGCTTCGGAGACGTTGTGAGTCACAAACAAACCGGTCCATCGATGTGCAATCCAAATTCGCGAAAGTTCCTCATTGAGTTGTTGCCTGAGAACATCGTCTAGAGCCGCGAACGGCTCGTCGAGTAGCAAAACATCGGGCCTGGTCACCAACGCCCGAGCCAGTGAGACTCGCATTCGCATCCCGCCGGAGAGACTTCGGGGCTGTTTGCCTGCGTCATCTGCGGTCAGGCCGATGAGCGATAAAACCTGATTGATCTGCGGCATCCGCTCTTCGCGAGGGACGCCTCGCAGTTCCAACGGAAGAGCAATATTGTCAGCCACCGATCGCCACGGCAAAAGGTTCGGATCCTGAAACACAAATGCAACCGATTGAGCCGTGCGACGGGCCTCGTTCGGACGCTGATTCGCAATCGTCAACGAGCCTGACGTATGGGACATTAGTCCGGCGACAATTCGCAAGAATGTTGATTTTCCGCAGCCCGACGGACCGAGAATTGCCACAAATTCTCCGGCTAAAATATTGCATGTTATCTCACGCAATACTGGTTTTAGAGGATCAAACGACATCGTCAGATCATGCGATTCGATCAGCGAAGGTGCGACACGCTCAGACGCAGCGGTCTTGGTTCCATTCGATCCCATTCAATTCTCCTAAGCCATTTTACTCGATTGGGCAACGATTGGTCTTCGTCCCAATAAGGGGGATTCATCGGAGGGGGATTCGGACTCCGTTCGGGACACGGGCCTCTGTCATACTCCGCCCACTTCACACGTCTCCCACCGAATAAAGGCCATTCTCCAACAGATTGGACTGGAATTTTCCATCAAAAAATACGAGTTGGAGGATCCTGGGAACACCGCCAAAACGGAGCATCAGAAAGGCAACGGCTGCCCCAATCCCTCTTCGCAGGCTCTTTGGAAAACTCGCACAGCGACGGCAAGATCCTCGAGTGCTAGTCCGACAGACTTGAACAATGTGATATCTTCACTTTTGGCTCGGCCCGTCTGGCGTTCCTGCACAACGTCCGCCAGCTCGAAAACGCGAGGCCAGTCAAGGCTGCCATCTTCCAACGCCGGAACAAAGTCCCCTGCCTCAAGTTTGCATGCTTCAAGATCATCACAAACGATGTGATCCGCACGACGAATTGTTGTCACATCGATCTCGGCTTTCGACAAAAAATTGCTGCCGATGGCATTGATGTGCGTTCCCTCTAAAAGGCTATGCCCATCGAACAATGGAGTGCGGCTGGTTGTCGCGCAGATCACGATGTCTTTTTCCGCCGCCGCTTCCGCCGGAGAATGAACGGCGATGACGGGTACCCCGCATAATTCTGACATCTCCTCGGCGAACAGCCGGCGACGCGAGTCGTCTCGTCCATACACCTCCACCCGTTCAATCCGACGCACACTGCACACCGCCTTGAGTTGTGACCTCGCTTGAAACCCCGTGCCAAAGCAGCCGACCACCTTTGCGTCAGGACGGGCCATGAATTTTGTAGCGACACCCGAGGCCGCCCCGGTTCTCATCTGCCCCAAAAGATTCGCTTCGATGATGGCCGCCGGCTGTCCGGTTGTCGCATCAAACAGGGCAAACTGAAATCTCGCACCCGTCGGAGTGGTGACGTAAGCCTTGTACCCTACAAAACCAGCAGACGAGAGACCGGCAGACATCGTGTGCAAAATGCTACCTGATCCGCCTGCAACACGACGACGAGGCTGATTTTCGGCCCGCTCTTGCCCCAATTGGCGAAAGGCGTTTTCGACGCATTCAATCGCCGCATTGATATCCAGCAACCACGCAACGTCTTCCTCATTGAGATACAACGCGGGCATGGGAGTCCCCCCCAAAAAATGCCAACCAAACAGTCCAATCCGAAACCGAAAAAATTCGACTCCGGCACGTTCGTGCAATGCGTCACAAGCGTTGACAAGATTAATTCCGATCGCGATGCCGTTCGGCAAGGCGTTCGCGAATGTAAGCAGCGCGGGCAATATTACGCTCGTTGGTTTCCAGCGTCTCCTGCCGTATTTTCTGCAAATGGGCCGGCTGAGTGTGTATAAACAACTCGTTAACGAGTGGGATTTCCAGATCTTCAATCAGCCCGATGTTGATTCCCATACGAACACTCGAGAGCAGATGCATTGTCTCTTCTGAACTGATCGTCTGAGCTGTTTGGAGAACGCCGTAGGCGCGCGACACCTGATCGTGCAATCCCTGTCTATTTTCCTTGACGAGTGCGGTTCGTACGCGTCGTTCGTAACTCAGGATATTCGGCACAACATCTTGAATCGTCTTGATGGTTTGTAATTCGCTCTTTCCGAGAGTGACTTGATTTGAGATTTGATAAAAGTCGCCCATCGCTTGGCTTCCCTCGCCATAGAGCCCACGAACAGCGAGCCCTATTTTTTGAAGCGCTTGGAAAACTTTTTGGATTTCCTTCGTGGCGACCAATGCAGGAAGGTGCAGCAAGACACTCACCCGAATGCCCGTCCCACAGTTTGTCGGACAGGCGGTGAGATAGCCTAGTCGTTCGTTGAACGCATAGGCCACCTCATTTTCGATCGCGTCATCGATCTTGTCAATTTCTGCCCAACACTCATCGAGTGCCAATCCACTATGAAGTACCTGCATCCGCAAATGATCTTCTTCGTTGATCATCAGACTGACATTCTCTTCATTGCTGATGCCAACACCGCGTCGCCCCTGAGTTTCCGAATGCTCACGGCTGATGAGCTGTCTTTCGACAAGCATCTGCCGGTCGAGCGTCGTCAAGGCGCTGACCGGAATGTAATTCAGATGCCTTCCCGCCGGGCGCCGTTTGATTAACTCGCGAAGAAGTTCTTCGATCTCGGCCCGTGTTGTGTCATCGGCGCGGGCAGGAAATGGAAACTGCGCCAGATTGCGTGCCAGTCGAATGCGACTGGACATGACGATGTCAGATTCCGGCCCGGTCGCTCGCAACCACTCGCCACTTTTTCGTGTTAGGGACTCGATGTCCATGTCGATCGCCTCATTCGAGTTGTCCAAGATAGACCTCACAATCACCTGAGTATGACCACTTCATCACTCATGCTGTTTCATGTGATGAATTCTCCGATGAAATCGATTGAATTTCATCTCGTATCTTGGCCGCGACCTCGTAACGTTCTTCTTCGACAGCCACACGCAAGTCGCTGCGAAGCTTGATCAGTTTAACCTGCCGCTGACTAGAATCCGGAGCGCGTTTGGGAACTTTGCCACAATGGTCTGTCTCACCGTGGATGTTTTCCAAGAGCGGCAGCAACTCGTCCTCAAAAACCGTGTAATCCTGTGGGCAGCCGAGCCTGCCTCCGGCCCTAAAATCTTTGAACGTAATTCCACAGCTGGGACAAGACTGCTGATCGATCCCGTCCAAATCGTCTGCCGACTCGGAAGTCACATCATCCGGAGTGGGTTCAACCTGTTCGGCGGGGGATTGACTGAGGTACTCTTTGGCGCACACCTCGCACAAATGCAACGCCTTCACATCACCTTGCCGAAGCTCGGTGATGTGAAGTACAGCGGGCTTCGAACAGCGTCCACACTTCTTCATATAGGATTCGCATTCGCCACAGCATGCAGTCTTTAAATCTTGTTGTCGAGCGGAAAATCTCCGACGGCCCTATCGTAGCGGACGGGATCGGCTTCAGCTACGACACATGACGGACCATGATCCCAAGTCCAGGTTGCGAATTCTAACTGTCCTCGAAAAGGTGTCAATTCACGTTCACCAGACATAACGTCAGGCCGGCACATTCTCCACCGGCCTCGAAGGTGCCTTGATACCCCGCAGTTCTGATATCAAAACACTGAAAGCGAGAATTCAAGAATTTTCGCGCACACAAAAAAACAGCAGGTGCCGTTTCGATGACCTGCCTTTTCGAACCAGTCGCGACGTGGTATGTTGAGTATCTGCCCTTATTGATCCTGATTCCTAGACGCTTGTTGTTCATGATCATGAGTGCTCAAATCGCAATCCACCCACCGGAAAGAATTGAAGGTCCGACGATGAAAACAAATTTAACGACAAAGCAGAAACGGGATCGACGCTGGAAAATTAAACGAAGAAAACTGCGCCGTCAGAAAACTGGACTCTGAATGGTGGAACGCCGAAGCGACACATTGAAGGGTATTCATTCAAGGAAGTTTAATTCCCGAGAATTAGGCTCGACCCAGCGGGACGGATCATCGGAATCCTCACTATTTGGCGATTCTCTTCGGGCGTTCTAAAAATACCCGTTTTTTAGATCGCCCAGACCGTATCCTTGTGGTCATTGGGCCTCCCGAAAAAACCCACTCTCGGTGTCTGCCCGATATCGCAGCAGGCCCAAATCCAAACATCGAAATACGTCGGCGCGATGATGTTTGAAGAAATCCGGAATGACGATTTTGTAGTTGATGAGCGGAAGTCCCCGGCGCCGAACGTAACGATCTTGAATAGCCGTCGAGAGATTTCTTGGAGGAATTGTTGAATGTCTTCAGAGAAAAGGCATCTCATTAACAGGCAGGATCCTGAAATCGCAATGAAAAAAAGACGTACAATATCTTTGCAACGATAGCGAGCAAAAGTGCCACTCCTGATTGGGATGGACGAAGCGGGGCTGGGGCCGAATCTGGGGCCGTTTGTGGTAGCGGCTTCGGTTTGGGACGTTCCAATGTCTCCCGATGGATTCGACTTTTGGGCTGCTTTCGAGTCTGTATTGACCCGCGCACCCGGTACGAACGATTCTCGATTGCATGTGGCCGATTCAAAAAAAGTCTTTCGGTCGGGATGCGGAATCGGAACGCTTGAGCGAGGCGTATTGACGACCTTGCAACTCTGCGATGCTTCTCCGTCTACGTATCGCCAACTCTGCGAGCTCGTTTGTCTCGATGTGGATTCGTCGTCTCCGTTGGCATCCGAAGAAAAAATCCAAAAAACATTCGGACTGAAGTCATATTCGACAAGATCGCTGTTCGAGGATTTAGAGCCGATAGCGAAATTTTCGCGGACGAGAACCGACAGTCGTGGTGATTTGCCATGGTATCAGGACAACGATTTGGCGTTGCCCGTGATGTCACAAGATCGGTCTCTCACCGTTCCGTGGAAAATGCTTTGTCTTCGTTTGGGTGTGAAATTGGTGACGATTTGCGCCGACATTGTTGAACCGCAGCGGTTCAATCGACTCGTCCGTAAAGACAACAACAAATCGACCGCCACATCGAAGATCGCGATGCAGGTTCTGCGACGCGTCTGGCCAAGAGACCAAGACTGCGCGGTCCTTGTTGTCGCAGACAAGCACGGCGGACGAAATAATTATGAGTCGCTACTCAGGGACATCTTCCCAGAGAAAACGATCGTCGTGCTGCAAGAGGGAGCAGAGCGAAGCATCTACCGTATCGGGAATGGCGAAATTCACTTTCAACCTCGAGCGGAAGAATACGGTCCGGTCGCAATTGCCTCAATGACGGCGAAGTATCTGAGACAACTCGCCATGCAACAATTCAACGGATTTTGGTGTAATCAAATTCCGGGCTTGAAACCAACACAAGGCTATCCGATGGATGCCAAACGATTTCGTAGCGAGATTGCAAATCTGCAACGAAGACTTGAAATACCGGACGATCTCCTGTGGCGTCATCGATAAGGGTCATCGATAAGGGTCATCGGAGACGTACGACAAACACGACGATCTCCCCGCGGTTCGTGATACCGTCGCCACATCGTTCCCGCCAAGGAGATACCCGCCTCCAAAGGACCTCCGTGAACGGGATCCTTCGCTGAGAGGGGCACTCAAACTCCCAGCCAAAAATTTGCGAGAGCACTTTGATCTACCGGGATAACAAATCCAGCCAAATCCAAGGCTGATCGATCAGGGATCGACAATCACAAGCCGACGGACCGCCAAAATATCCAGAGAGACTCTTCACCGTGCGGGCGCATGACTACTGAGGAAGCGGACTTCCTCTCGGCGAAAAATTCAATGGCCTTCCGCAAACTCGCCCATTTGTTGAGCCATATAGAGCTGTATTCCGATTTTTGAAATCAAATCGATTTGCGATTCCAGCCAATCAACATGCTCTTCGGATTCGACAAGAATTCCTGCAAGAAGTTCCCGACTGCCCGCATCTTGTGCTTCGAGACAAATCTGAACAGCGGCGTTGTAGGCATGCACTCCCTTGGTCTCAAGCACCAAGTCATTCTCGAATTGTTCCGGTACCGTCGTCCCGACCCGAATGACATCGTAACGCGCGATCTCGGGAACCCCTTCGAGAAAAATGATCCGATCGATCAATTTTTCAGCGTGCTTCATTTCGCCGATCGACTCAACATAGTGCTTGTCAGCAAGTTTATTGAGCCCCCAGTTGCGGCACATTTTGGATTGCACGAAGTACTGGTTAATGGCGGTCAGTTCAATGGTCAGTCCCGCGTTCAGCGCGTCGATGACGCTTTGTTTACCTTGCATGGTTCGTCTCGCTTTCAAGTTAAAGTGTTTCCGAACGGCGCATTGTAAACGCGATTATCGCTCGCGGCCATCATTCCGACATCAAATCAGTTTTTTTTTTCGATTGACACAATGTCTCGTAAACCGCGCACGGCAAGTGAGATTGAATCGCAATTCACAACGAGAACGAACGGGGCTGGCACCAGCCTAAAAGAATGTACGAAATCGGCAACCGGCATTCTCGCTCCCGGTGATTGACAACAACAGCGACCTTATCGCCTCATGAAATTGAAACAACGAAGCCGAGGTTGCTAAAGGTGAATCGTCGTCCGTTAATCGCGACTCTTGCGGGCAACGCTTCATCCGTTAAACCATTTTGTCCGGGGACTGAGGCTAAAAGAACGTTTAGGGGGGCGATTGCCAGATCGCCGCTCGGCTCCGTATGGAATCCCCTCAAGAATCGCAGCCAACGCACTCTTTTCCATCAGCGACACGATGGGCGGTCCGTTGACTGCGGACGCTCTCGGTAAATTTTTGTGTACGGCATAGACGATCACCAGCCGCGACGAGATTTGCGGGATGCTGTGTCATCGACTCGTATTCGATAATACCGCTCTACAAAGATACGGGGGTTTCCAGTCTTTCAGTCGCCTGAAGGGCGTTGCTAACGTGCTGAAATTTTTACCGCGACTGGCCCCGCCTGCCTTCTGAATCAGATCATCAAGCCGATTCTTCCTGTGTTTTAGGGATTGTCCCCCATGCCTCGCCACTCAGAATCACACAGATGAACGCCGCAAAATGACCACACTCGGCCTGTCGGTCAGCGTGACTTCAGTCGCCGACATGTCACGAATGACGTCAATCTAACGTAGGATGACGCTCACCTCTGTTGTGCAGAGATGAACGCACTGACGTCATTTTCAGAATCGGATCAATGTCTCTGACGGAAAAAACCTCATCCCAATAGCGGTTTAAGGCGGTCCGTTGGGAACCAGAGGAAATCAGAGAGACAAATAGAACCGTGTTAGTCTCACCACGCAAAATGTGCAAACGCCTTGTTGGCATCGGCCATTCGGTGAACATTTTCTCGCTTGGTGATTGCGACCCCCTCACGACGGTAGGCGGCCAACAATTCGTCTGCCAAACGTCGATTCATCGGTCGACCTTTTTTGTCCCGACATGCCTCAAGAATCCAGCGGATGGCCAGAGTCTGTTGCCGCTTGGTGTTCACCGGTGTTGGAACCTGATAATTCGCACCGCCGACACGCTTCGACCGAACTTCAATCGATGGTCGGCAATTTTCGACGGCCGCGATGAAAACATCAATTGGTTCTCGGTCAGTCACTTTTTCGGAAATCATATCCATCGCTGAATAGAAGACCGACAAGGCGACACTCTTTTTACCATCGTGCATCAGGCAGTTGATGAATTTCGAAGCCAGTTTCGACCCGAAACGGGGATCCGGCTTCAACTGAGCACGACTGGCTGTAAAACGATCAGCCATTGATCAACCTCTCTTGAACCTGCAACTAGATTAGTACGTACGGAAGAAACAACGAAGATATCTTCACGAGAACAAGCAACTCGATGGACAATACTATTTGGGCCGTTTGGTGCCGTAACGACTTCGAGCCTGCATACGCTTAGCAACGCCAAGTGTATCCAGAACGCCACGAATGACCTTGTATCGAACTCCGGGGAGATCGCGAACTCGACCACCGCGAACGAGAACGATGGAGTGTTCCTGCAAGTTATGGCCTTCCCCGGGAATATAGGCCGTGATCTCCTTCCCGTTGGACAGGCGAACACGAGCCACCTTCCGGAGAGCCGAATTCGGCTTCTTCGGCGTGACTGTTTTGACAAGCAAACAGACACCGCGTTTTTGCGGGCAACCCTCCAAGACAGGAGACTTTGTCCGTACGGGCTGGTGTTTGCGTGGTTTACGAATTAACTGATTAATTGTCGGCATAAAATTCTGACCTGGTGCAATACGTCGTCGGAGTGGGCCGGTCGATTTCGATGCAAACGCACAAGACCCTCTGTGCATTCATCGAGGTCCTGAGTGTAAATGCAAGTCGCTTGAAGTTCAAGCGACTGCCGGCACAACGACAAAATGTTCTGAAATCTGGGTTTGCGGAGATCCCATCTCTCCCGCACGACCAAGATCTCCGGAAAAACCGAAGCTTCCTTGAGTCGCGAGGCGACTTCTCGACCGATCGAAATGGCATCGCAATCTCTAGTCGCCATTCGGCCAATTTGATCGGCGCAACCATTCCACAGGAAAGTATTTATTCAGTAGACGATTTAGCCGGTCGCGACAAGAATTGCCCAACAGCCACACCGTTCGCATCGATCGGAGTTGAAACTCCTGATAGACATAAGCTGTCATTCGCTTGGCTGGACGTAAGTGCTAGAGCGATCCGGCACGCGACTTGGGGGGTGGGGGGGCTTGCAAGCCAGCTGGAGCGGGAATGTCAAAGTGTTATTGTAGGCAGAACAGTCGCAATAGTTTTGGACTGCGACGGCAGAGTTGACGGACAGGCTTGAGCTTCTGTTGGATGAGCGGGCAAATGAACGGCTGCCGGAGTGCGGGTTTGATGCGTCATCAAAACAACACTGTCCGCCGTTTTTTCGGATGCTGATGATTGGTTCCCTCGAAGACATCGACTGATCGACTCGGAATCGCTTAAGGGTGCTCTGACTGCTAAGCATTGAGGCAATTCCTGGGCTGTCGGTCTCATGGGGTGACGCCCAAGCATTCGAGTCAAACGCGATCAGCTCATGGCTTCCGCAGTGAATTTCATCGAGAAGTGTTTGATTTCATGCTTCAGAGGGGACAGGGGCATGCCCGGCTCACGAGCAGGGGACTCGACAACGCTGGAAGCCATCGGCGGCGCGATCTGACAATGTTTGAATTTTTCAGTAAAATTTGTCCGCGACCGCAGCGTGCACCCAATTTTTGCTACGGGCATCGAGACCATCGAGGTGAGGCAGGTCACATCAATGGTCTCGATCCATTTGACAAAACCTTGGTAATTTCCACTTTTTAGATCGCCTCAAAATGGCAAATTTTGAGATTTTCGGTTGTGCTAAACTTAGAGGGGGAGGCAAAAATCTCGCCGATTTCGGTGAGCGGCACCGATCATCGTTTGTCTATTGTGAATCATCGGGACCTGATGGTCTCGCGAACATCTTATCTCAATCGATTGCTATCCCTCTCCTGGAACTCAAAAGTGCGTCATGGATTTCAGTAGCGGCCGCTGGAATGATCGAATCCGGCTCAACGAGACATGCTGAGGGAGGCAGTTGCCCGATTCGCGTAACGTGGGTATGTTGTCGCCGATGAAAACAGTCAAGCAGGGCGACTTTCTTCGATAAGTGTCGAAAAGACGGTTCTCGCTGAACTCCACTTTAAGGATAAAAAACATCATGGGTTTGATGAGTGGAAAATGCGGTTTGGTTTTGGGTGTGGTGAATGACTATTCGATTGCGTGGGGAATTAGTGAGCAACTTCACAAAGAAGGGGCAAAGCTTGGATTCACACACCTGCCGGACAGAGATCCTGCAAACCCAAAGATGTCCCGGCGAGTGAGCAAAGCTGTTGAAGCATTCGACCCTCAAATGTTCGTCCCCTGCGACGTTCAGATTGATGACGATATCGACAAGGCATTTGCGACCGCCAAAGAGACTTTTGGCACGATCGACTTCGTCGTCCATTCGATTGCCTATGCCCCGCTCGACGACTTGAAGGGACCCGTCTACAACTGTAGTCGCGAGGGATTTAAAACATCCATGGACATCAGCGTCTACAGTCTGATGGCGGTCTGCAGGAGAGCGAGTGAATTGATGCCGAACGGAGGCAGTATCATTACGCTGACTTATCTCGGCGGTGAGCGGGTCATTCCAGGCTATAATGTCATGGGTTTGTGCAAAGCCGCGTTGGAATCGTCCGTCGGTTACTTGGCACACGAATTCGGTCCACGTCAGATTCGTGTGAATGCACTCAGTGCAGGACCGATCAAAACTCTGTCCGGAAGTGCCGTGAAGGATTTCGACAAGATGCTCGAAATGTATAATTCCCTTTCCCCTCTTCGCCGCAACGTTGAACTGAAAGAGATTGGCAAGACAGCCGTGTACCTTCTGAGCGATATGTCCACAGGCGTTACCGGTGAGACGCTTCACGTTGATAGTGGGTACCATGTGATGGGTGCTCCCCACACTGACGCTTCAACAGAATGAGAGCTCCCCGATCGAACACGCAGGGGGACGGCAAAACGCCCTTTCCATGAGCCGGAAACAGCCCAACGGCGCACCCGTACGACATTCGTGCGGGAGGCCTGTGTTCCCTCTTATCAGCAGGCGGCTTACGTGACAGCCAAAAGGATCGGTATTGCCGTCGTTGAGCATGCAGGGCACTATCTGATCGGTCTTCGCGGCCCCGATGTACCACTAGCGGGATATTCGGAGTTTCCCGGTGGGAAGTGTCAGGAGAGTGAGTCCGCAGAAGCCTGTGCCGTCCGTGAATGCCTCGAAGAAACGGGAATGAGAGTCGCAATCGAGCGACTGTTGCTGCGTCACGTGCACGAATATCCTCCCGCCTTGGTCGAGTTACACTTTTTCCTATGCCATCCCGAGTGCGATATTTCGTTGGCGGGTTCCTATCTGGGATTTCGCTGGCTCCACTCCACGCAACTCCCATTCCTGCAGTTTCCGGAAGCCAACCAACAGCTCTTGAAATTAATCGCCCGCGAGGCCGTCGGCCGGGTCCCGAGAATTTTCTAATTTAAAGATCATTTTCACCTCGTTTTCCTCGGACAACCTCCGTATTGAGGGACACTCTGGTTGAAAAGAGGCTTCGCCTCCCGCACTCCAACGGTGACCATCGTCGTTTCACGTGTACCTGCTGACGACAGCCAAATTTGGCTAAAAACGTCGAATCGGATGTTTCTTTTTTGAAACCTGCGATTCATGAACTACGTTTCCGCTGAGGAGCGAGAAGGATGCCACTGTTGGTACGGCTCGCGTCAAAACCAAGGCTTATATCGTTGGAGATTCCCGCACCATGGCCGTCTCTAGTTTCACTCCCTCTCGTGGACGTGTTCCCGCCCAAGAGTTGGATTTTGAGAGTCTGAAACGACTGATTCACGGCAAGCTAGTCGAAAAACTCGACCTGACTCGGCTCGGTGAACTCCAAGGAGACACTTTGCGCCGCGAGATCCGTCTCGTTGTGGAGCACTTGTGTGACACCGAGAATCCCGCGTTGAACCGTTCCGAACGCGAACGGCTTATCGAAGAGGTGCTCGATGAAACATTCGGCTACGGTCCTTTGGAGATCCTGCTGAAGGAAACCGGTATCTCTGACATCATGATCAATGGGCCGAAGAACGTTTTCATCGAAAAGAACGGTCGCATTCAGAAGTCTGAAGTGACGTTTCGCGACAATGCCCACCTGATGCAGATTCTCGACCGTATCGTCTCGCGAATGGGGCGCCGTTGCGACGAAACGTCACCGATGGTCGATGCCCGACTCCCCGACGGTTCCCGCGTCAACGCCATCATTCCGCCGCTAGCACTTGACGGTCCCTCGCTGACGATACGACGATTCGGCTCAAAGCCTCTCGGCTTGGAAGATCTTTTGAAGTTTGGTGCCTTCACCCCGGAAATGGCCCTGTTGCTCGAAGGAGCGATCAAAGCTCGTTTGAATATCGTCATCAGTGGTGGCACAGGTTCTGGTAAAACGACATTGCTCAACACGCTGTCGGGTTTCATTCAGAACGATCAACGAGTCATCACGATTGAAGATGCGGCGGAACTACAACTTCAACAGGAGCACGTGCTGCGGTTGGAGACTCGCCCAGCCAACATTGAAGGAAAGGGACGAATTACGGCAACGGATCTCGTGAAAAATGCCCTACGAATGCGACCCGACCGAATCATCATCGGCGAGTGCCGTGGGGCGGAATCACTCGATATGTTGCAGGCCATGAATACGGGCCATGAGGGTTCGATGACGACAATCCATGCCAACACTCCACGCGATGCCATGTCTCGACTGGAGACGATGATCGCGATGGGCGGAGTGGAATTGCCGATCCGGGCCTTGCGGCAGCAGTTCGCCGCAGCCGTGGATCTGATCATTCAAGTGCAACGCCTGCAAGGTGGCCCGCGTTGCATGACGCACGTCACCGAAGTCCTCAACATGGAACAGGATCAGGTCGTGATGCAGGATATTTTTCTATACAAACAAGATCGACTCGATGAAAACGGCAGGGCGGTCGGACACTTCGAAACAACAGGTATCCGACCCTCGTTCATGAACCGACTCGAGGGAGCGGGTATCAAACTGCCGTCCAACTTATTTGCCGCGAGAATATTAGGAAGGTGACCCCAAAGGCTTCAACACTTTTGTTGATTCTTGTGCGGCATTTTTTGACGATCCAAAATTCTTCATCAACCGTAACCGGAGAGGGTCCCAT
>Ga0315284_10009977_pt1 | contig 13520 bp, 11 predicted proteins | sample YL17G09_16_MG_FD_203696 | JGI IMG/M metagenome (GOLD analysis project Ga0315284, IMG submission 203696) | Sediment microbial communities from Yellowstone Lake, YNP, Wyoming, USA - YL17G09_16 | ecosystem: Environmental > Aquatic > Freshwater > Lake > Sediment | place: USA: Wyoming | collected...
GAGTCAGAGGAGGAAGGAGCATCGCTGATACTGGTGCCGAAAGCAGTGGTTGCGCAGTGGGCGTGTGGAGCCCCAGAGACAGTGGAGCTGAAGCGGCAGCAGCAAGAGGCGCTGGACTTTTTGCAAGAGAGGAGCGGCCTTGTGGCGGCGGGCCTTGGCGTGGGCAAGACGCTGATTGGGCAGCGGTGGCTGGGCGAGACAGCCCAGCTGCAAGTGATCAAGTCGCGAAACCAGCTATCGAAATTGATGGTGTGGCAGAATGGCGAGTGGAGGCTGAAAGTCAAGGCAGGCGTGGTGTTGATGACGCACTCGCTGTACAGCTCGCTGGTGACTGGCAAGCGGGCCGAGAGCTTTTGGAACAACAACAAGGAGCAAATCCAAGTCAAGCAGCTGGAGAAGGCAGCAAAGCAGGAAGGAAATCGGAAAAAGGGCCGACTTGCAGGCTTTCTGCTGGCCAGCTGGCGAGCAGTGGTGGTGGATGAGGCGCACGTGGCGCGAAACAGCAAAACAGCGCTGTGGCGGGCGCTAGAATGGCTGCGGCGCCAAGTCTCGAGAATGCTGCTGCTGACAGGGACTCCAGTGGTGAACCGAGTGCAAGACCTGGCGGCGCTGTCGGCGCTGGTGAATCCCAAGTACGATGAGGCGTGGTGGGGCAGGCACGGGAGCAACCAAGACAAGGTGGCCAAGTGGCGCCAAAGCAACATGTACTACTGCGAGGCGGACGTCCCAGCTGTGACGGTAGAGCCACTGAGCTTTGAGCTGAGCAAGGAAGAGACAGTCAAGTACCTGGAGAGCTACAACATTCTGAAGCGGGAGGTATCGGACGTGGAGAGCTCGATGGTGCACATTCTGGCGGCGCTGCAGCGAGTTAGGCAGGCGATGAATTGCGAGTCCAAGTATGCGCAAGTTCTGAAGCAGCTAGCCCAGCTGCCTGGCAAGAGCCTTGTCTACTCGCAGTGGACTCGGTCGCTGAGGCAGCTGGCGGAGAAGCTTCCAGCCGGGTCTTGGCTGAAGTACAGCGGGGAGCTGACGCTAAAGCAGCGGGAAACAGTGCTGCAAGCGTTTGCGGAGAAACCCGAGATCAAGTATCTTTTGATCACGTATGGTGCTGGTGGAGTGGGGCTGAATCTGCAGCACTCGGCTCAGAATGTGATCCTTCTGGAACCCTGGTACAGCACCACCTCTAATCGCCAAGGTGGAATGAAGCGGTCGAGGCACAGGCATGGGGCCGAGTGAACCGATTCGGGCAGAAGAGCTCAGTTCGAGTGATGCGGCTGCTTGGGAGCCTGCCTGGTGGTGTGCCGTCGATCGAGGAGTGGCTGCAGCAGATCAAGATCTCGAAGGCAGCAGTTGCGGAGGCCTACGTTCGCGTGGGGGACGTTGGGATTGCGAAGGCCGGAGACGCTGGGGCGGGCCCGAAGCTGGTGGAGCTGCAGGAATTCATCGCCTGGGTGTCTGAGCGCGAGGGGAAGCCGGCAGAGAAGCGGAGCTCAGCGAGAAGCGGCCCAGCAGCGAAACGACAGAGGGTGGAGAAGGAAGAGGAAAAGTGCAGCGACTACTTTGCACAGTTCTTTGTATGAGATGGAAATAAATTAAAAGCATGTTCCATCTTTTTTGAGTGGTAGCAGGGGGCTAGGGATTATTGGCTATACAATGTGTAAAAGCTGTTGCCATTGTTCCATCTTTTTGTCTGGTAGCAGGGGCTAGGGATTATTGGCTATACAATGTCTTTTCGCAGGCGTGTCTGTGGCCTCCCCCTCCTCGGCCTCTGGCCTCGTCGGCGCTCGGGAAAGTTAGAGGGTAGCGCAGAAGACAAGAGAAATAATGTTTTAAATAGTTGATGAAATCCCAGGCTAGTTAGATGATGCACGCTGGAGAAGATTTAAAAGGTCTAGAATGACATTAACACCAGAAGTCGTTTTCCCCTACCCCAGCCTGATTAGCTACCCCACCAGCCTAACCAGATTCTTGGCGCGAGGAATGCCGCGAGGACTGCAAGCTTTGTTGGTGCTTGAGCTGGGTTGCGACTGGCGCATTGTGCAGGCACTGCAAGTTAATTGGCCCCCTTTGTTGTGGGAAGGAGCCGCCTATGTAGCCTGAAGCTCTCTCTGCTGTTAAAGCTATCAACCTATGTGTTTCCACTCAACAAATAAAAACTAGTTGAGAAGAAGGGCTTGAGTTTAATTTAGAGCCCTGGCCTCAGTCCCAGAGAATGTTGCGGCGACGCGGGCGGGGGTTCTGAAGCTGGTCGAGGCGCGAGTCGAGGTCGGCGAGGAGGATCTCGGCCGAGGGCTCGTCAAAGTGGGTGTGCTCCCAGTCGCTGCGGGCATAGGCGGGAGTTTCACGCCAGAGGCGGAGCCACTGGTTGACCCCAGAGATCAGAGCCTGCAGGTGGATCTGCGTGGCTGGGAAGCGGCCGGCCTCGCCGACAAAGGTCTCCCAGCTGAGCGCGGCGTGCTCGCTGATGGCGACAAACTGCGGCCTTGGGAGGTGGAGGGCGCGGATGATGGCCAGCTTCTCCGTGATGGGGTCGTGGGCCACCTCAGTCACCTCCTCGGGCTCTTCCCGGGGAAGGACAATCCGCAGAGGCTTGGCTCCGGGGCCCTTGGTGGCGTGGAGCCTGCGGGGCGATCTAGGCAGTGGAGTCTCCAAGGTGAGCTCGTCGAGTTGGTCGATTTCGGCCTGTAGCTTGGCCAGGGCAGCGCGGCCGAGCTGGCCTTCGGCCTGGTCCTCCAGCTCTTCGTCGTCCGAGGAGGAGAAGTCCAGGTCACCCTGGGGCAGCTCGGTGCCCTTGAGTAGCGTGCAGAGGTCAAAGATCTGCTCTTCAGCGCTCTGGCCCTTGGAGCCGACGACAAGGCGGTGGACAGGCTTCACAGTGCGGCCAGAGTGAGTAGTAAACATGTTGAGGGTTCTTGCTTGTTGATTTCTGACTGGCTGGTAGACGTCCAGCTGTAGAGACCCTAGGAAACAGAGGAAAGCAATCTGACATCAGAAATGAAACAAATCTGACATCAGAAATGAAAAAGATCTGACATCAGAAAATAAATGGCCAGGGCATGGGCTATATAAGCTGGGGACAGCGCTGGGAGCTTCAATCTGAACAAACGAGAAGGAAGCAAGATGAACGCTACTGAACAACAACTGACCAACTGCGGCGGCCCCAGCCAAGAACCGGCTCTGGAGAAGAAGAACAAGGCTGGCTCAGAAGTGGAGGAGGACGAGATGGACCTGCCTCTGGCGCGACTGAGGGACACCAAGGAGAAGGAGAGGGACGCGAGCCCCACTCGCAAGAGCAGCCCCAAGAAGGCCAAGGCTTCGGCCAAGCCTCTGACAAAGGACCAGCTGGAAAGGCACCTCGAGGAGGCCGTGAGTCACAAGGCCAAGGTGAAGGAGGAGGACAAGATGGCGAAGAAGGCTCTGAGGGAGGCTGAGGCAGCAGTGGAGGCTTCTCCCGAGGCCAAGGCGGTGCTGGAGCTGAAGAAGAGGCTGCGGGAGGCGCAGGAGGCCCTTCGCCAGGCGCCTGTGTTTGCGGCGGTCGAGCCGGCGCGGCTGAGGCACCTGACGGCCAAGCAGGCCGTGGCCGCTAACAAGCTGCGCCGGTGCCAGCTGAATACCAAGCTGGCCGGCCTGGGCCTGAAGAAGGCCTAAGGCTTTTGTGAGAAGTCCCAAGGATCTCTCGCAAGAGCTAAATTAAGAAATAAATCCTTTTGGACACTCATTATCGTGTTTGTAGACTTGGGTAAGGCTTCTCCAGAGAGAGTTTGAGACCCCCCGCCTCCGCTGCTTTCGCAGCTCCGGCGCTGTGGGAGATCAGGAGACAGTTAGATGAAATTTCACGAAATCAAACTAGGGTCAGCAAAAATAGTTTACAACACAAATGAAATTTCATTTGAAATTTCACGAAATAAAACTAGGGTCACGTTAAATAGTTTTCTTTCTGAAATTTCACGTCCCAAGGTTGGCTCCGCAAAGTTGGAATCTGCATTTTAAAAAAAGTTGAAGCCAAAAAAAAGCCAGACCAAAAAATTTTAATATGCAAGTTTTTGAGCTGAACCCTTGAACAGAATGAAAGGAAATTTCATAAATAAAACTATTTAACGTGACCCTAGTTTTATTTCGTGAAATTTTCATGAAATTTCCAAGGAAAATAATTTGTACTGCCCCTAGTTTTGTTTCAGGGTATAATTTCAACGGGATGGTATTTATTTCGCAAGAAGCAGAGCGCATTGCTCCTCGGTGAGGCTCTGGTCGTCGTAGCCAACGATGAGCACGGGGCCCACAGGGATAGAGTTGACGGGAACGCCGACTCTCCGCAGCAGCGCCGCGGCGAGCTGGTTGGGCGCAAGGCGGCGCGGCAGGCCCTCCTCGTTCACGTACACATCCAGGCCGCCGGCAAAGCCCGAGTAAAGCTCAATGTAGCCGCCAACGGCCTCTTGGTACGCAGTGCACAGGCGCCTTCCTATCTCAGTTTCTGCCAGCTCGCCAGGCTCGCCCAACTCGAGCCGACACCGCTGCGCTCCAGTCGCCGGATCGACAACAACATAGTCGACAAACATCTTCTTCTTCCCAACTTCTCTTTTACCCTCTGACAGCTTGCCATCGAGTACAGTCCCAAGTACATTGTATTTTCATTTTCCAGAGTGTCGCAATCCACGCAGCCCGTTTCTACGCGCCGAGCTTGCGAGGCGGAGCAAGTCAAAAAAGGGCACAGAGAAATAAATCGGCATTTCACTGAAATAATCATTTATTTTAAACCACAGCGCCACTAATTATTTTTCATTGTGAAATTTCATGAAAATTTCATGAAATAAAACTAGGGTCAGCAAAAATAGTTTTCTTTCTGAAATTTCCTTGTCATGTTTCATTGCAAATAAGAGGTAAATCCAAAAAAAGCATTTTAAAAAAAGTTGGGGCAAAACATTTGAGCCACCAAAAAATTTTTGATTATGCAAGTTTTAAAACTTGAACCCTTGAACATTTGAAAGGAAATTTCAGAAAGAAAACAATTTAAGCTGACCCTAGTTTTATTTCATGAAATTTTCATGAAATTTCAAAGGAAAACTATTTAGCGTGACCTTAGATTCAAAACGGTTGATTATTTCCTCTGGGTGATGTTTAATTTAAGAGGGCAGCCTTGACGGCTTTCTTCCCGTGGACTTTGCGCTCCTCTGCAGTTCGAGGCTTGGGCAGCAGCAGGGGAGGCATCTGGGGTGGGCAGTAGTCTGCCGATGACACGAGGCGAGTGTTGAAGCCCTTTTCCTTGTCAAGACCGAGGTAGGGGAGAAATTTCCTCATCTCGCAGCCCAGCACGTCGTTCTTGGCCAGCATGAACCAACATTTTGGCTGTTGGAGACTCTGGTAGCCCACCATAGAGAGGTTACGAACCTCTGTCGGACTCAGCAGGCTTACGTCAAGACTTTCGTCGCCAGAGATCAGCCACCCGCCGAGCGTCGCGATTTGATGTTCACTCGTTGTCGCCTTGGTAGGCGTGCGTTTCTGGGCACCTGAGGGGTCGAACGCGAGACCATAGATTGCCAGCGGCAATAGCCTCTCAGCCAGCTGACCAGCCTCAGTGACACTGCATTTCACCCAAATGCAAAGCGGAAAGCACAGGCCCTGGCCGGCCGGCGCTGGGCGATTGTAGCCATACTGAGTCAGCACCTGGTGGATGTTGGCCATGAGCTCTGGATTGGCCTTGAGCTCGTTCGGCGCTATGCTCACGCTCCTTATCCAGTGGTCCAGTCCACCTGCGAAATTGGCAGAGCGAGGAGAAGCCATCGCCGCGCGCAGCTGAGCGTGTGGCAGGCTGGCCGGCACCATCACTGGCTGCTCTGTGTTGACGGGCACAGCTGGGTCATCGTTGAGCAGGGGCAAGTCTTGCGGAAGAAACAGATCGGGATTGATGTAGAATTGTTCAGCAACTGCATCTTGCTTAGGCACGGGTGCAGCGATCGGCGGCAGAGGTGACGGCGCTTGAGAAACTTGGACAGCTTGCAGTTGTTGAGGCTGAAGAGCTTGTGCGGCAGCAGCTTGAGCTTTGGCAGCTGCTTGCGCTTGAGCTTCGACCGCAATGCGGTCATAGTACAGTTGCATTTTCGCCCTTGCCTTGGCCATCAGCTCCTCGGCGATGATCGCCATGCGATTAGTTTCGAGCTTGCACTCTGGGCAGTTTGTCGCCGGCTTCTTCAGCTTTTTGCACGGATTGCAATAAAACGACATTGAGCGCAATGTTATTGGTTCGGCGTTTTGTTTTTATGAATGGTAGGTGGGGTGACGTAATAAATCTTTTAAATTTTCATTTCCTGGGGTTATGGCTTTCCTGCAGATGACTATAATTTCCTGCCATGTTTCTTTATGTAGATTGCGCACATAGAGGTCAGGAATGCATCCCATGACCGAATCGGCACGGTGGGCTGGCTCTGGATAAATTGGCAGGGTGGAGATTGAGAGAATGTTAAGCCGGCATAACTCAGTTGGTAGAGTACGTGGCTTTTAGAGATTTGAGAGCGAGACACCACGCGGTCGCGGGTTCGAGTCCCGCTGTCGGCGCAGCCTATTTTTTGCTACCCTCTGTCAAAGCGAATGAATGATGAACGAAACCTCCCCTGTCTTAACCCACAAAAACTTAGGCCCAACCCATCTCACTAATCCAAGTACTACAAGACAAAAGCTGTGCGTAGGCTCTGAGTTTAATTTATCTAAGCCTCGGTGATGGCAGCCACCTGGCGTTGAAGCTCAGCGAGTTGAGCTTCGAGGCTGGCCCTCTCGGCAGCCACAGCAGAGGCCCGTTCCTCGAGGCTCGCGGTGGCCTTCTTCGCGGCCTTCTTCTCCTTGCGCCTCTGCTTCTTCTCCGCCTTCTCCGCCTTCTTGGACTTGTGGCTCTTCTTCTCTTTCTTCTCCTTGCTCTTGGACTTGGACTTGCTCTTCTTTGCCTTGTCTTCCTCTCGGACGGGGGAGGAACTACGCGAGGCACTCTTCTTCTTGGTCGGAGAATGATAATTGAGCCCATTGTCGTTGGGTATGCGGCCGGCTGTTGGCGGCAGTGTCGTCTTGGCCAAGTCTGGCCAGCTGACGCGGGAGAGCACGGCCGAGACTAAAGGCTTCTGCTTAAACCCGAGCCAGCGCCAGAACCACACCAGCTCGCCAGACTTCTCGTCGAGCACGAGAAAGGTCACAATGTCGGCCCGCTTCTGTTTCACGTCGCTCTGCCCGGGGAGCGGCTCCAGGAGGCCAATGGGATTGGGGCTGTAGTACTCCCACTGCTCACCCTGATCATCGACGAGAAGGACCAAGTGCTTGCCGAACGACTTGGCTTTCCCAGGGGTCTTGGTCATCTCAATGTCCACCAGAACGGCCATCAGGTAGTGTCCGTCGCCAGTGGGGAAGAACCCCACCAAGGGCCCGGCCACACGGCAGAGTCCCTGTTCGTCTGGTGCCGACCGTTGGTTTCCCTTGTAGGCACGGCGAATGAGCTTGGCCAGCGCCAAGTCTTGCGGTCCCCCTTTTTTGTAGAGGGAAGCCTTGACGTCGGCGCAGTAGTCCGGATTCTTCATGTTGCAGCCTGCCTCGTCGGGCTTTGCCTGGTGCGGGTGGCGGGCAGCAGTAAACTTGGTCATGTTGTTGTCTTTTTGTTTGCAAATTCTGACTGGCCAACGTCGGACCGCCGATAGGGTAAAGTTTCCTCCGATGCTTTTTTCTGACGTCAGAAATAATAATTTTCTGATGTCAGAAAAACGGATGGCTTTTTTCTGAGAGGTCTATCGGCCGACGTCCCCGGTGAGTTCATTCCAAAACAACGAGAAGAGAGAACCATGCCCAAAAAGGAAATCAAGAAAACTGCCACCGTCGCCAAGGCTCTGGCCCCTAAGAAACCCGCAAGCAAGCCCAAGGCCCAAAAGAAGACTGAGACTCTGGCGCCAAAGCCTGCTGCCCGCCAGCTCCGCTCCAGGGCAGGCAAGCCTTCAAAGGCTGCCGCTAAGCCGAAATCCAAGGCTAAGCCGAAAGCCAAGGCCGCTAAGCCGAAACCCTCCAAGGCAAAGGCAGTCAAGGTTTTGGAAGACAAGATGGAACTCGAAGAGGATGAAATCAAGTCGATGTCTTCCTCTGAGGTGGAAGAGGAGGAGATCAAATCGATGTCCTCCTCTGAGGAGGAAGAGAAGCCACAGCCTTCCTATTCTCCCCGGGTATGCGAATACTGTGGCTCGGACATTGCCCCAGCGGACGAGGTGTGCGCCTGCGTCCATCTCTGCCTGGTGTGCGGGCACAGTCTGCCCGTTGAGCGGAAAGACCCCGCTAACAATCGCTACTGCCCCCAGTGCGACTCTGAAGCATCGCACTCTGACTCTGAACCAGAGGCTCAAGAGATTGACCCAGCTGAGGTTGTCTCTGATCCTCCACACACTCCGGCTCTTGCAGCCCAAGAGCCAGTTGAGATACCTTCTGCGCCGGTGAAGGCCCCTGTGGCTCCGGCTCTGAACAAAGACCTCAAGTTCCTCCCCTTGGAGCTGCCTCTGATGGAGGAGATCCCAGCGACTCAGCCTCCTGCCCCGGTCTTGCCCAGCTTTGATGGAGCCGAGTTTGCCAGCCACCCGGCCTTGCAAAAGTGGACTCAGCTGGCCGAGCAAGCCGAGAAGGCTGAGGGCCTCTAATTTAAGCATTAAACCCACCGATGCCACTATCTTATATTTTGCTGGGGTGTTAGGAAATGAAAATGACTTTGAAAATAGTATCAGACAATAAGGAATAGTTTGCATGGTGGTGGTAGGCAGTAAAATTTGGTTCAGTAGCGTTATGAACATCGACATCGGCGACATGGTAAAGATCAACACCTTTGATGACGGCAACGAACGATACAGGATGAACCCCAACGTCTGGCGAGTTGTTGGAACTATGTTCCAAGGCGGTAAATTACAACTCACAAACGGCATGACACTCACGGCAATATCTTCCATATCTGCATGGAAGTGTTCCAGAATCTGAGCTAAAGGAAAATAATTTGTACTGTCCTTGATTTCGTTTCAATGATTATTTTTCTCCTATTGTATACTCGTCTCCATTTGCCCAGCAGCTCGTACCTTGACCCCGGAGCAGCGTCAGCTGCGGAGGCGGAGAGCCATGCACATACACAGCAGACAAGCAAACATTGTGAGAGCTCAATTCATCCAGGCGACACCAGACAACAAAAGAAATAAACTCATATACAATGTCTATACGATTTATTTCCTTGTGAAATTTCATGTCATAAATAACTCAGTGTCAGTACAATTTATTTTTCCCTTTGAAATTTCATGAAATTTTCATGAAATAAAACTAGGGTCAGCAAAAATAGTTTTCTTTCTGAAATTTCCTTTCATGAATTGGTTGCAATTGGCTTGAGAATTACAAAAATGCATTTTAAAAAAAGTTGAAGCCAAAAATTTTTTGAGCCAACATTTTTTTGTAAATGCAATTTTTTGATTCATCCCTCTTTTTGCAACCAATCCTTGAAAGGAAATTTCACAAATAAAACAATTTAGACTGACCCTAGTTTTATTTCAGGAAATTTTCATGAAATTTCACAGGAAAATAATTTAAGCTGACCCTAGTTTTATTTCAAAGATATATTTCATTGTTATTTCAACACGAGTGCGCTTTAATTTTCCATTTGAAAATTGTTGGCTTTGGATTTAGTGGCTGGCGTGAGCGCTGAGTTCAGTTGAGAAGAGCAACGAGAAGCGAGTCAATGTCAGGAAAAGGCAACAGCGGAGGAAGCAACAACAGTGGCAGCAAAAACTCGAGCAGCAGCTCCTCGAACAGCGGAAACAGCAGCCAGACCAGCACTGAGACTCGCTACATGATTGGCCAGTACCTGGCCACACCTGGCGGTTGGAAGGGCGTCAATGGCGACTGAGCCGCTGCAGCACCCGCCAGCTAGATACAATAAAACAATTTTCCCCGTTGGTTCTTCTCCTGCTGCTGGGAACAATCAACTGCAACAGCTAATTTAAGGTTTATATTTTGTTTCAGATGTCCCAGTTCAATGTGCTACAGGGATCCAACACGCGCTGACATTCGCCCAGAGGAGTCCAAAGAGGCGACTCGAACTCAGCGCAGATGAGGACGGCATTGGCTGCGGTCCACGGCTGACTGAGATCCTTGCGTGCCCATCGTGCAAACCAGTTGGATTTGGGTGTGAGGCTCAGGGGCAAGCGGGAGCGATAGCAACGCCCGCCTTGTTCAAGCAGAGCCTCGAGCAGACAGCCTTCAAACCTCCGGCGCAGTCGAAACACAAAGTACTTTTTTGTTGTCTTGCAGAGCAGACAGATGAAGGATGGATAGCGCTTAGACCCGGAGAGGAATTCAGAGTTTGGCTTGCACTGGGAGCATAGAAAGCAGGTTTTCTCTTCAGTTTGCAAGTACTCTTCTATTCGGATTTTTGGATGGGTGCTTATCACTGGCAAGCGGCGAACTTGGTCGACCAAGCTAGCAAGTTCGTCCAGGTCGACGGACTGTCTGTGGAGAGTTTTGAATTGCATAAACTTCTCTTTCGACCACTGCCCGGTCTGTCTGCCAGGTTCATCTCCGAGAGTTACGGAGGTATTGAAGCGAGATGCAATCAGGCAGGTATTAGCCTTGCGATAGGTGATGTTGCAGTTGCGCCGCTCCAAACTCGCTGCGAAGGTGGACTTGGTGCTAAGTACTATGCGATGATTGCTGTACGCGCAACGTCCCCAGTTGCTCATATATTCCTCAGCGTACCACTCTCTTGTCAGCTCCGAACTACAGAAGCCGAAGCGGTTGTATGTCGCAAGCACCTTGGCACGAATGAATCCTTGGTGTCTCAACTGCAGCCGCTGCAAATGTCCGCGCATCAGCTTGGCGACGAAGGCCAGTGCCAGCCCAGCTGCTCGAAACTGCACAGTGCTACTGGGCATTCTATCGACCGAGTGGCAACTGTTTTATGGCTATTGTTGTAGAAGCTTGGCAAGATTTTCAATATTATTTTTGAGCTCTGTTGTTGTAATAACCGTTTTGAAAAAGCACATGCAGATAATCCGCATGCGCCCAGTGTCTCGATCACAGATCACAGCAGCGCTGAAAGGCTGGTCAAACTCGAACTGCAGAGGCACTCGGGATGCCCAGCAGCGCCCGTCCTGCAGCAGCAGTGTGTCAGCTATGAGCTGAAATGGAACACTCGGCGCAACATAGCAGAAATAGTGCCGCCATGTGAAGCAGTCCAGGCAGAGCAGCGGGCGCCTTTCGGCGCGTGGCTGCCGGTCCAGGTCAAAGGCTGCGTCCGGCTTGCGCTGCTCGCAGCGGTAGCAGAATCGCGTGCCCCTCTGCTGCGGGCGCAGTGTCAGGTGCACCAGGTCCGGCGTCGCGAGGCCGCGCTCAATGCCAGCGCGCAGCTGCTCAGCGTCGACCGGCAGCTCGCGCCGCCGCAGCGCCTCGGCGTACTCGGCCTCGCTCCAGCGCGGCGCCTCCGCATTGTTCAGCGCGCACAGCCGCATCAGCTCAGCATACGGCTCAACAACATCCGTCTCTTTCTTCTCATCGGTTGCTTCTCCCAGAGCTCCTTGCCGCGCAGCCGCTCGCATGGCCTGCTTGGCGGCCAGCAGACGTCGGCCCTCAGCCAGTGCTTCGCGCAGGAGGCGCACTTGTTCCTCTCCAGCGCTCACCTCGGCTTCCGACTGCTGCCGCCGCCCAGAGAACAGCCTCTCCAACATCGCCTGCTGCGCAGCAGTCCGCGTCCGCTTGGCCGGCTCGCAGCCATCGTCGCTACTCAGTCGCTTTCGCTCAGAGCATCCCTCCGCCTCCATCGTCAGGAACCCAATCTCTTCCACAGAATCGTCGTATGTGTGTTACGTCCACGTTCACGTCCACGTCCACAATAGAAAATAAACAATTATCATCCATTTTAAACCCTACTGTCAATCCAAATTATTTTCCCTGTGAAATTTCATGAAACTTTCCTGAAATAAAACTAGGGTCAGCAAAAATAGTTTTCTTTCTGAAATTTCCTGTCAATTGTTCAAGCCCTTCCAAACTCATGTAAGGAATTTTAAAAAAAATAAAAAATAAAAAATAAAAATTAACCCAGCCAAATATTTTTATAATACAGTTTTACAAATCCAGTCCATCCAATCTCCAACGAAATTTCACAAAGAAAATAATTTATGCTGACCCTAGTTTTATTTCAGGAAAGTTTCATGAAATTTCCTTGGAAATTATTTTGTGCTGACCTTGGTTTTGTTTCAACCGTTTATTTCATGACATTTCTTTTTGTTGCTTATTTTTCATGGACGTTGGCCAGCGTGCGTGACTGCTGTGGCTTCCGTCCCGTTGCTGGACTTCCATCCCCCTCGCTCGCTGCGCTCGCTCGGCGAGCTTGCAATCCTCAGCCTCATCACCGCCAAGAAAGCAGCAACAACTTCCCCTGCCAGCGAGGGGAGAGGGAGGAGGAAGGGCCCAGCAGCAAGCCTCTGGTCGACGTGCCAGGGCTGAGCAATTCCTGGGACACTGCACAAATAGCCACTCTGCAAGACCCAAGATCGGAAATCGATTGGCACCCTAGTGCATCCAGGAAAGCACCACACATCATCAGCTGCTGGGCAGCTCCACCAAGTCATTAGCACCCAGTCATGCACTCTGTCCCTAGCCATCAAGGCCCACCAGGCCAAGTGTACCCTCCTGCTCAGCAGACAAGTTGCTCGACAGAGCGGAGGGAGGAAGAGAAGGAAAGCTTCCTCAGTCGAGCAACAAGCTTCCTCCAGAGCCAGCAAGGTGCAAACAAGCAAAGCAACCTTGCTTGTAGGCAGCAAGGTCAGTCCACGAAACTAACCTTCCTTGCAGGCAGCAAGGAGCAAACACGCAAAGCAACCTTCCTTGCAGGCATCAAGGTCAAACAACCAAACTAACCTCCTACTTACAGACAAGGTGCAAAGCTTCCTCCAGACAGCGAGAGGACAGAGGAGAAAAGCACCTCACCACCCAGCAAGGTCCAAAGCTGCATCAGCAGACAGCAAGTCCAGAGCAGCAAAGACACCCAGTGGCAGCGAAAGAGGAGAAGGAGGAAAGCACCTCATCTGGTCAAAGCACGATTTCCCATATTCCTAACCTGGTACCAGACAGAAAGTACTGAAATGGTGCCATCTGGGCATTGATTGCCTGGAAAGCTCAGAGGGCTCATCTGGGAAAAAGCACTCGTGGGGCAAGTAGAGAAATGACAGTTGAGGGAATTTCAAGAAATGATGGAAACTCAGAAAGAGTGGATGGACTTGGGTGAGAGTGGGAACTTGAGTGAGGTGTGTGCAGAGTTAAGAACTGACCTAGGGCATTTGTGATTCTGGCAAGAAAAGTGGAGTCAATGGTGAAATGAGGAGATAGCAAGGGTTAGATTTCGGATGACACTGGTAATGAGTGGTAACTTTTGTGAAATGCTGGGTACGACTGGTGAAATAACAGAAATCAAGGGTGAAAGATGAAATATGGGAGAAACATGGGAAATGGGATGCTATAGAAATGAAATTCTCCTCCGCTCA
>Ga0315284_10009978_pt1 | contig 13520 bp, 10 predicted proteins | sample YL17G09_16_MG_FD_203696 | JGI IMG/M metagenome (GOLD analysis project Ga0315284, IMG submission 203696) | Sediment microbial communities from Yellowstone Lake, YNP, Wyoming, USA - YL17G09_16 | ecosystem: Environmental > Aquatic > Freshwater > Lake > Sediment | place: USA: Wyoming | collected...
CTTGGCTGATTGGCTATCCGGCCCCACTTCGGCCATAGTTTGGTTCGCAATCAGGGTTCCCGGATCAACGATCGAAGTACAAGGAACTCCAACTGACGAACAAACCTCACGAAGCCGACGTGTGGCGTCTTCTGCATCGGCTGGGTAACAGATGGCAATACAGTTAATCCCGAAGCTTTCAACGAGTAGGGATATGTCTGCACTCGAACCCAGCACGTGTTTTCCCCCAATACGCGTACCAACCTTGCGAGGATCGTCGTCGACGAACCCAGTGACCTCAAATTGTGGGGTTTGCCGCAAACTCTCGGCTAGGGCCAGCCCGGCGCGGCCGGCCCCGGCAATCAGCACCCGCTTTACATCAGGCCGCTGGGGAGGTCGGTATCGAGAATCTATTTCGTAGACGGCTTTACGAAGAGTGCGCGCTCCAACCAGCATAAAAATCGTCAGAAGAAATTCACCGCCGATGACACCAAGAGGTACCCGAAGGTATGGGAACTGATCCGGCGGAGTCTCAAGAAAGATTCGGAGCGCCAAGAGAACTGCCGTACAGACTAGCGTGGAGTTGGTGAGGGTAATACGATCCGTGAATGAAAAGTGCCGCCACATCTGATCATAAATTCCCACCAACCGGTTGATTGCCCAGCGAGAAAATGGCAAAACGATCATCACTAGGGCCAGTTGAGCTCGAATGTAGTCAGGTGGTTGGCCCTCATACCGGAGCCAGTAAGCGGCCTCTACCGCTGCCACGAATATCGCGAGATCGATTGCGGCTAGAACGGGTCTACCGTATAAGCTAACTTTCAACCGCCCGAGGCGGAGCGTCCTTTCACGCGATTTCCCCGGAAAAAAAAGCAGAAAGGCTGTCAAGAAAAGGATTTTCAGATCCAAAAGCAGGCCCAGGCTCTCAGCATAGTGCTGGTTAAGTGCCTCTTTCATTGGGAGGATACTCGACTCATAAAAGTCGTCGGGGTCAATCGTTCCCTTCAGATACTCTCCTTCCCTTCGATAATAGATTGAAGCGAGCGAAGTTATCCCTGGACAAAGGGCCGGGGTTGATTGAGAACTGTCCGACGAATGCATCGCCTGTTTGGGTACCAGGGGTCGCGGACCCACCAGGCTCATTTCTCCTCGCACGATATTCCATAGCTGTGGCAATTCGTCCAGCTTCGAGGCGCGCAGGAGCCTACCAAAGGGTGTGATGCGCGGATCATCTGAAGATACGGCAGCAGGTTCAACCGCCGCACCTTCAAACATCGTACGAAACTTTAGAACCCAGAGTGGTCTCCCCTCTCGCCCGATTCGCTTTTGCCGAAAAATCACGGGCCCAGAGGAAGTGAGCCGGACTACCAGGGCAATCAAAAGGAACAAGGGGCAAAGAAGGATTAATGCAGGAATGACAATTGTGAGGTCCAAGACTCGCTTGCCGAAGCGTTCATAGAACCTTCTCGTCCGGCAATTGATTCCTCTGATCTCGCCACCAGAAACTGCTTCCTTGTTGGTCAACTCTTTAACCCCTCGGATTCTCTAAACCCTAACGATGACGCTCTGGAGAAAGGCTCTCAATGCTACCTCATAACCGTTGTCGCTCAACAACATATTTTCCTCAGCCCTACCCCAGCATTCAGACCCCATAATCCAAACCTATGATGGCGACACACGTACAGGAGAAGCCCTCCAAGCGATTGGACTTTTCAAAAAAGCGTTTTCTAAACCCGATCCTCGACGCGCCGTCAGATTCCTGACGGCGCCTTTCCGGCGGCGGTCAGCGGATGCGGTGCCAGCATCGACCGATAGACCTCCATAGTCCGCTGAATGACCAGATCCTCCGAGAATTCTTTGACCGCGAGTTCTCTTCCCCGGACCCCCATCATCGCTCGCAACCCGGGATTAAGGATCAGGGCTTTAAGGGCGTCAGCCAATGCATTTGGGTCTCTCGCCGGCACAAGCAGGCCGTTCTCACCGTTGCGAACCACTTCCCGGCAACCCGGCACATCCGTAGTCACAATGGCCCGGCCACAAGCTGCCGCCTCGATCAAGACCTTAGGCACCCCTTCCCCATAAGAGGGGAAACACACTAGGTTGGAGCTAGCGAAAACCTCCGGCATGTTGTCTTGATGACCCCACCATTCCACGACACCGCTGCGTTTCCAATCCTCAAGGACATTTCTCGGCACCGTTTTGAGGTTCTGTGGGTCAGGGTCACCTACCAGAACGAACCGACCCTGCACGCCTTGCTCGCCAAGGCGGCGAGCAGCTTCAACAAACTCTGCGATCCCTTTTTCCCAAAGCATTCTCGAGGCCAAAACGACAACTGGCTTGCCCCGTGGCTCCGGCACCGGAGAAAAACGCTCAACATTCACACCTGAGCTCCTAATCACGTAGCTGGACTCTCGAGACGCCAGCCCTTGCTTGACGAAAGTGTTGCAGTCCTCTGGGTTTTGGAAAATCACCTGAGTGTGCAGCAAGGCCATCCTGCTAATGGCGTTGACGAAAGGTCGTAGCGTCCTCGTCCAGAAACCCTGGTCGGCGAACATATGACCCAAACCCGTTATCGAATTGACGACGCGTTTGATTCCAAGAAACCGTGCAGCGACAGAACCGTGAAGGACGCACTTAAATGTAAAGTGATGAACGACATCCGGAAACTCACGTCGATAAAGGCGAATGAGACGTGACAACGTCGCGGCCTCGCTGAAGGGGTTCGTTCCGCTGCGATCGAGAGGAAATGGGATCCAGCGGAAGCCTGCTTCTTCGAAGCGATGCGAGTAAGGGCCTGGTGGAGAAACCAACGTTACGTCGTGTCCCTGAGCATGAACCGCATGGATAAGAGACAAGCGAAAGTTGTACAGACACCAATCCGAGTTCCCGAAGAATAGGAACCGCATACGTATTCGTTCCCGACCGAGCCAAAAGCTTCAGGGCCGCAACCAAGGGTCTGATATCTTTCTTTCGGCCCCCGCATCGCGCATTAGGCCTCTTGCCTTCAAAGGGGTCACAGATGGCCTTGGCCACCGACCTTAGGATGTACTGAAGCCTCAGCCCGCAGGTTACCAAGGGACCAAGGGCAGGAAAGGTGGAAGCGCAATCGATTACCGCACCAGGCGTTCATAAAGCGATTCATATGCTTCGACCATCCTTGCCTGTGAGAACCTGGCTTCCACCCGTTGTCGCGCCCTCTGCCCAAGGGCTTTTCGCCCGTCAGAGCCCAAATCCATCATGTCAGCGAGCCCGCGTGCCAGCGCCTCAGGATTCCCTGCAAGGACCACACTACCCGTATCCCCGACGATGAAGGCCGAGTCACCGACATCCGTCACCACGCAGGGCACACCGCATGCCATGGCTTCGCCCACCACGAGCGGAAAAGCTTCGCCAAACGAGGAGGACAACGATAAGATATCCAGAGAAGCCATGAGGCGGGCGACATCGTTCCGCCGTCCTAATAGAAACACGAATCCCTCTAGTTCGTTTTCGCGAATCGCCCGACACAATTCCGGATTTTGCGGCGTCACGCCCGCGCCTGCCAACAAGAATCGGACATCTGGCATCCATTTGTGCAACTGGGCTGCAGCCCTAAGAAACGTTTGGTGGTCCTTCTTTGGATGGAAGCGGGCAATAAGACCGACCAAGGGAGCCTCATCGGCCAGATATAACTCGCGGCGAACCGAAACACGCGCAACCGGGTCGGGCCTGAAATGGTCTAAATCAAAGCCGTTTGGGATTACCACCATACGCAAAGCGGGGTAACCCCAAGATTCATGGTCTTTCTTTGCGGCTTCCGAAACAACGACGATTGAGTCAGGAAAACGAGAAAGCCAAGCACATGCCCTCACCACCCAACGCGTGAGGCGACGATACCGGCTGAAATCCAGGTCTGTAGAGTGAACTCCCCAAACAATGTGCGGTACTCTTGCCCACTTACCGGCGAGCAGCCCCAAGAGATTTGCATGGTACATCCAACACTGGAGCACGCAAGGCCTCGACCGCCGCAAGATCCTGACCATCCGGACCAAGCCTGGAATCGAGGGGACTCCTCGACGCATCCCCAATCCGTGCACCTCCGCTCCGGCGGCGGCCAGCTCCATACCGACAGGTCCCGGTTCGATCATGGAGACCACAACGTGCCGGAAGCGCGACCCGTCGGAACTTCGCACCAAGTTCGCTAAGACTCGCTCTGCGCCACCCACGTTGAGACCGGTGATGAGGTGAACAATGTGAATCATACACGGTTCGCCACAAGACTCCGACGGCCTTCCGTCGAAAGTCTAACGGCAGGAGACCGTCTTTCCATGATTGGACTTGAAAGCAACCAAAGAACATGAAACTCAAGCCAAGCAAACACCCACGCAACCATCACTCTCTGCCTAGGTCCGTGGAGTTCAGGAGTCTGCCCGTAGAAGATAAAAGAGACCAGGGCGAAAATGGCTGCGAGACGGAAAACCAGGTTCTTACGCCATAACGAAGCTCCGGCGGCAAGACAAGGAAGGAAAAAACACCAGTGCAGTAGAGAAGGAATCAATAGAAATGAATACTCTGGTTCGATACTCCAGGGCTGAGGAGTCAATGCCATCCTTATAGGACCGTATATCCAGTCTCCCTTGGCGTGTTCTTGAAATAATTGATAGCCGCCCGCCGGAAATGCCAATATGCCGCCTACGGTTGCGATTGCCAGCCAAATTACCTTCTTCGGGCCTTTCACTGCAAGAGCAATCCAGGCGGCAAACGAAACGAGAATCAGGACCACAGCGTAAACGCGAATCCAATAGAAAGCCAACAGGATTGTAGTCAGTCCAAGTGCGTAGAGAAAGTTTCTCTTCTCCTGGAGCTTCAGCCCCATATATACTGCTCCCAGAACCATCATTAGGACGAGGATGTCTTTGAGGTTCACGAAGGAGGACCATGCCACGACATCCCACTGGACTAAAAAGAAAATCCCCAACCATTTAGCGTAGCTTTCACTCACACCAGACAATCTTGCGATCCTGAACAGCAAGGCAGCTGATATAAAGGTCGTCCCAACGTTCAAGAAGACGGGTGAAGAGTAAAATGGATGAAACAAATAGACAGCCAGCAGGTTCCACCAGTAGTACAGAATGTGTCGGCCTCCGGCGATGGCAAAGAGGCGCTCCCGCCCGTCTTGAGTAAAAAGGATCAGAAAAGGGTTATTGCCTTTTAGCAGGAGTAAGTGAGCCTTTTCGAAATAAGACAAGTCGTCTAACAAAGTCCATCCGCTCCGGTAGAAAAACGCGAAGTAGAGGAGGGGGATCACAACCTTCAGCGATGCCAACGAGAGCGCCAGCACGCGCCCCGTCTTCATTACCCGAACCAACACCCACGCCCCAAATATGGCGACGCATAGGGCCGGCAGCCAAAGGAACTCAAGCGGGACAAGCATCAATCACCTTCTGAAAGAGAGCTTCATACTGGGCCATAATGTGCTGCACGTCAAACACCTCTAAATGACCTTGTCCCCTCCACCCGCGATTGTTAGACTTGTTGTCGCCTAACACCTGCAGAATTCCGCGCGCGAGAACTGCAGGATCCTCGCCTTTCAGAAGCGTACAGCCAGGGAAGTGTGCTGCGATCTCCCTTACGCCACCCGGGCAATCCGTTGCGATCGCAGGCGTTCCCAGGGCCAGGGCTTCCAACAACGCATTCGGAAGCCCTTCGTAGCGCGATGAAAGAACGAAAAGGTCGGCGTGCTTGAAGTAGGGATAAGGGTTGGGTGTATACCCAACGAAATGGACAGCTTCAGTCAGGCCCAGCCGGTCCCGCTGAGCCTTGAGCTGAAATTCGAGAGGTCCTTCACCCAGGATCGTTAATTGAGCATTGGGGATGCTTCTGCGAACCGGAGCAAATGAGTCCAGCAGAAGGTCATAACCCTTTACCCTCGATAGTCGGCCCACCGCCAGAAGATGGGGGCCTTCGCCCGAGTAGGGCTCCCCATGTAAATCGGCGAGTCGTCGGATCATACCGACATCCACCGGATTATAGATCCGGACCATCTTCCCTCGAGGAACTCCAAATTGTTCAGCCAAGTCATCGAGCATGTAATCTGATAGGCAAACTATCCCGTCCGCCCTTTTGTACAAGCACCGATAAAGCCATCGCCAAAGTACAGCGTGTCGAACATCCTGCGCGAGGCACGTGCTCACGATCGTCACTTCTCGAATCAGCAAACTCAACTCTCGTGGCAACAAGGGCCTGACAAGTATCAAGGGCAGATTAATATGACCCTGCGTCGAAAGTATAACTGAAGGCCGCAGCTTCCAAACCAACCGAACTATGGCGGGAATTGAATGTCGCGCGCGGCCTGCCTTGAGGTCATGAACCGTCACGTCCTCCGGCACCTCAGTCAAATGTGGGCCCTCCGCGCGGACGAGAGCCAGATGAGGCTCAAAGTGCGACCGATCAAGGTGCCGAAGAAGGGTAACCATCACTCCTTGAGCGCCACCGCCTCGTAGGGAAGGAAGAACGAAAAGGATTTTCACCCGTCGGTGCTTCATGTTAACACTGGAGCATATCACGATCTGACCATCGATGCCTGCACGGATCTGCACGACTGAGCGAGCCACGCCTGGAACTTGGAGCGATCTCGATAATACCTGCACTCTGCCACTTCAGGGAGTGGGAAAGAATCTCTAATTCCTCCGCCTTGTAATTATAATTTTGCATGATAACAACCGCGGCGTCCAGGTAATCCTGCCATCTAACGAAGCATTTCAAGAGTCTGCCGCCAAATAGCACGGAAGCGCACCAGAAACGAATCAGGTAAGATCAACGACATAATCGCTCACGGACAACCTGTACAAGCTTTCCCTGCGGGGTCAGAGGGATCTTATCTACCCAGAAGATCTCGACAGGGACAGTGCCGAGAAAATTGCCGATGGTTGCCCGCAACTGCCTCTCCCGAGCAGGGGTGAACCCTTTTCCTTTCACAAGAAGCCTGAGCCTTCCGTTCTCCTTAAGGATGACCTGAAACTGCTTCACTTCAGGCACTTCTTTAAACAAGTGATTCCAATAAAGGCAACTGATCTTCTTGCCGTTGGGAAGCTGCAGAAGTCCGGCGACCCGGCCGTGCAGCTCTCGAAGAGCAAAAACGCCCGCGTCATTTTCGTGAGCTTGATCGTAGACACCTAAATCCCCGATGTCGTATCGAAGGAAGGGAGTCCCTCGGCACACGGTACTTGTCCACAGTAGCCGACCCGGTTCGCCTGGACCCATAGGTTTTCCCTCATCGTCAACGACTTCCACAAAAAGCCATGGACGAATAACATGGAGGGGAGAACCTTCCCGATCCTGAAATGCCATTGCTCCAAGTTCTCGACCCCCATAGAAATTCAAAATGGGGACTCCGAAAGCCTTGCGGAATAGTGCGCTCTGTTGCTCAAAAAGCATTTCCCCACCATTCCAAGCTGCTTTGACGCTACCCAGAGGTGGCATAATGTTTAACTGGAGAGCGGTGGTGGCAACGAATTCGAGCATGGATGTAAAACCATAGATGGCCACAGGAGCATGTTGCTGAATGACGCGAACTACCCTTTCGACAGTCCGCTCAGTCAAATTGTAACCGTCGATTAAGTGGAAATTCCTGACGTAATTCCCAAAACGTGAGCGAAAGGTTTTGGCTCTCCCAATATCGCGCTCCGACCCCCAAACAGCGACGAGGGGCATGCCGGCGCGCCAGCCCATTCGGAGACGAACATGGGTTCGTATGGCCCGGTGGACCCTCAACATCAGCGCGTCATGAAAGAAGGGAGTTGGCTCTCCTGTGGACCCACCCGTAGAACCCGCAGTTCCATCAAGGTCGAACCGGGCCCGCATTTCCTGGGGCGGGAACCGCAATTGAAGCACACTTTTGTCGACAATGGGCAGCGACGGCCAAAGACGCCACAATTCCTCGGGGTCCCGGATTCTCGCCGCCTCTCGCCACTCGGGGAGAGCGTCTTCGCGGTTGCCAAAGTAGTGGACTTGGGCCAGAAGGCGTTCGCCCAGCACTCGGCGCTGAACCTGTGCCGGCAAACGCGGGAACCGGTCTAATTCCTCTCCAATTTGTATGGTCCCTCGTAGGAACCTACGCCAAACAATTCTACTTGCCAGCTCTCTGATCATTTTTGTAACTCCTCGAACAATTGCTCCCACATCCCTGCAATCCGCTCCAATGAAAACCGCTCCCTCGCTTCCACCGCCCTTCCAGCCAATCTCGCACGCAGCGCATCAGCGCTCATCAATCGCCCGAGCGCTCTCGTCAGCTCATCCAGGTTGCCCGCAGGCACCAACAATCCATCTACCTCGTGGCGGATGATGTCGCGTGGGCCGACGTCGCAGTCGAAGCTTACCGCCGGTAGGCCGTATGCCATGGCTTCCGCCAAAGCTAGAGCGAAACCCTCGTAGCGGGAGCTCCCGGCATAGACATCGGCATGCTCGTACCACTGTCCCACGTTGCCCATCCAGCCCGGGAGCAGCACCCGACCAGTCAGGTCATGAACCTTCACTTGCGCTTCCAACGCCCCACGCAGCGGGCCTTCGCCAAGAATGACCAGCATCCAGTTTGGATGATCTTTTGCCAACCGGGCAAAAGCCTCGATCAGCACATCGAACCCCTTTTGCAAATCCAGTCGACCTACTGACAGCAAAACCCGCTGTCCCGCCGGCAGCACTTCTGCTGGAGCTACCACCGGCGTCTGCACCGGCAATGGCCACACTACCATGTCGGGGATAACCGGCACGTAGGAAGCATGCGTGTGTGTTTGCAACCAAGTCGCACTCTCGTGCGTCAGTGCCGTCACTGCTGCCAACCGGCCATAACCCACCTTGCGCAGAAGCTCCCACGGCGCACCCAAGTGGAAGCGGGGTGGGTGGATATGCTCAGAACCGATGGCTATCACACCCGGCACGCCTTGGGCCGCAAAGGCCAACAGCACATTGGCTGTGCTCATGATGGCAAGGGCAACTTGCGGTTTGACCTGCCGCAGCACCTGGCGCAGAGCCCATATCCGTCGCAAATTGTTCCAAAAGGCTGCCGGCACGTTGCCGCTATCGCCAGCCAAGTCCAGGGCGATGCGCTCCACTTTTGGATGCAACTGGTAAGAATCCAGGCTCTGCGGTGCAAGTGTGGCGATGGTTATTTGCCAGCCTTTGGCTGCCCAGTGATTGGCGAGATGCGCTGCCACTCGCTCCGCACCGCCGCCAGAAAGGGAGTGAATAAATATGAGGAGCTGCCGCACTCTAGTGGATCTCATCTTTTTCCTTGCTGGTCTGAATTCTCCGGCCTAAAGGCCGGAGACCTTGTTCGTTCTCGATATGCAATAACGTTCTGAAAACTACCCAGCGACGTTTGGCCTATTGGCACAGTCTCCCCCCCTTGGATAATTATTTCGATTCGATAGCCCATTCCTGTTAGCCACTCTAGAAAGGTTTCCGGTTCGTAGCCCGCAGCACGGCAGGTATCCCTTCCGATTTCGAGGATGAAGGGGATAAAACGGCGGGTCACCGTGATCGAAAGTGAGGATCGTTACCTCCTCACCCCGCTCTGCCCAGTAATTTGCCATGGCGGACATGACTCGTTCCGCGCCACCGCAGCCGAGGGAGGAGATAACCAGGGTCAAGCGCATGGTTTTTGCGCAACACAGTTGATGTAAGGAGAAGAAAATCTATTTCCCCGTGGAAAGCCAAAATGGTCCTCCACCAACCAAAAAAGCTTCGAAATCCAAGAGCGCAAGCGTACCGTTATTTTATAGGGCAGCTTCTTCGCCCAATTCTCAATATCGAGGACACCCAAATTGACGGGTAAGAAGTACTCGCAGGATTCCACCTCCAGTCCTGCCTCTGCGTGAGCAGAAGCAAGACCCTGTCTGTCGAGAGGAACATGGGCGTCATATACAGTCACGTCGAGCACTTTTTGCAAGGGGCCCAGGATCCCCACCAGGTTAGGAATTATGGTAACCATCTTCCCCTTGGGCTTCAGCATTTTTGAGATTCCCTGAATGGCCTCTACGGTGGGTTGAAAATGCTCGACGACCCCAAAGGAAACTACTACGTCAAATTCTTCGAGGAGCTCATGGGGCGGTGAAAAAAAATCCGCGCAATAAACTTGCCCGGTCACACTCTCCCTATCCAGGATCATGCGAGCTTTGTCACAGCCAATTTCAGAGCGATCGAGGCCCGCCACTTGGAAACCAAAATATTTCGAAAAATAAGGAAGATAGACGGATTGGGCGCAACCGATTTCAAGCAACTTGCGCCCATGAGTAGGATAGGATCTAAAAACCCTCTCGAAATAGCCATGGAACTTTCTAGAGACGTAGTTGTTCAGGCCTCGGCCACACGGATCGAGCGCTGGCGGCAACCCGCCTTTCTCCCATTTCCGATCCCAGTAAATCTCACCTGCTCTATCCCTGCAACGCATCCTTGTGTCCCCCTGATGACCGTGAGAGTTTGTTTGAGAGCGGTTCCGCATAAAACCTCGGTAGCTGGGCATCGGAGGAAGCGTGGCACTCACCTCGGTCCCATTGCCACCCTGATCATCCCAGGGGCTATCGGGGGTATCCGATCTCTGAATAATCCCTTCAACATCGCATAACCAATACTTACCAGTTGGCTTCGTCCAACTAAGGTCTACCGGCGACAGCCTCTAGCGTGCGACTGAGGGGCGAGCTTCGACCCCGCCAATGTCTCTTCATTTATTAGTCTAATAGCCCAGAATCCGAGAAACAGAAAGGAAGCAACGTGAACGATCGACGTTGACAATGCTATCCCTGAGACGCCAAGGAATTTCATCAAGACGAGGTTCAAGATAATGTCCAATGTTAGGCTCAAGATCGCACCGTACATAAGTAAATAATTGCGCTTCAGCGAGGCCAAAAACCTGACCAGCAGCATCCCCCCGGCATAAAAGGGGATTTGGATGGAGTACATCACTAGCACCGAACTTACGATCGCTGTGTCCTTGCCCGTAAAGGCGCCTCGCTCGAACAAAATCCTGACCAACGGGTGGGAGAATAGAACTAACCCGATTGTAATCGGAACGGTCACCAAGAAGATCAACGCGGAATAAGTCTTCAAGGTGTGGCGGCACCCCGCCCAATCTTGCTGGGCCACCATCCTCGAGAAATAGGGAAGCACCGCTGTTGCCAAAGGCGAAGAGCCGATTGCTAGAACGACGCTGATCACTTTGGTTCCATAGTTTAACGCCGCGACACTTCCGGGTTTCAGCATCGCCGCCATGCTTTGGTCGATCAGACTGGTACTGCCCATGAGAAAGGCGGCCGCAACCATGGGCACGTATTGTGCGACGACCTGACGCATATTGTGATCCAGACCATGCCAAGCGGCCTTCAAAGATACCCCCCGTTTCTTTAGCGTCCAACCCAGAAACGTAGCCTCCGCGACAGCACCCATCACGGTCCCCAGGGCAAGTGGAAAAACACCCCACCTCCTGCCAGCCAGGAGAAGCAGAACCATGATAACCACCGGGGTCAGCATAAGAGAAATCGCGGGCAGAGCAAATCGTTCGCCGGCGTTCAAAACCGCACCCCAATTCACAACCAACCCTTTTAGCACGACAAATGGAAGGAGAACGTACAGGAGCTGACGGGTCAATCTCAGCTTGTCTGGGCTAAATCCGGAGCCCACAAGAGGCAAATAATAAGGTGCGAGCAAGCCGAGCAGGATAGCGATTCCCCCTAAGAGGCTCAGGCTCCAAATCATTACACTGGAGAAGAGCCGCTGCGCTGCCTGGGGTCCTTCCCTCTCGCGCACCTGAATGAACGTAGGGATGAGAGCAGCATTGAATGATCCGGCAACGAGATTCACGACAAAGGAGGGTAGCAAAAAGGCAATCAAAAAAGCATCGAGGGCGTCGCTTCGCCCAAACTGGTTTGCGACCACCAATTCTTTGGCAGTGGAAGTCAATTTGGCTACGCATGCACAGATAGCGATGACCGTTGCCGCCCGGAAGATTTTCCGGTTAGTTGTCTGAGGAGTGGTTTGGTCCAGCTCAGTTGATAGGGCTTTCATATTCGGTAGTAGTCCCGATACCATTCGACGAAGCGCTCGACGCCCTCTTCGATTGGCGTGCGCGGCTTGAAGCCCACGTCGTGAGCGAGGTTATCAATATCGGCGTAGGTGGCGGGCACGTCGCCCGGCTGAAGGGGCAAAAGATTCATTTTCGCCTTCTTGCCCAGCTTGGCTTCCAGGACTCCAATGAGCGCCATTAACTCCACCGGGTTATTGTTGCCGATGTTGTAGATCCTGTAGGGGGCCGAGCTGGTGCTGCAATCGGGCCGTTCGCCACTCCAAGCGGGGTTCGGCTGTGGAATTCTCCCCAATATGCGGACTACACCTTCAACAACGTCGTCGATGTATGTGAAGTCTCGGCGCATTTGTCCATGATTGAATACGTTAATGGGCTCATCTTTCAAAATTGCCTTCGTGAAGAGGAAGAGCGCCATGTCCGGCCTTCCCCAGGGTCCGTAGACTGTAAAGAAGCGGAGGCCCGTGCAGGGCAGTCGATAGAGATGCGCGTAGGCATGAGCCATCAGCTCGTTTGCCTTCTTCGTGGCTGCGTACAGGCTGACCGGGTGGTCCACATTATCGTGTTCCGAAAACGGCATCTTGGTGTTCGCGCCATATACCGAACTGGACGAGGCAAAGACTAAATGCTCGACGCCATTGTGGCGACAGCCTTCCAGGATATTCAAAAAGCCCACCAAGTTGGCGTCCACGTAGGCATGAGGATTGGTCAGTGAATAGCGCACACCGGCTTGGGCGGCAAGATGTACGACCTTATCAAGCTTCTCGTCCTTAAAGAGCCGGACCATTCCCTCCCGATCGCTCAGATCCATCTTGATGAAGCGAAAGCGGGGATGGTCTGTCAACTGCAATAGCCGGGCCTTCTTCAGGTTGACGTCGTAGTATTCGTTCAAGTTATCAAGGCCAAGCACCTCACGGCCTTGTTCGATCATCCTGCGCGATACGTGGAATCCTATGAATCCTGCGCAACCTGTGACGAGAGTTCTTGCCAAGGCTTTTGACACGACTCCCTTCCCCGCTGTACAAAATTGCGTCAACTATCTATCCAACACTGGGGACGCGGCACATTCAAGCTTGTGCAAGAGGATCTAAACACTCAAGAATCGGGTTCAATGTGCCTTTGCACATTGCTCTTTGACTTGGTGAATGACGCGAACAAAATCACTGAAGTGGGGATCCACGCTGCCTTTGCCGTAGGGCCCGTCACTTTGCCAAGCACTCCCATGCCCATAAATCCATACATAAGGGGATTTCACCTGAACTGCCAGCCGCAACCGCTCCTCGAATTGGGGCGGCGTGCAGCGAGCGGACTTGTCAGTGTAAGTCTTTCCCAGGGGCCAGATTCCCAGGACAATCGGAACACTTTCGGGATCAATCCCATTGCCGATGAGATTTTCGTGATATATTTTAGCAACAGAATCCGCAATGAGGTCCGGCCGGCTAGAATTGTAAGAGTGCTCAGAGGCAATAATCAACTGCTTCAAATGCCC
>Ga0315284_10009981_pt1 | contig 13519 bp, 9 predicted proteins | sample YL17G09_16_MG_FD_203696 | JGI IMG/M metagenome (GOLD analysis project Ga0315284, IMG submission 203696) | Sediment microbial communities from Yellowstone Lake, YNP, Wyoming, USA - YL17G09_16 | ecosystem: Environmental > Aquatic > Freshwater > Lake > Sediment | place: USA: Wyoming | collected...
GATGAGGTGTTGGGGGAGGCGGGCTCTCCGGATGCGATGCGGGTGGGGTACGAGGCCGAGGAGTACAAGGCGGACATTCTGGCCAGTTTGCGAGAGGCGGTGGCGAGTAGCCCGGTGGTGAGGCTGAGGGACGGGTCGTATGCGCCGTATGTCCCGTCGCGGGCGTATGTGCGAACGCATCTGAAGGAGGGGTGGATTCGGGAGGCGCTGTATTCGTCGCTGCACCTTCTGGAGGCGGGGGTGGTGGAGTCGAATCATCCGGCGGTGACGTGGCTGCTGGAGGATCTGGAGGACAACATCTATCTGAGCAAGGAGAGTGGATATGGGGTGGCGAAGGCGGCGGAGAATTACTTCAATTTCGGGGGGTTTACGTTGCAGCCGAATCTGCTGCCGAATGCGATGGCGCATTTGAGGCGGGACGAGATTCCGCACTTTCTGCGGGTGTTCTATAACACGCTGTGGGCGAGCCTGTACCCGGACACGATGTGTTTCGCGGAGTGGGTGAAGACTTACGGGAGCGGGAACGGGCCTTTGTACAAGACGCCGGACGAGTGCGTGTTCGTGCAGATGATGCGGAACATGCTGATCATGGAGCAGGGGCAGACGATCCGGACGTTGCGATTGGGGACGGGGGTGCCACGGGCGTGGATGACGGATGGGAAGGTGATTCGTGTGGAGCGTGCGGCGACGCTGTATGGGCCGATGGACATGACGATCCGGTCGGAGGTGGGGAAGGGGCGGATTGTGGCGTCGATCAAGCTTCCGAGGCGGAGGCCGGCGGATGTGGTGCTGTTGCGGCTGCGGCATCCGGAGGGGAAGGAGCTGAAGCGGGTGACGGTGAATGGGAAGGAGTGGGACAAGGTGAGCCGGGCGATGGAGCTGGTGGTGCTGCCGGGGGAGATGGAGGAGGCGGAGGTGGTGGGATGGTACGGGGAGAGCTCGCTCTGAGCGGAGGCGCGGGGCCAGAGCGCAGTGACCGGGCTTGTCCGCAAAGAAGAGCCGCCAGGCGTTGAGGTGCGTCGACGGAAGCCCGATAATCGGCCGGGGCAGGTGACTGAGGTCCGGAGGTTCCCATGAAAACAGTTCGCGTCGGCCTCGTCGGCTCGCAGTTTGTCTCGACCCTTCATGCCGAATCGCTCAAACGCGTGGCCGGCGCCGAGCTGTTCGGGGTGGCGTCGCCGACGGGGGATCATGCGGAGAAGTTCGCGACGAAGCACGGGGTGAAGCATCACTTCAAGGACTACCGGAAGCTGCTGGAGTCGCCTGAGATCGACATGATCGTCATCGGGTGCCCCAATGCCATGCACTGCGAGGTGACGGAAGCGGCGGCGGGGGCGGGGAAGCATGTGGTGTGCGAGAAGCCGATGGCGACGAACCTGGCTGAGGCGGATCGGATGATCGCTTCGTGCAGGAAGGCGGGGGTGAAGCTGATGTATGCGGAGGAGCTGTGTTTCACGCCGAAGTATGTGAGGTTGAAGCGGCTTCTGGATGAGGGAGCTTTGGGCGTGCCCTATCTGATCAAGCAATCGGAGAAGCACGACGGGCCGCACTCGGAGTGGTTCTGGGATGTGAACCAATCGGGCGGCGGAGCGACGCTGGACATGGGGTGTCATGCGTTCGAGTTTTTCCGGTGGATGCTGGGCAAGCCGCGGGGGACGACAGGGACGAGGACGGGCGGGATTGAGGATCGGCAGACGCAGAGCCATGAGACGCCGCTGGGGCGTGTGGTTCTGCTGGAGAAGCCGAAGGCGGTTTCGGTGTACGCCGACATGGGGACGTTCGTGCACAAGGCGAAGACGAAGGGGGATGACAACGCGGTGATCCTGGTCCGGTTCGAGACGGATGAGGGAGAGGTGGTGGGAATGGCCGAGGAGAGCTGGGCGAAGAAGGGGGGGATGGACGACACGGCGGAGGTGTATGGGTCAGGCGGCGTGGCGTATGCGGACTTACTGCAGGGGAACTCGATCCTGACCTATTCGGATGGGGGGTATTCCTATGCGGTAGAGAAGGCGGGTACGACGCGTGGATGGAGTTTCGCGGCGTTCGAGGAGCTATGGAACTACGGGTTTCCGCAGGAGTTTGCGCATTTCGTGGATTGTGTAGCCCATGATCGAGAACCGCTGGAGACGGGGGCCGATGGGCGGGCGGTGCTGGAGATCGTGCTGGCGGCGTACGCATCGGCGGGGAGCGGGCGGAAAGTGATGCTGCCGTATGAGACGGAGGCGAAGCGTCCGATCGATCTGTGGAAGGCGGGGAAGTAAGGGAAGACCACAAAGGGGGGGAGGGCTATCATTTTTGCGTGCCGGGGGCTGGTGCGGAGCGGTTTGGGGTATATAATGGGGGCATGAAATGGGGGAACGCCAAATCCATCGTTTATTTATGTGTGATTTTAGGTGTCGGGGAGCTTTCGGTGGCGGAGAACCTGCTGCGTAACGGCAGCTTTGAGGGTTCTCTGGCCTACTGGATGGACACGGACAAGAGCGCGCTGATCCGGGGCAGCGCGGCCGACGGGCAGCACGGCCTGCGGATCGACAAGTACGGGCCGCGTTCGTCGCCGATCGCGCTGCCTTTCGGGAAGCCCGTCAAGATCAGCCTGTGGATCCGTTCGGACGCGACGGCGGAGCTGCAGATGTGGATTGGGCCGAGTCACCGAGAGGTGGCGCAGGAGATAGGGGCGGCGTGGAACAGCACGATGTTCCGCGCAGCGGCCGGGAAGCAATGGAAGCGTGTCAGCTTCGACTACATGCCCAAGACGAAGCCTCAGATGCCGTGGTGGCCGGCCAGCGTGTACATCCTGGACATTGCGGCATCGGGCGTGATCTACGTGGACGGCGTGAGTGTGAGCGAGGCGGGAGCTGGGGAGGCTGTTGCGCGGCGGCCGGTGGAGGTGACGAGCGATATCACGAATCTGCCGGGGTACAAGGTGAACGGGAATCTGCTGGAGCGGGGGTTCAAGGCGAGTGTTCGCGCGACGGCGTACAACAGCAGCCGCCGGCCGCGCGCCATCACGTTGCGGTGGCAGTTGATGGACTACGAGGGCAGCAACGCGCTCTCGAAGGCGGTTGACCGGAAAGTCTTTCTGAAATACGGGAGCACGGCGATTGAGACGGCCCAGATCACGCTGGACAACGTCGGGTTGATGCTGGCACGGGTGAGCGTTCTGGACGAGTTGGGCAAGGAGATGGACAGGTCGGACGCGCCGGTGACGGTGTTGCCGTTCCCCAAGAAGCTGGCGGCGGTGGACCCGCGCGAGCGGATCGGGGGGTCGCACACCGGCCCGCTGTCGCTGGAGTTGAGCCAGAAGATCGGCTTCCGGTGGTCCCGGTGGTGGGGCGATTCGCAGATGGCGTGGAGCGGCGTGGAGAAGAGCAAGGGGACGTACGATTGGCCTGACGAGCAGGTGGCGATGGTGACGCGGCGGGGGTTCTGCATCGACTACCTGATGTACGATCCGCCGAAATGGACGAGCGGGGATCGGCGTCTGCCGCTGGACATGCCGTGGAATGCGGAGGACGCGCGATGGGAGGATCTGTCGATACGGACCGATTGGGACCGGTTTGTCACGCTGCTGGTGAAGCGTTATGCGGAGAGGAACATCGTCTGGGAGTTTCAGAATGAGCCGGACCTGTATGGATGGGACCCCCCGTTGTATGCGGCGATGGTGAAGCGGACCTCGCGGGTGCTGAAGCTGGCGAATCCGAAGGCAACGTTTCTGGTGAACTGCACATGGCCGACCCCGACGCCGCTGCAGATGGAGTTTTTCCGGCGTGGGGGCGCGAAGTGGATCGACGTCTACACGTTCCACAACTACACGCCCGGGGAGCTGACGGATGCAACGGCGATCGGAATGTTGCGGGCGCTTCTGGACAGTTCGGGCAACGAGAAGGCGCGGATCTGGTGCAACGAGGGATGGACGTTCGTGAACACATCGCGCGACGAGCCGGCGCTGGCGTTGACCGACATCACCCCGGCGGAGGCGGCACACATTGTCGTGCGTAACCTGGCGGAGCTGATGGCGGCGGGGCAGGAGAGGTTCATCGGCTTTCAGTTTGTGAACAACGAAAGCGGGCGGACTTGGTGGGACTGGTACGGCCCTGGGACACAGTTGTTTGATGATCTCGGGAACCCTCTGACGGTGGCCAGTGCGTGGAACGTGCTGATCGACCAGTTGGGGCTGTCACAGTATGTGCGTACGATCCGCCCGAAGGGCATGGTGCTTCATGTTTTCCAGGATGAGAGGAATCATCGCGGGGTGGTGGTGGGGTACGCGAGGAAGGCCAGGACGGTGCTCGAATTGCCGATTACGGGCCTGATTCAGCGTAACGTCATGGGTCAGGACGTGCTGTTGGACAGTGACGGCGGCAAGACGAGAGTGGCGTTTCCAGGAGATCGGCGGCCGTTCTACCTCTTCACCGCGTCGTCGGCGTCGGCGGAGGAGTTGGCCAGGGCGCTGGAGGGGTCGGACGAGGAGGCGATGGAACGACGTGCGGGGCAGATCGTGTACCGCCCACCGCCGGCCTGGACGGGCAAAGCCCTCGGCAGCAGCCAAGGGAATCCGGCAACGCACGATGGAGGGACGGCGATGTGGCGGCTCGACCAAGTCTGGCCGGACAATCCGCTGAGGTCGCGGAACTACCGGCCGCTGGTCTGGGAGGGTGATCACTGGGGAGCGTCAGAGAACTCCTATGGGGGGCAGCCGTGCGTGCGGATTGGGGTGGGGCTGGTTGAGCTTGGCGTGCGGGGCTCGTGGGAAGGAAATGAGGGCGACAAACTGTCGGCGCTGGTGTTCATGCCGCCGGAGACGGGTCAGTACCAGATCGACGCCGATCTTGCGGTTCACATCGGAGAGGGCAGCGCGCCCTTGGCCTTCCTGGTGCTCAAGCGGGACCCCCGGCAGGGCGGCGTGGACCGGCTTAAGCTGATCGCGAACCTGCAGCATCGGGCATCTGTGACGCTGACCAACCTGGTGGTGAAGCTGGAGGCGGGGGAGGAGCTGGTCTTTGTGCCGAGCATCGGCGCGTTCAACACTGCAGCGACATTGAAGATTGAGGACTTGAAGATCAGCAGGCTGCAGGCTAGATGATAGCCATGCAGGAAAGACGGCGGAGGGCAGATGTTGTTGGCATGAGGCTTCTCCTGGCGATGGCGCTGCTGCTGGGGTTGCGGGGCAGTGAGTCGGCAAGGGGCGGGGTCGTGGAGACCCGCGACGGCCGGCGGTTGGAGGGCACGGTAAAACTGGAAGGCGGGCAGATGCTCGTTCGCCCGGCTGTTGGTCCGGAGGTGAAGCTGGATCTGTCGGCAGTTCGGGCGGCGACCTTCCGGGATGTGGCGCAGGGGACGGCGGGGGGTGCGAATCCGCCGCCGCAGAACAAGCCGCCGGAGAAAGGTCCTCCGAAGCGAGTGGAGGGGCTTCGCGGGGAGTATTTCGCGGGGTATGAGCTGAAGGATTCGAGGCTGGTGCGGATCGATCCGAAGATCGAGATGTGGTGGCCCTTGGACGGGGCGCCGGACCCATCTGTTCCAAAGGATTTCTCGGTGAGGTGGACGGGGCAGATCGAGGGGAAGTACTCGGAGACATACACTTTTCACGCCGGGTTTGACAGCGGGGGGCGGCTGTGGATCGGCGGCCGCCTGCTGGTGGATCACTGGAAAGAGGCGGGGACCTTCAGCGCCAAGATCGATCTGGAGGCGGGGCGGAAGTACGATCTGAAGATGGAGGTTCGCAAGGGGCAATGGGGCGGGAATGCCCGGCTCTACTGGGCCAGCAAGCGACAGGGGCAGGAGGTTGTGCCGCCGGGATGTCTGTACCCCCCCGCCGGGACGAATCCGCCGACGGTGCAGATCACGACGCCCGGGAGCGGCGCGGTGTCGATGGCGGGGTCGGGGGTGAGCATGGAGGCCAGCGCATCGGACAGCGACGGATCGGTGCGGAGCGTGGAGTTTGTGGCCGACGGGGTGGTGGTGGGGAAAGCGGAGAGGAGCCCCTGGCGGATCGAGTGGCGGGAGCCGAAAGCGGGCTATCGCAAGGTCTGGGCGAAGGCGACGGACAACGCGGGGATCAGCACGGTGTCTGAGGCGACGTTTGTTGCGATTGTGGCGAATGCGAGGGGAGAGCTGCCCGTCCCGTGGATGGAGATGCCGGTGGGGAAGCTTGAGGCGGCGGCGGCGGTGGAGCATTCCAACGGCAGGTACACGCTGAGGAGCCTGGCGGGGGATCTGCTGGGCGAGAACGAGGGTTTTCACTACGTATTCCAGGCATTGAACGGGGACGGGATGATCGTGGCGCGGGTGGCGAAGCTGGAGGCGGTACACGGGTCGGATGCGACGGCGGGGGTGCTGATCCGGGAGAACCTCGGTCCGGAGCGGGCGAAGTTTGCCTTCTTCGGTCTGGCGTCGGACACGGGGCTGGTGTTCGTGCGGCGGGAGAATACGTGGGAGGAGTGCAAGCGAGCGGAGGAGGCGGGCTCCGCGCCGTGCTTCCTGAAGCTGACACGGCATGAGAAGAGGATTTCGGCATACCTTTCGGGCAACGGGGAGAAGTGGGAGTTTTTCGGGCAGCGGATGATCGACATGCCGCAGAACGTGTTCATCGGGCTGGCGGTGGCAAATCCCGTGAATGAGCTTGGGCGGGCGATCTTCGATCAGGTGGCGATCACGACGGGCTCGCCGCGGATGGAATCGAAGGTGAAGGGCGTGGTGCTGCGGAGCGGGACGGTGGTTGCGGGGGACATCCACTCGGTGGACGATACCTCAGTGAAGATGTGGACGCAGCGAGGGGAGTTGGTCATCCCGACGAGCCAGGCGGCGCGGATTCTGATCAAGCCGTTGACACGGGAGGCGATCGAGCGAGTGCAGGGCGGCCGGAGCGGGGTGATTCTGAACAACGGCGACTTCATCGACGGGTCGGTGTCGTTCAAGGATGGGCAGATCCGGGTCAGCTCGGTCCTGTTCGGAGTGCGGAAGCTCAACACGTGGGACGAGACGATCGCCGCGATTCTGCGTGACATCGAGCAAGAGCCGTGCAGGTACGAAGTGATCTCGTCGGACGGGTCGGTGCTGCGGGGCAACCTCGTCGAGGCGGAGAAGGACAGGCTGCGGATCACGGACCCGTCGGGAACGAGGTTCACGGTGAACGGCGGGGATCTGGTGCAGATCAACTGCCGCTGACGGCAGCCATCAGCCCGCTCAAGCGGTCCTCGGTTCTGGCCAGAGCAGCGACGACGGCAGCGCGTTCGCTGGGGGTCATGTGCTGGAGGATCTGGGCCTTCTGGATCTGGGCCTTCATGTTGCCCAGCCTCAGGTAAATCGAATCAAGTTGTGTTTCGAGCAGGGTGGGCTGATGCTCCGGAGGCTGTACGACGGGTGATGTTGTTAGAGGCATACCATCTCCTCAATCCGGACTGTGCGCATTATTGCACGGAAGCCGGAGGAAGGAAACGTACAAAAAGGGGCTTCGTGCTCACCATCGCGTAAGGACGGATCAGGGGGGCGAGGTGGGCGACGCCCCCCATGGGCGATAGAATGTCGGCGGATGGGCGGCGGAGGAACGCGAAATGCCCAAGCACACGATCGTGGTGATTCCTGGAGACGGGATCGGTCCTGAAGTGACGGGCGCGGCGAAGCGCGTGCTGGAGGCCGGGGGATTGTCGGCCGAGTGGGTGGAGGTTGCGGCGGGCGCTCGCGCGATTGAGCAAGGCTTCGAGAGCGTCCTGCCGCAGCAGACCCTCGATGCCATCCGCGCGCACAGGGTCTGTTTGAAGGGGCCGGTGACGACGCCGATCGGGCAGGGGTTTGCCTCGGTGAACGTGCAGTTGCGGAAGAAGCTGAACCTGTACGCGGCGGTCCGGCCCGTGCGATCGATGCCAGGGGTGAAAACGCGATACGAGAACGTGGACCTGGTGGTGATCCGGGAAAACACAGAGGGTCTGTACAGCGGGATCGAGAATGAGGTCACACCGGGCGTGGTGACGAGCCTGAAGGTGGCGACGGAGACGGCGTGCACGCGGATCGCGAGATACGGGTTCCGGTACGCCACGCAGCGGCAGCGGAAAAGGATCACGGTGTTCCACAAGGCGAACATCATGAAGATGACGGACGGGCTGTTCCTGCAATGTGCGAGGCGGGTGCAGGCGGAGGAATACCCGAGCATAGGGTACGAGGAGCTGATCATCGACGCGGCGTGCATGAAGCTGGTGCAGGACCCGACCCGTTTTGACATGCTACTGTGCGAGAATCTGTATGGCGACGTGGTGAGCGACCTTTGCGCGGCGCTGGTCGGGGGGCTGGGGGTGGTTCCCGGGGCGAACATCGGCGACGAAGCGGCGGTGTTCGAGGCGGTGCACGGCTCGGCGCCTGACATCGCGGGCCAAGGGATCGCCAACCCGCTGGCGTGCATCATGTCGGGCGTGATGATGCTGAACCACCTTCACGAGGAGGGGGTCGGGGAAAGGATCAGGAACGCCTACAACAAGGTACTGATTGAAGGACAAGTGCTTACGCGCGACCTTGGGGGATCGGCGGGGACGAGCGAGTTTACGGAGGCCGTCTTGAGGCGGCTCGCCTGACGTCAGGTTGTCATATTCTCTTCTGCCAAAAGCCAGAATTTGCCGATATCCGGAAAGGGTGTGAATGCAGAGGGGGGTGTGTACAGGCGTCGGAGGTCCGATGCAATTGACCGCCCAGCAATTCGGAGAAGTGTTGGAGAGCCTTCGCGGCGGCAGCCGGGCAGGCGGCGGGAGCGAGAAACGCCGATTCGTCCGGACGGAAGTGCAAGCGAGGGTCGTCGTGGCAACCCTTCTGGCCGGGACGCCCGGGAGATGCTACTCGGCGCTGACGCGTGACCTTTCCTTCGGTGGGATCGGCCTGATCCAGGCTCTGGCCGCGGACCTGAGCGATCGCTTGCTGGTTCGTCTGCCCTGCGGCAGCAAGCCGCCACTGATGATCGTCTGCGTGGTGGTTCACTATAAGACACTTGCGGACGGGATCTTCGGCGTGGGCGCCGAGTTTGTGGCGGAGGCGGGGCCCGACATGGTCGGTCAACTGGATCAGGTTGACGACCGGGAAATGCGGCGTATCCGCAACTCGATCCTCGGTTGACGCCCGATAAGGCCCTTCGGCCCATCCGTCGCGGTAAATGACCGGCCCTATTGTGGCGATATAACCGATGGCCAGGTGAGGCTGTGCGCCCTGGGGTCGACCGGGGTGTCATGGCCGCCGGGATGCTCATACATGCTCAGGAATCCATATGAACCTAACCGCCGATCAACTTGCGTCGCTGGTGCGATGCCTCGCTGTGAAATCTGACAGCGTCTGCACGGAGAAACGACGAGCAGCGCGCGTCGGGCACCATGGGTGGATCGAGATCACCCATTGCGAGCGGGCCGGGCCGAAGGGCCGCGGGGATGGCGCGGCGCAGCCCAACGGCGTACCGGCCAAGCGCACGCGTGCCCAGGTGGCGAACATCTCGTTGCGCGGGATAGCGTTGATCAGCGGGACGCCGATGCAGGCGGGGCAGCAGTTTCTGGTGCATCTGCGGCACCAGAACGGACAGCAAACCAGTGTTCTGTGCACGGTGGTTCACTGTATGGAGAAGCCGGGAAACGTGTTCGGCATCGGTGCGGAATTCACCTGCGTGGTGTCGGCTGACGCAGCATGCCGGGCATCGCAGGATGAAGAGCAGGCGAGCCGGATAAGCCAGTCGATTCTGAGGTAAGGCGAGGGGGATTGCACGGGGTGGGGTCTGCGGCTCAACGCCGCGGCGCGGAGACTGATCCGGCGTCCGGCCGGCAGGGGCTTACTTGTCCGCAAGCAGGTTTCTGAGCACTCGGTGGAGAATACCGCCGTGGCGGTAGTACTCGATCTCAACCGGGGTATCGATGCGGCAGAGGACGGGGAACCGCGTCTGGCGGCCGTTGTCGTCGGTCGCGACGACGGTCAGCTCCTGGCCGGGCTTGAGACTGTCATGCAGGGCGGGGATGTCGAAGCGTTCGTGGCCCGTAAGGTTGAGTGTCTGGCGATTGTGGGGGTGCTTGTAGACGAGAGGCAGGACGCCCATGCCGACGAGATTGCTGCGGTGGATGCGTTCGAAGCCCTCGGCGATGACGGCTTTGAGACCGAGGAGGTGGGCGCCTTTGGCGGCCCAGTCGCGGCTGGAGCCCATGCCGTAATCCTTGCCGGCCAGGACGATCAGGGGGACGTTTTCGCTGTGGTACTTCATGGCGGCGTCGAAGATGGGCATGACCTGGAGGGAGGGGAGGTGGGTGGTGAGGCCGCCTTCGGTGCCTGGAGCGAGGAGATTCCGCAGCCGGATGTTGGCGAAGGTTCCGCGGGTCATGACACGGTAGTCGCCGCGTCGGGAGCCGTAGCTGTTGAAGTCGGCGACGGGGACGGCGTGTTCAATGAGGAACCTGCCAGCGGGGGAGTCCTTTCTGATGGAGCCGGCAGGGGAGATGTGGTCGGTGGTGACGGAATTGCCGAGCATGACGAGGACGCGTGCGCCTGTAATGGGGGCGATGGGGGCAGGGCGGGGTGAGAGATCGACGAAGAATGGGGGTTCCTGAATGTAGGTGCTGTCCGGCTGCCAGTCGAACAGTCCGCCGCCTCTGACGGGGATGGCATTCCACGGCCCATTGCCGTCGGCGAGGTTGGCATAGCGATGGTGGAACATCTCGGGAGACAGGCACTGGAGAATCGCCTGGTTGATCTCGCTCTGGGCAGGCCAGATGTCGCGAAGGTAAACCGGCTTGCCGTTGACCGTCCCGATGGGGTCGGTTTCGAGGTTCAGATCGACGGTGCCAGCGAGGGCGTAGGCGAGGACGAGGGGAGGGCTGGCGAGGTAGTTAGCCTTGACTCGTGAATGGATGCGGCCCTCGAAATTGCGATTTCCCGAGAGGACAGAAGCGACGACGAGATCGCGCTGATCGATGGCGGCGGCGACGGCCGGGGGCAGGGGGCCGCTGTTGCCGATGCAGGTGGTGCAGCCATAGCCGACGGTCTGGAAGCCGAGGATATCGAGGAACTGAGTGAGGCCGGCCTTGTCGAGGTAGTCGGTGACGACGCGGCTTCCGGGCGCGAGGCTGGTTTTGACCCAGGGGCGGGTGCGGAGGCCTGCCTGGACGGCGTTCCTGGCGAGAAGCCCGGCGGCGAGCATGACGGAGGGGTTGCTGGTGTTGGTGCAGCTTGTGATGGCGGCGATCACGACATCGCCATGGGTGAGGTCGGAGATGGTTCGGGCGTGTGCAGGCGGGGCGGGGGGTTGTTTTTTGAAGGTGTTGATGAGGGCGGTGTGGAACGACTGGCGGACGGCGGAAAGCTCGACGCGGTCCTGGGGGCGTCGCGGGCCAGCGAGGCTGGGGCGGACCGTGGAGAGATCGAGCTCGAGTGTTTCGGAGAAGTGGGGCTCATGATGGAGTTGCCGCCACAGGCCCTGTTCCTTGCAGTAGCGTTCGACGAGGTCGATGTGGCTTTCGGAGCGGCCTGTGAGGCGGAGGTAGGCGAGGACCTGGTCGTCGACGGGGAAGAAGCCGATGGTGGCGCCGTATTCGGGCGCCATATTGGCGATGGTGGCGCGGTCGGCGACGGTCATGTTGTCGAGGCCCGGGCCGTAGAACTCGACGAATTTCTCGACGACGCCGTGGGCGCGGAGCAGTTGGGTGATGGTGAGGACGGCGTCGGTGGCGGTTGTGCCCTGGGGCAGTTGGCCGTGGAGTCTGAAGCCGACGACGGGCGGCGTGAGCATGAAGATGGGTTGGCCGAGCATGCAGGCTTCGGCCTCGATGCCGCCGACGCCCCAACCGAGGACGCCGAGGCCGTTGATCATGGTGGTGTGGCTGTCGGTGCCGACGAGGCTGTCGGGAAAGGCCTCGCGGTCGCGGATGGTGACCACGCTGGCGAGGTATTCGAGGTTGACCTGGTGGACGATGCCAGTGGCTGGAGGTACGACGCGGAAGTTGCGGAAGGCCTTCTGGCCCCACTTGAGGAACTCATAGCGTTCGCGGTTACGCTCAAATTCTTTTTCGACGTTATGTTGGAGCGCGGCAGGCGAGCCGAATTCGTCGACCTGGACGGAGTGATCGATGACGAGGTCGACGGGGACGAGGGGGTTGATTCTCTGGGGGTCGCCGCCGGCGCGTTGCATGGCGGAGCGCATGGCGGCGAGATCGACGACGGCGGGAACGCCGGTGAAGTCCTGGAGGATGACGCGGGCGGGTTTGAACGGGAGTTCGTGAGGCTTGACGTTGCGGGGGTCATAGTTGGCCAGGTCTTGGACGTCGGAGGAAGTGATCTCAAACTCATCGAGGTTGCGTAGAGCGCTTTCGAGGAGGACTTTGATGGAGAAGGGCATCTGATCGATGCGGCCGATGCCGCGTCTGGTAAGGGCATCGAGGCGGTGGATAGTGAGATCGCCGGCCTTGGTGGAGAGTCGCGATTGAGCGTCGAAGGTACTCATGGCGGTAGGCATACCCAGAGGAAGCCAGTGCTTGACACCGATTGGCCCACCCCTGCGGGCGGGGAGCGGCAGATTGTATGCCAGACGGCTCGGCCTACAAGGCGCAGTTGAACGTAGACACTCCGGGGCGACGCTCTGCCGTAACCCAAACCGAACCGCGAGGACTCCCCCTTCCGCAGCGTGCGGCTCCGCTGCTCATGCCGTTTTTCACCAGCGACGCGCGGAGCGTGCCGCATCCCGCCTCAGGATGGCCACCGCAGTGGCGATGAGCATCACGACCAGCGCCACAAAGAAAATCACGACGGGCAGGACGCTGATGCCGGACGAAGCAGGCTGGCCTGATGCCGGAGCCGACGCCGTCGGACCAGCGATGGGCCTGGACGCCTCAGAGTCGCTCGGCCGGGTGCTGCTGGCCTGGAGCGAGCTATCCGTGCGTGGATCGGGAATTTGAAAGAGATCGGGAAGCCCGAAGGCAGAGGTCTCAAGCCGAAGTGAGACATTGTCGCGGCAGTCGAACGTGTTCGCCCAAGGGTCGGTTGGGAACAAAGCCAGCGGATTGCCCACACCGACGACCCGGGAGGTATGCGGCTGAAGGAAGTCGCCCGGTTGTTCCTCGGCGAGGGACTCCCCGGCACTGGCGTGCGGCCAAGACAGCAGGCAAAGCCCGACACCCAGCGTAAGGAAACGAACGCTGATGAGCGGACGAAACCTCATGGCATCTCCCGCGGCTCGAAGGCGCAGCAGCGCAAGTCATTATCCGGGGCACAGATAAGGAACAAGCATCCCCGATGGCGGCCTACAGACTTCTGGAGACCCCGTTCGACCCATCGTGCAACACACTTCAACCAGGCAAGCTGCCCCACGGAGAGTCCCGCAAGACAGCGGCAACAGTCTACCGCCGCAATCCGATATGTCAATATGCAGAACGCGGCAGCGCCAGGGGAACCCAGGGCAAACGCATGTGAATGTAACCTTATTGGGCGATGACCCTTAGCAGATACTGGTTATCCCATCCACAAGATTTTCTCTTTCCGGCGATGCCGATCTTGGCGGTCTTCTCATTCTTCAGCA